>ERZ1034739.51-NODE-51-length-46144-cov-72.955825_pt1 | contig 46144 bp, 30 predicted proteins | sample MGYA00520636_ERZ1034739 | MGnify/ENA primary metagenome ERZ1034739 (study PRJEB33766, sample SAMN09781703) | gut metagenome | biome: gut microbiome | host: Homo sapiens | place: Madagascar | study: EMG produced TPA metagenomics assembly of the PRJNA485056 data set... | reverse complement strand
ACCTAACGTGGGGGTAAAACCAATCTTGTTACGTAAAACGATGCAAGATTTGGGGATATTGTTAAGGTTGTTAAACAAGAAACAACATATTATCTATGGCAAAAGTATGGTTTGTTTCTGTCTAAGCAGTATTGGAAGAAAAGGATATTTTGGTCAGACGGATACTTTGCTTGTAGTATTGGAGAAGTATCGTCAGCGACTATACAAAAATACATAGAGTCTCAAGGATAGGAGGTCGGTTGCTCCTCCCACCACCTAAAGGTAGTGGGTTTCCGCAACCTAATTAAATTTATGAAATAGAACTTACTAAATAGCCCCCATGCGTTCCACTAATGACACCGCATTTTGTACGCCATCTTTAAGCTTAGAAAGCCCTGCTTCCGCTTCCTGACTTGAAGCCACCGCTTCTTCTACAGCGTTAGCAACGTTAGTTACAGCCTCACCAGCTTTAATGTTTTGTAATTCGCCTTCGAGTTCACTGATGCGGTTATGCACTTCATCAACAATAGCGGTAGTTTGAGCCATATTGTCCTGATGATTCTTTACGGCTTCACCTAAAATATCTAACGCTGAACTAGTAGCATTGTTTACCGCATCAATTTTTTCGTTATTCTTGTCAGCTTCGCCGATAATGAAATTAATTTGATTGGTAAATGTGTCGACACTAGTATCAATTTTTGAAGAAGCTTCCGCTGTATCTAAAGATAGTTTTTTAACTTCGCCTGCTACCACTGCAAACCCACGCCCATGTTCACCGGCACGAGCAGCTTCAATAGTTGCGTTAAGAGCTAAGAGGTTTGTTTGATTAGATAGAGATGAAATCATGCTTGTACATTCACGAATTGAATCCATCTGTTCTCTTAAAGCGGAGAATGACTTCACCATTTCATGCTGGTTATGTCTAAGTTCTTCAATATCCCCACTAATATCTCCGATAACTTTATGGAGTTGTTCAATAAAATCAGCTTCGTTTTGGATAGAGTCGGAAATTCTAGCGGTAGAGTCTGCTATTTCATGCCCTGCCCCGATAAGACCATCAATTAAGTCTTTTGACGAGTGGTTAGAAAGGTCTTTAACTGCAGTTGATAAATTAGTCAACTGTTCAACAATACTAGCGTACGCCTTTTCACTATGAGCAAAGGAGCTTTCAATTGCTTCGGCAATACCATTTCCTTCAGTTGCGAGCTCTCTGAACTGCTTAACGAGTTTGTCTGATTTATTATTAAATAAGCTCATTGTTCCACCATCCCAATAACTATTATGAGAAAGATCTAACTTAATGCACAACTACTTGCCTAAATGCTTTGAGGCTTTTAGATACCTATTTATCTAACTAGGCTCTCAAAAAGCAGTTATACACGTTTCTTGACCTTAAAAGAAAGCAATGTCGAATCCTAGTTTAGGCAAACAAAACAAATAGACTTCTGTTAAAGCAACAAGTCTATCGCATTCACTTTTCTGCGAACATTAAGTATTTCTAAGAAAAGTTTGCCTTAAGCTTGAACCTAACTTTTTCTTTTTACCCTTATAAACAATTCAACATTATCTTTTACGGGTTTAACCAAAATTCGAGGTTATTGTAAATTTAGAAGCAAAATAATTGTGTGACAAAATACCTATTTGCATAAAGAGACTAAAGGTTCCGTTCTAAAATGTGAAGTTCTTAACCTCTTTTAAAACTAAAAAAATCATTTCCCCAAAGTTTTCGCCCAAATGTGGCTATATTTTGCGCAAATTGTTTCTTTTTTATACAATATACAATATTTTAAAAAAAACACTTGCACAAAATTAAGAATAGGTTAAAATGACCTTGTTTTCTGAAAGCGGGAATAGCTCAGTTGGTAGAGCATAACCTTGCCATGGTTAGGGTCGCGAGTTCGAGCCTCGTTTCCCGCTCCAGAATGCCCGAGTGGTGAAATCGGTAGACACAAGGGATTTAAAATCCCTCGGAACTTATACTTCCGTACCAGTTCGATTCTGGTCTCGGGCACCATTTCAATAAAGTTTAATTTCCTTAAACTCCTTTAGAATCAAGCCTTTCAATCAAAACTTAATTTAGTAAATTAACAGATTTAGTAAAATCTGTTAAGTATTATTAGCAAAATTATCTTCCTCAGGTTGTGTAACATCAGGGTCTGTTACATCACTATAATCAGTAAATAGTATGTCTATCTCTGTATTAGATATAGAGCCTAAAGCCTCAGGTATAGCACTAGCTACAACGTTATATACAGCATTGCTAGTAACAGGAAACATATTACCTTTTTCTACAGCATCAGTAGCTGTAGGTTGATTTATTAAATCTTTAAAATCCCCTGTAAAAGCTACTCCATGTAAACTAGTATCTGATACTTTGGTTTGTACTAATGCTTTTAGTGTAGCTAACTCATTAGTGACAACCTTATTAGTTAATGGAGCACTACTAGTGCCATCTAACTTAGTATCACACTCTAACTCTTTTGGTTTATTCTCTAAATCCTCATAATTACCTGTATAAGCTACCTCATGTAGAGGTTTATTAGGTAAATACTCAGACACCTCACCAACATGCTCTAGAAGCGTATTCTGTGCATTTGAGAGGTGTAGGGTAGTAATCACTACTATGAAGCTCTAAAGATTCAGTGATTACGCTTATAGCGTCTGCTACGGCCTTTAGATTATCAGCAGCAGCATAGCCACCTGAAACCAAGGATTTAAGAGCCTCTTTTTCTTCCTTAGTGATATGAATATTCATATCTTCTAAGTGATAAAGGGTCTTTGATTACTTCGGATCTTCTTAGTGATAACGAACACCAAGTGTCGATGTCAGATTGGTACAAGCCATGCTCACGTATGTAAAAGTCACGCTTATTCTCGTCAATGCTTGCTACCTGTTCAAGTACCTGGCGCTTTTGTTCTAAGCTTAGTTCATTTGCTGCATTACCGGTCTTGTTATAGACTTCGTTAATACTCATTCCTAATTCCTTGCCTACTGATTCTGCAAGGACACAAATCCAAACGTAAACTCGTTTGACAGCAAGTTCTGGGTGCTTTTCTCTAACAAAAGCCGCCATGTTAAAGTTTGGATTACCGGCTCTTGCCTCCAGAATTTCACCAACTACACTTTTTCTGAATTCTACACTATAAAAACTTTTATTCAAAGTTTTGGTTCCTTCGTATACCTCAGTCCGAGGTTTATTGTGTGCCGAAACTATTATGCCACCTAAAAGTAGATCAATATTACCATTGGTATAACCATACGCACCGTCATAGCGGCATTTGCTACATTACCCCACAACAGTGCTATGAGGGTAAAAGTCCTGACATTATGAAAAAGCGCAATGAGGTTATTGATATCTACTATCAGATGCATAAGAATCAAGGTTTGTTAAGAGAGAATATTACATCTACAGGCAAGAAGAGAAGAAGCCTTTGGCAAACGCCTGAAAAGGTTGAAGTAATGCCGTTTTATACTAAATTGGCTCTTTTACCCACACATATGCACGGAGAGCCGATTTTTTATTTCTTTCGCCAAGTTTTTTCTCCTACTTTCATACCTTAATTAAATTTTGAGATTTGCTATTTGTTTTAGGCTTGGTTAGACACTTTGGTTCCAGAACTCACTTTCTACTTTTGACTTACTTAGCCAAAAAAACGAGCCGTTTTAGGTGGCTCGCCTTTTAATGCTTAAGGTTATGGAAGCTAAATTTAGTCTTCTATTTTCCTTCTTTTCTTATCATGAACACTTTGATCCTCTTTTACATCTTCCGCCGCTTGCCGAAAAATAGAACGCAGGATCACAGGATCTTTTGAGGTATTCCCTTCCATTAAGGACGCAACTCTTTTTATAAAATCCACCCAAATTTCGCCTTGTTCTGAATCAGGGTTTTGGCGCGAATCATCGTACCAAATGCGAGCTTGGGCAATTTCAGCAATGATTTGCGCTCGGTCGAATTCAGAGAGATGGTGTAGATCAAGATTCCAATTCCATCCTTGAGACAAAGTCACCGCCCCAACTACATCCGCCACCTCGGTAGCACTTAGATTTCCAAGTAACATCACCAACTCAAAACTTTCTAGCGCTAAAGCTTCCTCCGGGGTTAAACCCTTTGGTGTTTTTGCTCCTTCAAGCTTCACCGGAATTAATAAAAAAGTCTTTTTTAAGCGCTTAGAACCAAAGGGGTACTTACATTCAATTTGATAAGCCTCAACTCCATTGATAGTAGTTTTTTGAAAACCTTCTTTACCTAAACAAAATTGTTCATTCGAAATATTTTCTGCCAAATCTTTAATACTTTGGTAACCCGCAAGTAATGGAGTAAACGTAACGCTTAATGCTTGTTTTTTCTTATCATCGGTCCCGAAATAACTTATGGAGTTTCCGATATAGTTTGGCGCATGACGCAGAAGTTTCATATCACTTTGATTATTACGGCTAATACCATAAGTTTTGATTTGTCGCTTTTCTCGGCCCCCTTGAGCCCCTTTGGTATAAGAAGAAGATGTAGCTAACGCTCCTAACCAATAATCTTCTGCTTTACCTGACAATTGTTGAATATCTGCTTCAATGCTCTTTTTAAAGTTTTGTTGGCGTACAAAACTGTCGTCAAGATCATAGTCAGAACTTAAAAAGTAATTAGCTGTAGCTATAGGCATTGGAATGTTCGATAAAATCTTAAACATATCCCCTGGTAAGCGCGCCCCATCAGTGGCTAACACATAATCGGTCACTACCATGTTTTGACGACCAGAATCAGTACCAACCGTCGCTTCATACTCAAGTTGCCCCCCTAATGTTTGAACAATCCCTATTCCGCGCTGCTGTCTAGTCATAAAAAAGTTAGAACCAAACTTAGAACACGGTACGAAGTAATAGTTTTGCCCGGCAATTTTAGCTTTACGCAAAGCCCCACTTTCTTCCCCGCATTCATTTAAAAATGGTAGGAAGAATTGCGCTTCCGTTAATTCCCCATTTTCCTCAGGCATGCTTAAACGACTCGTAAACTGCCGGTTAAGAACTCTTAGATTAACATCCTGTAGTAAATGGGAACGCAAAAACGTGTGTTCTGCTAAGAATTGGCCACCTTGATAAACTTCAACCTTTAAAGCCCCACGGTACATTCTAAAATTACGGTATTCAAAGCCATCGTACAGTACCGATGGTCCTAATTCATCGATCGTCAAACCATTAAAAATCAGATCACGCGGTCCTTGAGGCATTAAAGCCTTACTCACCACAAAACTTGCTGGTGAAGGACTCACTAGATTAAAGATTTCATAGTTGTCATTGTATTCATTGTCTTCTAGGGCCACACTGTTTATAGACCATAACCCCATCGATGCCATAGCCGACCAAACTAAAGCCTTTTTTAAAGGTGTCTTTTTAAAAAAACGTAACCCGCAAGTCTTACTCTGCCAAGAGTCCTTAAACCAGGTAAAATTTGCTACAGTGTGCCATACATGCTTCATATTTCTTATCACAAATCTACTTTTTGTTAAAACCAAATTTCTCTCAATCGATGAACTTCTATTTTTATTATTCTTGCCATGAGCATGGTTTGGTTTAGAGGACTATTAATTTTTTAGTTCGAAGCTCTAATTCGAAGGTTTAGCTCGAAACTTTTGTTTCAAAAAACCTTGGATTCTACTTTAGGTAGCTAGTTCTACTTAAAGTAACTACAAGTACTAACTTCATGTCCCATTAAGTCTCTTCTCACCTAGTAACCGTAGCCTACAAACGCTCAATGCCATATTTTTTTACGGCATACGGTTTTTACTCTTGAGCCTTACCTATCCCATATTGCTTATAGCTCATAAATGCAAGCTGTTATCCAAATCATAAGCTTAAGCTCCAAAACACAATGAACCTCAGCTTAGAAACGAAACAAAAAACAGTCCTTGCTCGCACGATCTTAACGCCAATCATTTAAAAAGACTATTATGAGGCTTTTGTAATGTAAATTTGCTCACGCCTTCTTTTTCACAAATGGCTTAAATACTCAAATTTTCCGCAAAATCTGAACGAATATTACCCAATCAGTGCGATTTTAAAAATTTTTTGGCAATTTTTTTTTGACAAAAATATAAAGACAGGTATAATACACACCATACAAGTTCAAGCGGGAATAGCTCAGTTGGTAGAGCATAACCTTGCCATGGTTAGGGTCGCGAGTTCGAGCCTCGTTTCCCGCTCCAGAACATCAATTGAGGCGCGTTAGCAAAGCGGTTATGCAGCGGATTGCAAATTCGTCTAGTCCAGTTCAACTCTGGAACGCGCCTCCATTACTGATTTTCTGTGTGCGAACTTTATTCTTACGTGGCGCGTTAGCAAAGCGGTTATGCAGCGGATTGCAAATTCGTCTAGTCCAGTCCAACTCTGGAACGCGCCTCCACTGAAAACTTCCTTTTATCCACCACTTCTTCTTTCTCCCTCTGCTATCTTTAATTGCTTTAATAGCTACAAATGGAACTATTGTTTCTGCTTAACTTTGGTTCTACTTTTACTTTCTCAATCTAACTTTTTCAGTTTTTCTAGTCTTTCTAGCTTTTTCAGCGTTCGAGGGCGTAACTACGTACCACCTATTTGCAACTCTCAATTATTTGTTTTTCTAGTAGTCATTTTTTTGCTGCATCCCCCAAACGTTGTAGCCATCTTAGGGGGTTAATGGATAAAATACGAACGACTATCTCTTGCCGTTTGCGTTTTCGCGGATTTTGTCTCTTATTCTAGAATCTTTCTTGTTGCTTGAGTTAGCACGGTTTTCAAGATGTTTTTTCATAGCTGCATCGATAACATCAGGTGGAGTATCGTCGTTGTAGCAGTTTTTATAGTTTTCATCGAACTTGTTAAAACTAAGCATCTTACGATTTTCAATCATAAGCACGCATTGATCGTATTGAGCTTTTTGCTTTTCTTTATGGTATTTAGCTTCGCATTGAAGTTTATCTTTGACTGCTTGGTCAATGATGCGACGTTTTTGGTATTCTTGTTTGTCAGCTAAAATATCAAGGCAAATTTGGATGCGTTGGATTAGAGCATTACGTTCCTTTTCTTTTTGCGCCAAAATTTTATCTTTGTTTTGTTCATAATCACGCATGGCTTTTTCACGTTCAGAATTTTTAATCATATCGCGCTGTACAGCTGAAAAAGATGTATCGATGGTTTCGTATTGAACCCCATAAGGTTTGGTTGGAGAGTAGTGGATAGAACCGTTCTTATCGGTCCAACGATAAACGATATCTGCGTCAGCCCAAACGCTAGCTGAGAGCAAAGCGGTGGCACAACACAGGACGAGAGAAATTTTTTTTGTGAGTTGATGCATAAGTAATTAACAGCCTGTTCCGTCGGCGTAAAATTGTAGCCGGATGTTTTTATAAAACTCTCATTCGTTAGGTACACCTTGAGCTTTGGCTCGTACAACTTGGATTATGACAAGCTATTAGGTGTGTTGTTTAGGCGTGTTTAATAAAATGCGATACGTGTAATGCGGTCTAGAAGGTAGATTTTCACAGTCACAGCGTCACGGCATAGGCGGATAACACTCCTCTTGAACATTATGAATAGTTTGTTTAGTTTCTGCAAGCTTGGTGGTTAATAAGTTTCGTCTATCTCAAAAAAATCACATTTAAATGCCAAACGGCAAATGTATCCCATAAGTGTTAGCTATTTCAAATAAGTAAATTCCACCTAAGAAACAAAAAGAGATAAGAAGGATTTTAAATGTGGGATTAGGCTTCTTTAAAACAGAGTGTTAAAAACTCGCCCCCAAACAACTAAAACGCGAGGCTAAAAAAGAGCTTAAAACGTGAAGCTAAAAAGAGAGCGCCCAAATGATTTATAGCGAGCAACTAAAAAATTATAAAAAGTCAGGCAGTTAGGAAATTGGTATACTTCACTATAGTTAATAGTTAAACAGGTTTTATGGTGTCTTTTATCTGAACTCTAACGGTAGCAACTGTGGCTGTAGTCACTACTGCAGTAGTTACTGTAGTAGCCATTGTTCTCATTACTGTTGTGGTCATAGTTGTAGTCACTATCGTAATCACTCAAGAGTTCATAATAGCTAATGAATAAATTAACCGTAAAAACCCAAAACTAACATCAAAGTCTTAAAAATAGTAACTGCGGCAATATTCGCGTTTGGTATGACTTGATTTAGTCTGTCATTAAGGACATTAAACATTAAGCATCATAGGTGAATGATTTATGGATACGTCAAATAATCAAGCAACTAAAGCTCAAGAGATGGCAGCTTTAGTCCAAAAAGAAATCAAATCTGCGCGCTTACATAGAAGTGTTGTTGTCGTCTTAACCGGTAATGGCAAAGGTAAAACTACTTCTGCCTCAGGGATGTTGTTGCGAGCTCGAGGTCATAATAAACGCTGTGCATTATTTCAATTTTTTAAAGCTGGAGCTGAATCTGGTGAAGTAAAGATGCTTGGTGAGGTTGGAGTAAAAGTATTTAAAGCTCCCTGTGTATGCTGGTGGCATGAACCATCAACGAGTGATCTAATGGAGCGGATTAAACCATATTTAGAAGAAGTAAAGCATGCACTATTATCAGGAGACTACGATTTAGTGGTGCTTGATGAAGGTACTTATTTGTTGCGCCCTGAATTGTGGGGGGATGAAGCTCTCATAAAACTGCTTGAAGCACGAGCGCCAAAGACTTCAGTGGTCATTACAGGACGCGAGGCTCCGCTATCTTTATGCCAAATAGCAGATACCGTAACTAACATGCAGGCACAAAAGCATGCTTTTGAGGCGGGGATTGCTGCTCAAAAGGGGATTGAGTGGTAACTTGCCAAAAGCTTGCCCCTAGCTTTTTACAAGGGACGATGATAAATCGGTGCATAATAGCTGCATATTGCAGTTACGCCCCAAATTTAATGCTAGCGCCTAGGATTCTACCGCGTGACCTGAGGAACTTCACTTTGCTTTACTTCTAGATGAAGATTATTAGCCTCCGCTAAAATTTGCGCAACTAACCGCACCACAGTCATTGAGCGAGTATAATTAGTTAAGTCTTCAGCGTAACAATGTTCGTACCCAGCAGCCACAGCTTTCTCAAAATCTAAAATCTGCACGGCTAAAGCAACGTCTCTAAAGTTATTAAACTTTTGCGGATCCAAATCATATTCCGCCACGATATCTGGCATGATATCGATCATCTGCGGTTCTTTACCTTGTTCTACCCGACGATAGATAGAAGTACGATGGTACTCATATATGGCGATATAACCATGATTACCACCTAAGTACAACACGTTAGGTAAGCTATCTTCAATGGAATATTTAACGCAAACTCTAGTATTAGCTTCATTTGTAAAATACGCAAAGCCAGATAAATCGCGAGCGTTGTCATCAAACTTTACATCAGAAAACAACAGCTTTAAATCATTACCTAAAAGCGCTACGGCTGCAGCTAATGGATAAGCTGCGACTTCCGCTACCGCTCCACCACCGGTCATAGTATTACCTGCAAAGAATTGGCGGTCTTGGTTTTGGCGACAGCTCTTGACATCAATAATCCCCACGCAACCAATTTGCATGTGGCCATCGGTATCATCAGGCATGGAACGCGCTAATTTTTTGATAAGAGGCGAGAAAAACACATTATTAGCTTCCATAAAAATGCGTTTTTCAGAACGGATCGCATGCTCAATGTCAGCAAGTTCTTTAACACTAAGCACCATCGCAGTTTCTACAATAACATCACGCCCATGGTACATAGCGTCTAACGCAAAGCGAGCATGGGTGTAATTTGGGGAGGCGATGTAGACATAGTGGGCATCATCATGCTCCCACAGGTTTAATAAACTGTCATAAACGATAGTTGAGTTAAGGTTAAACTCTTGAGCTAGCTTTTGGGCACGTTCTGGCGAACGACTATAAATGGCGGTAATTGGTCGACCTAGTTTGACCAAAACTGCAATCATCTGTCGAGCCATTTGCCCGGCCCCGATTATTGCCACCGCTAAGGCCATATCATTTCTAGAAGCCATAAAAACCCCTTTAACCATGTTTTAATGCACATTTCGCCTAAGTATCACCAGTGACTAACTCACTAACTCGTAACGCCTAATTAGCTCGTAACGCCTAATTAGCTTCGTTACATTACGCCGCTTTCTATGAAAAACTATATTTCTACTATTTGACATTAGCATGGAACAATATATAACCTAAACGTTAGGAAGATTGACTGTACTTCCTGGTCGTAAGACAGAAATTTACCGCTAATGTGGTCGTAGGACTCTTTGGTAATAAAAGTCCTGATTCAAACAGATTTACACTTGTAACTCCAAAGCCTGAAAAAGGTGTACGATTACAAGCTACACTTCAATCAGAACCCCACGGGCTTACCCGTGGGAGCAGTCAGCAATGTACTTAATTATGCAGTGTCTTAAGCTTTACGTCGCAAGTTTTTACTCTCACACCTTTAAATCTTTGAGGTAGATTTACTTTAAATGGATTAATGCTTCTTGTGCGCGCGCATTGCTTCCTGTTCGCTCACCTTTTTCCAGGTTACGGTGTCACGAACATAAAGTGGTAGCAATTCCTCTGGTGGCACTGCGCTATCTAAACGCGTAGCCGCAATTTGCGCCACAGCGCCCGCATCCGGGAATCTACTTGAAGCTTTTGTTAGCTCCACGCAAGGAACTTGCGCAAGTTCAGGATAGGTCTCAAAACCAGTCCCGGCATAAGCCACCTTGGTACCAGCAATCGCTTTAGCCCCTAAGATTTCTTTTAACGCGACACTCGCCTTAGCTGGCGCTAAAACGGCATCACTCGCAAGAGCCGTAACTTTACCATCGACTAAAGCGTAGAGGCCTAAATATACTTCCCCCATGCGCGCATCAAAAGCCACCGCCGCAAGGCTGGTATTGGTTTCTTGCATCGCCCGCCAAGCTAAAGCTTCTAAGTCTCCGACCCCAATAATTTTAAGGTTTGAGCCTAAAGCCAAACCGTGCGCAAAGCTAACCCCAATGCGCACCCCAGTAAAAGAGCCAGGACCACGACCACAAGCTAACACATCAAGGTCTGTGAGTTTTAAGTTAGTTGCTTTTAAAATTTGATCTACCATCGGCAACATCAATTTAGTATGTGCTTGTGGGGCCACCTCCATCTGCATGGTAATTTGTCCATCTTGATTAAGGGCAACACTACACCCTTCGGTTGATGCATCTAGCGCTAAAATACGGGTCATACATTCTTCCTTTTGCAATTGCAATATTATTCTTTAGCTCCAAAAGTTTTTAAATTTAGGCGCTCTAACTTTTGGTTTTTAACTTGTTAAAGGTTGCTCCTTTAAAGCGGTCAACCTTTATGCGTCCTTACCTTTATTGCGTTTTAAACGACCTAAAAAATCAAGTACCACCGGTTCGTTTTCCGTATAGGCAAATTTTGGTAACGCACTCATAATTTGCGTCCGGTATGATTTTTTCTTGGCATTTAATAACCGCGGGTCACAGATAATAACCACCCCACGGTCAGATTCACAGCGAATTAAACGCCCGACCCCTTGCTTTAAGTCAATGATGGCCCGTGGTAAATCCACAGCTATAAATGGGAGTTGATGTAGCACGTTTTGGGCATATTCTCGTTCGGCTCTAAGGCTCACCCCTGGAGCGGGGAAAGGAAGTTTATCGATAACGACGGCAGATAAGGCTGAGCCTTGAATATCCATCCCTTCCCAAAAAGACTTAGTTCCAATTAAGATAGCCTTGCCATTATCACGGAACTTATTCACAAGTTCCATGCGATTACTGCCTTCTTCTTGTCGCAAGATGGTTCGCCTGCGTAAGGTAGAATCCTTTTTAAAAGCATCATAAAGGTATTTGACCGAGCGCATGGCCGTACAAAGCACTAAGATCCCCCCAGAAACTTTACGTAATACCGGCGCTACGCCTTCGACTAAAACTGAAGAGTTCATCCCTTTAGGATCATCAAATTTACCAAAGATTTCAGGGACGTACAGTAACCCATGGGTGTCGTATGAAAAAGGACTTTCTGCTAACAAAGTATTAGTCTTTTCCGGCGGTAGCAATAACTCTTGGGTAAATGTAGCTAATTGTTCACGACTAGTATCTTTATCTTCGCTAGATGAAGCGTCAGCCCCAAAATTACTACGGTTAAAAGAGCTCGTGTTAGTCACCCCGGTTCCAATCGTCGCACTAGTAAAGACAAAGCCCGTATTTGCAAAACTACCAATATCTAAAATTCGCTTTCTAAACTCAGCCCCAGCTGAATATGGGCAAATCTGTAATTCAAAATTAACACGGTTGTTGTTTTCACGCCAAGAAGCACTACGGTAGTTTTGGGTATTATCAAAGGTGCGTCCAAAGAGGAGCTCCACAAAGTATTCTTCAATAAATTGCCCAATTTCGATCATAGTGTCACGTAGATACTCAAGCTCCGAGCGTAAGCTTCGCGCTTCTGAAATATAAAAGCCTTTATCCGCTTGGTTGGCCTGGGCTCGTTTTTTTAGTTCCGACCTTAAAGCTGAATTTATCGTGGAGCTGTGGTAAAGTTTTTCACTAAGTAATGAAGGTTTTTCAGCATCGTTATGGGCGTTGTTATTTTGATAAGCCTCCCATAAAGCTTCTAGCTGTTGATTAGCAAAGGTGCCATAACGGTTAAATAGCTCAATAAACTTAACAAACTGCTCATGAAAGCCACTAGCTAGATTATAAGCTTCGACGCCTAAACCATAGACTAAGTTACCATCCATCAATTGTTCATTGTTCTGGCTCATGGTGGTATCAGCGCCTTTACCAACCCCTAAATACTTTTGATAACGTTCAGGGTTTTCAGGCGGAATCATGCGCTTTAAAGCTCCAACAAAAGCCTCAATCTTATCTTGTAACGCGTAGGAACAATTCATGATTTCCTCCATCATGTCACACAAGGTGCGATCCCCGCCATAGATACCGATTAGCCTTGGTAAAAGGTTATCAATTTGCGCTGCCACGCGCGCAAAAGATTCGGTACTAAGCATGCGCGAAAAAGTATCTTTAACCACTTGTGGGAAGTGATGAGCTTCGTCGATGATACACAAATCAAAATCGGTAAAGATGCCCTTTGGACTTTCGGTTGAATCTTTTTCGTTTTCCGCCAAATCTCGGTCTTGCTGTTTTAACTCCGCCGTACGCGTAGCATCAGCTAAACGACAAAACATCGAATGATTAAGAATAACCAATTTAGCCTTTTTAGCCTTGTCTTTGGCCTTTTGATAAGGGCAATACCTAGTAAAGGGGCAGTCTTTAGCCCCTAAACACTTTTCGTAGTTTATTCTAATTACGGCATGGAGGCATATGGTGTCACTAACAGACTGTAATACATTCTTATGCTTTAAATAGCGTCTAAGAGATGAGATTTCTCCTAGATCTTTCATGTCCTTACCGTCAAGGTTATACATAAGCGAAGCCATATCGTCATCTTCACCGGCTTCTAAGCATTTTATGTATGCCTCGATCCTTTCAAGATCTTTAGGTTGCAATGCAATTTCACTTTGCGCGTATTCTGGCAGCCATGGTTGGTTTGATTTTTTCTGCGACTCTGCGTTAGAGTCTTCATCTGCCTCGGCAAACATATCAACTTGATGCCCAATTTCAATTTCAGCTTTTTTTTGAGCTTGAGTATTAATTTTGTGCCATGAGTTTTTTACTAACTTATGTAAACGTTCTAGACAAACGTAGTTAGAAACCCCTTTAATTTTAACGACGCTACATGGGTGCTTTAAAAGTTCTGCCAGTTTAACGATGTCTTTTGAAAACAACTGATCCTGTAGCGTCAAAGAATACGTAGCTACAATGGCTCGGCCCCCACTCATCAAAACCGGCACTAAGTAAGCGAAGGTTTTACCAGTCCCAGTCCCCGCTTCTGCTACTAAATGTTGAGATTGGGTTAAAGCCTTTTGCACCGCCTGCGCCATATCGATCTGGCCTTGGCGTTTACGGTAATTTTTTAATCCTCCGAGCACTCCTTCTTCCGAAAAGATGTAATCGATTGATTCCCCACTCATATTTAATAACTCCGTAATACGCGTCTTTAAAATTTAACCCTAAGTGCCACGGGGCAAATTGCTGTAAAACTTTAATCTTGCCAAGCTTTAATCTATTAAATCTTTAATCTATCAAATCCTCAATCTAGCTAAACTTTAAAACTCTAGTTTGGTCAAACTTTTAAACCTACCAATTTTTTTCAAACTTCCAAACTTTCAATTCAAGTAATTAAAGCGTAACTAAAATAGACTTAAGCATAGCACGTTCTGTGTGTATTTTACTGATTTTCGCATTTGGTTTCTGCCTGTTTTATAAAAATTAAACTCTAGCCTAATTTAAACATTAAATTAAAACGCGTGGTTAACCTCAAATTGCGACGTGGGCAATTTTACGACCTTGTATTATAATAACGAACAAAAGACGGTGATTGGTCCAAACACTAAAATTACTCCCTTGTACTTGCTTGCTTCATTATGATGATATCCTACATAAGGTAACATCTTGCTTGCTAAAAAATCGGAGTTTGGACTTTAGGTTTTTAAGTGTTATGTGAAATTTTTAAACCGCCATCGCCCCAACCTTAAGGAATGGAATTATTATGACAACCCATCAGCCAGACGACCAAGCTAATCCGTCAAAACACAATTCTTACATCAATGTTTTTGCGGACTCGGTAAAATCTGATGCCCGCACAGCTAGTCAGGAAACTAATACCGACGACCCAAGATTAGATAGCTCGGCGGAGCACGTAGTCAAAAGTTGCGCCGAGCTTCCTCATGCTTTAGCCCAAGCCGAGGCCGAAAGTAAAGGTGCGGAAGATCTAAAAGGTAACACTTCACCTTTTGCCCATATTTCTCCAGAAGCCCCCACCGGCACCGCCGGAGATTTATCTTGGCTGTTTATCCGAACCATGGCTGTAATTGCGGCCTTTGGGGCCGGTTCCTTACTCGTTGCCACCCCAGAAACTGCGGCTGATAGAACCTTGGTGGGACTTATTTTCATCACCATTTTTTACTTAGGGCCACGACTTTTTTACCACCGCTACCAAGTAGTATATCTAAATGAAGAACTCCGCACGCACTTTAAACCAAAAGGTTTATGGCGCCGTTTTATTTATGCCACGAGAAGACTCCTTTCCGGGCGCATCATGCTCGTGCTCTCCGCCCTTATGGCTTTATACTTAATCGCCACCGGTTCCAAAGAAGGCACGGTCATTTTAACCCTCTCAACCATTGCCTTCACCTTGGTTAACCTATTTTTAGGTACGAGAACTGGGATTAAGCTCTTTCACGCCGAAGCCATTCCGGCCATTTATCCATTTTACCGCCGCTGGACCTCAATTATCGTTGCCGCTTTAACTGCAGCTGTCGCCGCTTTGTTTTTTCAGAGCGCCCCAATTAGCGCAGCTCAAGCGTTACGCTTAGTTGGGGCGAGCCTCTCATCTTCAGGGACTGAGCCTACAGCTTTACTCTACGACACTTTAAACTTAACCGCTGCTCTTAAAAACTACGTCTGTTCTTTAGCGTCCGGCACCGTGTGGGAACTTCCGGCTATCTTGCTTCTAGTTATGCTCCCTTATGGGATCTTAGGTTTAAATACTGGACTTGGCATCAGCATGCTGTCTTTAAGTCGCGCTGAATATGGGTTCCTACTTGGCTCTCACCACTGGGTAAAAACCGACCGTACCATTTGGAATCGCTATTGGAAAAGCGTGGCCCTGCCAATCTTTTTAATTAGTTTCTTTGCTACCGCTTGGACTCTTGGCGCGCCTTATTACCAAACATACCTCGCTAAAAGTAAGCTCGTAGCCACAAATAAGGCCCAAACCGCCTCTTATGAAAAAATTGGGACCTATTATTGTAAAGCTGGGACCGTAAGAGAAATTTCAGCGCTCCGAAGCCAAGCTTTAACGCAAATTGACCAATTGCTCACTAAGGCTAGTAATGAAGTTAATGCGACGTTTACAGATAACACCGCCAAACTGCCAATTTTTGTAAATTGGTATATCGGGCGCCATGAAAAGTATCCATTTAAGCCAGGCGATGAACAATTGCGTGCAGCTTTAAAAACCGGTCTTGATTTAGACAATATCTACATTAAGGTCAATAATATCAGACGCGAACTTAGCAACAATGTGGCAAACGTCTATACCACCTTAGGCCAAGATGTGATGGCCGTTCTTAAACAAAATTCTGTTGAAGCGTCAGTTGCGGAAAAGAACCCTGATCATTTAATGGAATTTAAGGAAACTGATATTCTAGCGATCAATACCCCGTATGGCGATAGCCATGGGTTCTTCACCCCATTTAGATTAGAAGAACCTTTACCTGACTTTACTCGTGACGTTCTTAACTCCGTAAACGATCCGAAAGCGCCATGGTTCTTACCTGTAGGTTCAATTGAAGTAGGTAACGATGCCATTCGCGATGGGATATCAGCAAACGCTCAGTTAGCCGAAAATGACCTCATAGGTGACGACGCCTCACGGGCCACTGAAACTGCGATTCAGGTGATCGACAAGGGAAGCTTACTTGCTTATATCACAAGCTTACTCGAAGAAAGTGCCGACAAAGTAAACGATAACTTTGCTAAAGGTGTAGGCCTTAAAACTGAAGAAGAAAATAATGCTACAGCTCAAAAACAAGCTTTAAACGCTAGTGGTACAGATGGTGCCTCTTTGGCTCCAAACGCCACAGAAGAACCAGCCATAGTGGGCGAGCATAACGCTGATGAAGTTTTAGAGCAAGAAAACCATAATGAATAGTGCTTAAATCCAAAAATTTAAGTGACCGTTAAATTAAGTGTAGTGTAGCTTAGCCTAAACTACCACAGATAAATCCCAAGGTACTTAGGAAACAATGTTTCACTAAGTACCTTTTTTGTTTAAGGTTTTACTTTCTCGGGAACTTTTTTCTCCTTTAGGCGCTCGTTTTATGAAAGATAAAGTTTTTTAGGAAGCTTTAAACCAAGTGGCATTAACTATGCTTAACACTATGCATTCATCTTCCACCCAAATTTCACTTTTATGGTAAAATGAAGCCAAGTTTTTACTTAGTACCCGACTGTTTATCGAGTTAGCCAAGTTTAAACTCGTTTTTTACGGCAGAGTTTGGTGCTCTACCAAAGCATACTTACTCTCCCTTTAAAACACTTTCTCTAATTTAAATTTAATCCGGAAGACTGTTTATTTCCCAGAATGAAGGAGCCTTGCATGAAAGCAGTAGTTTTACTAAGTGGCGGGGTAGATAGCACTACCTGTCTTGCCTTAGCCTGCAAAGAGTATGGCGCACATGAAGTTTTTGCGCTTAATATTGGTTACGGCCAAAAACATGAAAAAGAACTTGCCTGTGCGGAAAAAATCGCCGCTTACTATGGAGTTCAATACCGTCGTATGGATCTTAGCCAGATCTTTATGTTTAGTAACTGCTCACTGCTCCAACATTCTAACGTCAGCATCGAACATAAAAGCTACGCCGAACAAATTCACGAACACGGCGAAGGCCCTGTTTCAACCTATGTTCCATTTCGTAACGGCCTCATGCTTTCCACAGCGGCAGCGATGGCTCAAAGCCTAGGCGCCACTGAAGTTTGGTATGGCGCTCATCAAGATGATGCTGCTGGTAGCGCATATCCTGATTGTAGCCGTGAATTTGCTGATGCCATGGGAAAGGCCATTGCTGAAGGCACTGGTCATGAACTTATCTTAAAAGCCCCATTTATCAATGCAAACAAAGCCGGAATCGTCAAAACCGGGCTTGAACTTGGGGTACCTTATGAACTCACTTGGAGTTGCTATGAAGGTGGCACTTACCCATGTGGGCACTGTGGGACCTGTATTGATCGCCAAAACGCATTTCTTGCTAATGGCACCAAGGACCCTCTTAAGTATGCCGATGAAGTTTAAGAGCTTCTACGGTTTTAAGATCTTAAGTTCGTTAAGTTTACATTAACCAAATAAGTATTAAGTCTTTATTTAGCGACTACTAAAAGGAACAAAGGAAAAAACCTGTGAGCAAGTTTTAGAACTAATAAGCGCCTACGGCCGGATGCAAATAACTAAAGCCCCGGGCGAATAAAACGAATAAAACGAATAAAACGAATAAAACGAGTAAGACGAATAAATAAGTTCACATAGCCATACGCTCACAAGTAAAATTAATAGTAAGGCAAGCTCAAGATTTAAAAAGAGCTTAAAAGCTCAAGAGAGCAAGTTGGTAAATTTTAAGTTTAAAGCTTACCTACTTGACCTAAAATCTTCATGAGTTAATCCATACTCTTAAACCAAACCTTATAAGTAGTCGTTTAACAGGAAAAAATTTATGTATAAAATCAAAAAACGTTTAGTTATCAGTGCCGCTCACCAGTTAAAGCTAGATTACGAAAGTAAGTGTTCCGTCCTTCACGGCCACAATTGGATTATTGACGTGTACCTACGAAGCAAAGAACTTGATGCGAACGGCATGGTTTATGATTTTACCCAAATCAAAAAGCGCATTCACGATAAGCTTGATCACAAGATTCTAAATGACGTGCTCCCTTTTAACCCAACTGCCGAAAACATCGCTTATTGGGTCGTGCAAGAATTAGCGCCATATTGCTATCGCGCAGATGTGGAAGAAAGCCCAGACAATTCAGCAAGCTACGAGCTTGACGATTAAGCCCACTCTAAACCTGCTTACCTGGCCTTACTTACAAGCTTTGCTTTAACCTTAGTTTTTTAACATTCGTTTTAGCCTTGGCTTTTAACTTTAGGTGTAAGCCTTGTTTACTAGTAACTGCCTGATTTTCCTCTTAGATTAAAGAGAGAATTTAGGCGGAAGTAACTAACTTCAGTGATTTTTTGAGAAAAAACTAGTATGACTCTATCTTGCGAAACGGCTTTTGTCGTTAATGAAATTTTTGCTTCCATAAATGGTGAAGGACAGTTAGCTGGTGAAGCTGCGATCTTTGTCCGTTTAGCCGGTTGTAACTTAAAATGCACTTACTGTGATACTTGTTATGCCCAAAGCCCTCAAGCAGGCACCTTAATGACTGTTAGTGACATTCTCACTAAAGTAAAAAGTTTTTTGGGAATTAAAAACATCACCTTAACCGGTGGGGAACCGCTTTTTAGAAGAAACGTTGAGGTCTTATTAGAAGCCTTTACGAGCGCTGGTTATTTAGTCAATATTGAAACTAACGGCGCTATCAATCTAAAACCTTTTATCACCGCTCCGTACGCTGGCAAGCTCATCTTTTGTTGCGATTTTAAACTCCCATCTAGTGGCGAAACTGCCAGGATGAATCCGGATAACCTAGCGCTACTAAGACCGCAGGATGCTTTAAAATTAGTCATTGGTACGGCGCAAGACTTAGCTTATAGTCACACGTTATGCCAAAAACCGCATGACTTTTTCATTTACCTCTCAGCCGTATACGGGCAAATGAAAGCCTCAGATCTCGTAGACGCCTTACTTGCGTGGGGAGCTGACACTGACATCTCTAAGCTTAGAGTGCAATTACAATTGCATAAATACATTTGGGATCCAAACCAAAGAGGGGTTTAACTTTTTAACGTGCTTTGAGCTTTTTACTTTGAGCTTGGTACTTTTAGCTTCTTACTTTTAGCGTTAAACTTTGGCTCTTCGTGCATATGTGTGAGTAAAAGAGCCAATTTAGCAACACATATAGCGGAAACTTTTCTTCATAGTTTTGGCTCCTTTGTCTACCTCAGCCCACCTGAGGTTGATTATTTGCCGAAACTATTGTGCCACCTGTGTCACCCAAAACAACTATGTTCTTAAGAACCTACAAAAGTAGGACCACTATTCTCCAAGCAAGACAACGAACAACTCCAAACAAGCCAAAGAACAAGCCTACGAGTGGATTGAAAACACTAACTATTTGCTATTTTCCATTTTCTATTTAAAGTTATGACTCAGTTTCAATTTGGTACTCTTTAAACGCAGCAAAGCAAGATTTATGATTAAAACTTATCCCAAATGCATGCACCTTTTCTGTAATGCCGTTTTTCTTAAAGACTTCAACGTAACGTTTCTCTTCTATTTGTTTAAGTGCGACCTTAGCAGTTGGTACCAACTCATTACCATCAGCAGTATATTTAAGTTCTAAAACCACGCCTAACAAGGAATCTTTAGATAAAAATATAATATCAGCATATCCGTTTCCAGCCTCAGGATTTGAGACGTAATTCATTAGATGCTCTGTTTGAGTTGAAAACACTCCATTTAAAAACCCGTGGTAGTAGTATTCTTTAGGCGCACTAGTTGAAACATCTCTAAACGAGATAAATTTAGCCAACGCATCATTTATCGCTAAGCGTAATTGCTTAGGATCCGCATTAAAGATGCACTCTAAAATTCGGGCAGCTTTTTGTACCTGAGTAGGAGCTTTAGTGAAATAGTCTTGAATCTTCTCTTTAAAGCAATTTCTGATGCTTTTATTCGGAATTCTTAAATTAAGCTCTGAACTTGCCACATCAAAATTAGAATGGCCAGCAACTGTTAAGTAACCGGTATATAGGAGCATTGACCAAAAATCATCACTTTCATGCTGCTTTAAGTCTTCGTAGTTTAAGGTTTCTCTAATCTTCTTACTGATGGTGCCACCATCAACTAAGGTTTGCATGTCGACCGCATCTTGCTCAGTTAGATAACCTAAGAATTGATAGATTAAATCATTAGAGCTAGTATTGATCCAATAGTTTTGCGGTAGCATCTTTTGGGAATCTGCTAAATCAATTGCTTCACTACAAAACTTTACCACATCCCATGCACAGAACATTTCGTGGTTGGCGAAGTTATAGCCGTCGTACCATTCTTTAACTATATTGTTAAAACTAGACAAGCCATAATAATCTAGCATGTCGATAGTTTCATCTTTAGTAAATCCAACCCCAGTTGCCAACTCCACATCTCTACTAAACACTGTGTTGACACTAATGTTATTTAAACCGGTAAAGATACTCTCCTTAGAAACACGCAAACAGCCAGTAAGCACAGCTTTTTTGAGGTAAGTATTAGTTTTTAGGACATTGCCTAACATTCCACGAATAACATCAACCATTTGGTTATAATAACCACGAACTGAGGCTTTAGCTAAAGGGACATCGTACTCGTCAATTAAGACAATAGCTTTCTTACCATAATGTTGATATAGAAACTGAGTTAATTTTTGTAAGGAAAATTGAAGCTTTACACTAGAACTAACTTTTTCTAAATTATCTAAATCAAGCAAGTATTGTAGATCACGCTTGTTTCCATCTGACAACTCATTACTTTGCAGTAAAAATCTAAATTGACTATCTACAAGTCCATAAATAATTTCTGCCAATTTTTGGTAAGCAGTCTCAAAGTTTATGCCCTCAACCGATTTTAAGGATAAGAATATAACTGGATAATGCCCCATATATTGCTGGCAAAATTCTCTATCTTGGTAAATTTGGGTATCTTTAAATAGCTCTACGTGGCTTGATAAATCTTCTGGCTTGTTATGATTTATGGAGAGAAAATGGTAAAACATACTCATGGTTAATGTTTTACCAAAGCGTCTTGGCCGAGAGATTAAAAGAACCTCACTTTTATTTTGGGCAAATACATCTTTAATTAACGAAGTTTTATCAACAAAGTAGCACTTATCATATATAACCTTAGAATAATCATCAGTGCCAGCTGCTATTCCTTTTCTTAGTTGATTCATCTTTATATCCCTTAAATACCGTATTTGGTAGCTATGACTACGTTATTTTTCTGTGAACGTTCATCATGAAATAGCTAGCCTATTTGCGAGTTTTTTTCTCTATAGCTAGAGTGTACTAGATTTTGGACCACATAGGTAATCAAAAATGGAAGTATGCTAAAAAGCTAACAGACAAAAACAGAACTAAGATTGCCAAATCCCCAAACTCCATCTATTCCAAAATAAAATCAAAAATCAATATTCACATCAAAGCAAAGCTTAAAAGAAATACATTAAATATTCGGGCTCTTAACTTGAGCCCCAAGCTTATAGTCAAAGACGTTTAGATCTAAATCTTAGTATTTACCTCCTGTTTAAACCATAGTTAGAATTCTAAAGCCCTATGGTTTAAAATAGCGTCATCAACTAAGATTTATCCATAGGAGCCATAGCCATGGGCTACAATCTTTTTATCTGTGAAAAGCCATCCCAAGCAGCCGACTTGGCTCGAAACCTTAAGGCTAAACGCAGTAAAACATATTACGCTACTAGCGATGACTCCATCAGAGTAACTTGGTGTTTAGGTCACTTATTAGAATTATGTCCCCCAGAAGCCTACGACCCGGCTTTAAAAAGCTGGCGTTTGACTACGCTCCCTATTATTCCCCAAAAATTTAAATACGACGTCAAGAAAAAAACAGCCGACCAATACAAAGTCGTTTCAACTCTCATCAAAAGCGCAGCCCAAGTTACTATTGCAACCGACTATGACCGCGAAGGCGAAGCTATCGCCCGCACAATCCTAGAACGAACCCATTATAAAGGACCTCTCCAAAGACTTTGTTTAACCGCGCTTGATGACAAATCAATTGCCCGCGCCCTTAAGCAAATTAAAGATGGCCAAGAAACAGAACCTCTATACCGCGCCGCGGTCGCGAGATCACAAGCTGACTGGATCGTGGGGATGAATCTGTCCCGACTCTTTACCTTGCTCACAAGATCTAATGGCGCGCAAACTTTAATTACCGTCGGGCGCGTGCAAACCCCAACGATTACCCTGGTCACTGAACGTGACCAGGCTATTAAAGATTTTGTGCCACAACCATTTTTTGAGGTTTATGTAGATTTAGCCCCCAAAACAGGACCCAATTATCGGGCGAGCTGGCAAGCGCCCGAGGACTACACCGATGAAGATGGTCATGTCTTAGATCGCACACTCGCGGAAAAAGTGGCCACCCGGGCCCCTAACCACGATTTTAAAGTCACCAAAGCTTCTAATAAAACGTCCAACCAAGCGCCAATGTTGCCTTATGATTTAACATCGTTACAGCAATTTTGTAATCGGAGATTTGGCTTTTCCGCCGCTAAAACCTTAAGTGTAGCTCAAAGCCTTTATGAAAAACATAAAGCGACTAGTTACCCGCGTACGGATTGCCGTTACCTGCCTAATTCTCAGCTAGCTGATGCCCCGGAAATTCTAGCAACCTTAAAAGAGCAAGACCCTCAATTTGCTCCATTAGTTGCCGGCGCCTCCACCGCGAATAAACCTAGAAGCTTTAATCAAAGTAAAATCACCGCGCACCACGCTATCATCCCGACCGGGAACCCCAAAGTTAACCTTCAAAGCTTAAGCTTAGATGAACGCAAGGTTTATGACGCCGTGCGTCGCGCCTACGTGGCCCAATTTTATCCTGACGCGGTATATAAAAAATCAGAACTTGAACTCGTAAATACGTCTTACGAAAGCGATAAGTTTCGGGCCGTTTCACGTATCTTAGCCGAACCTGGTTGGCGGGCTTTATTTGGCGCTAAAAAAGGCGAAGCCGCCCCTGAAAGTTCGGACCTAAAAGGTTCTAAAGCTAATGCTTCAGAGGGGCTTAGCGCCACTGCTACTAATGCCGCCACAACCGCTACCACAAGCGCAACTAGTAGCCATCACCGCGAAGACAATAATAGTGAAGCCTCTGAAAACCTTGATGCCGACCAACTCAAATTAGCCGGTCAAGTATTACCTGATGCTAAACTTGGGGATCTTCATCTTTGTGTCAACGCTGAAATCAAAGATAAAATGACTAGCCCACCTAATCACTACACGGAAGCGACGCTGTTAAGCGCTATGGAAAATATCCACCGAACTATCACCGATCCGCGTTGGAAAAAACTACTTAAAGAAACCGCTGGTTTAGGGACTCCGGCTACCCGAGCCCAAATTATAGATTCGGCCGTTGACCGCGAATATTTAACACGTAGTGGCAAATATATTATCTCCACCAATAAAGCGCGCTTTATGACAGAAGTTATCCCCGCTGACATTCGCTCCGCCGGGATGACGGCAGTATGGGAACAGGCGCTCGACTCGATTGCGCATAATGCCATGGACCCAAGTAAATTTATGGCTAGCATCGAACGCTGGATTAGACATGTCATTGAACAAAATTCACATTTAACCTTAAATGTCGATTTTTTAGCGTCTCAAACCACCACCCAAGCCTCAAGCCAAACAACTAGTAATCGCAGTCGTAGTAGCAGTGCTCGTAACAGTAGCGGCCCGCGTAATAGCAGCAGTACACGCAACAGCAGTACACACAAAAAAAGTAGCGCCCAGACTCCCGAGGCCACCACCAAACGAACTAGAACTAAAGCCTCTACGCCCAAGTCCATATCAACTCCAAAGAAAGCAACCTCTAAGTCTCAAGAGGCAACTTTTAGCAATGAGACTGCTACTCAAAAGGGCAACGCCGCAGTAAATTGCACTATTTGTGGTAGTTCTATGGTTTTACGTAAAAACAGAATCACAGGAGAAGAATTTTACGGCTGTAGCCAATACCCTAAATGTCATGGTGTCATCCAGATTTCAGCTAACGCCAAACCAAACCTCACTTCTCAAAGCAAAGCCAAGGGCCAAAAGGCCAACAGCATTACGAAAAAAGACGGTGCCTGGCCACAAGAAGTAACTCCAAACATCAATATGGCGCCTACCAAAGCTCAAGCTCCGACAAGTAGGACCGTTCCCGCTATTACGTGTCCTAAGTGTGGCGCCCCCATGGTATTACGCCACAATAAAACAACTAAGGAAGCCTTTTACGGCTGTAGCAAATTTCCTCACTGTCGCTCAGTAGTAAAAGCAGGCTCCACCCAAAACACAATTAAATCAAGCTCTGATACCATTTCTCAAACCGCCTCAAGACAAGCAGCGACCTCATCTCGTCCCCAAATGGCAAGTTTTTCGCCGTACTCACCGTTTTTTACAAGCCCCAATGGGACCGAAGATAATAGCGTTCAAAACTCCCCTTATACAAAAGACCATAATTTAGGTCCCCATTTTGCGCAAACTCCAAAGCAAGAGCCACTAGATCTAAGTATGTATGGCCTTGAGACCAACTCCCAGGAAAGCCCCTCTAATTCAGCTCCGAAGAATAGGGCAAAGAGCAGCCCCACCCCACCAAATGTAGATCCGAACTACGTTCCTCCGTCAGAAGATGATTATCCGTGGTAAAGTACAAGATGTGTTGGTCTTTATCTGACTGCTCCCACGGGCAAGCCCGTGGGGTTTTGATTGAAGTGTAGCTTGTAATCGTACACCATTTTCAGGCTTTGGAGTTACAAGTGTAAATCTGTTTGAATCAGGACTTTTATTACCAAAGAGTCCTACGACCACATTAGCGGTAAATTTCTGTCTTACGACCAGGAAGTACAGTCAATCTTCCTAACATTTAGATTGTATATTGTTTTATGCTAATACCAAGTAGTAGAAATATAGTTTTTTCATAGAAAAAGTGGCTTTCATCCCACACGCAAGCGTGTGGGTTTTACGCCGCAATTTATAACTAACCATAAAGTTTAAACTTCTTGATAATGAGTAATAGCTCTTACCTCTTTACTCCCATTAAAGACTAAGGCTAGGCGTAGTAATTCCTTTTTAGACCACACATGGCCATAATCACGCGCTTTTACTTGCTCTACTGCTTCTTCTAATTTTTGAGCACATTCTTGGGCTCGGTCAGCAAATTTCAATTCAAAAACTATTCTTCGGTTTTCAAGGTCAACAATTAAATCAGCTCGACCTTTAGCATTGTGCATTTCGGCATATACGTTATTAGCTATGCCATTAAAAAAACATTGCAAACAAACTCTTAGCACACTTTCGTTAGTTATTGGATACTTATCGTAACTTACAGAATTTAATAGACAATTCAATTCTGACACCATATCGTCAGCATTTTCCGTCATAAATAATGTTTTATAATCTTTACTAAGAATTACTTTTTCATCATAGATTTTAAATGCCATCAACCGCATCAACGCCCGTTGCACTTCCATATTCGGAGTTGACAACTTAACCGTAAATCCATCTTTTTTTGAGCATAAACTTAAATAGCCTGTTTGGTACATTAATACGTTTTGATCTATAGATAACAACGAGGTCGGATTATCAAATTTATCCCTATTAACCAAAATCCCCCCATCTTGGAAGATAGACATATCTAAATTATGAGAATTTAGATATGTCTAGAATGCTTGGCAAGCCACCATTGTCATACCAATAATCACCGTATTCTAGAATTTGTTTTCTAACTAACGAACTAAAAAAACTATTAATTGACCAAGTCGAAAACACCTTGTCTAAATACATTTCATCAAAACAATACCCGTCGTATTCTTCTGCCAATTTATCGAGGATAGATTCTTTTTGGGCCTCTGTAACCTCATTAAGTTGGCAGTTATTGGCGTACATGGCAGCAATAGCCAAATATTCACCATAAAACTTTTTAATCTCAGCTCGAGTAAAACCTACTAATGTGGCAATACTATGATCATTTGACATATCCACAATATCAGAACCGACTGAAAATATGGTGGCATCTTTTAGTCTTGTCACCCCAGTAATACAGAGAAATCTGATTTGCGCCTTACCTTTTAAGGTTGCATAAATTTCTCGAATACAAGAAATAAATTTTTGGTATAAATCAGGAAAGTTAATATTAGCAGTTAATTGACAATCATATTCATCAATAAGGATTACTATCTTTTTATCTTTTAATGCATTGCATAATTTAAGTAGTGTTTCCGCAGGATCGATGCCGACAACATCATGTTCTAACTGTAGTTCTTTAGCAAATTCACATACGTAATTATTGAATTTTATAGTGAATTTTTCGAGGCTGTCATTACCAAAATCTAAAAAATTAAGTCGTAATACAGGATATGTTTTTTGAGGCCACTTATCATAAATCCAAGTGTCTTTAAAATACGGCTCAACTCCTTGTTCAAATAAAGTTGCTATAGTATCTAATACTAGTGATTTACCAAATCTTCTAGGACGAGAAAAAAACACACGCCTTTGCCCAAGCAAAGAATATATCTGCTCAGTTTTATCGATGTAAATATAATTGAAATCTTTAAAATCTTTTATACTTGCACTCTGTCCTATAGCTTTCATCAGAGTTCCTTTTATTAACAACTTCAAGAAAAAAACATAGCATCAACTATTTTTATCTTAACACTAAAAAAAATTGAAATGATACCAACCTTAGTTTGAGCCAAGATTTGCACTTAAAAACAAGCTAATTTTAACTAGAGCTGACCTTACCAACATTTGCGAGCCAATAAGTTTAGCCATAAAGCCTTTGGGCTAAACCACTATATCGCACACAATTTCTTCCTGAGGCCATATCTATAGCCATAGCTTCCCCTAAAATACTAACTAAACCTTTAGCTCTAGTTACAGCGGTATATACAAGCTCGCGACATAATAAACGGCCACCATAGCTTGGAATTAATACCATAGTATGATTAAATTCAGAACCTTGTGATTTATGAATAGACAACACAAAAGCCGGTACCACATCAGGGAGCATTGAAGGATAGAGCGTGCGTCCATTTTCAAAGCGAATAACCTTGTGCCATTCTTCATTAAATACACAAATCCCAATATCCCCGTTAAAGACCCCAAGTTCTTTATTGTTTTTAGTGATCATATACGGCAAACCTGGGAACCACTTTTCATCCAAACTTGTGGCTAATACGCTAGAGCTTAACTTGTTTTTGGCTTCCGTGTTTTTTGTTTCTGCGTGTTTAGCACTCATACGTTTTACCTCTTGGAGCGCACGATTTAAGATTTCTGTATTCAGGTTTTTTACGCCAAACACCCCATCATTTACTGGAGTTAAGACTCTAAATGAGTTAAAGCTCTTAAATATTGCCCCACCGTCGGGCTGCCCTTGCGCCTCCCAAACTAGCTCAAGCCACGCCTTTAAACAACGCTGATATAAAAAATCAGCAATTTTAGTGGCCTCTTTGCGCTCAAGACTTGGCAACCATAAAGCCGGGGGCGTTGAGGCATCTTGTTCCTGCCAAGAAGCGATGAAATCTTCTAATTCGGAAAAACATGAGAATTTACGCACCGTTTCTTGCTCGACCTCTTGCTCCATCTTAAATTGGCGCTGGCTGTTATTGATGTCCCGCGCTAAACGACCAATCGCAGAATCAGCTTTAAAGCGGTAAGAGTGCAATAAAGTGCCAAGCCCCGGCGCCACTAGAACTGGATTAAGGTCTAAATTTGGATCTTGCCCACTATAGGACAAAGCACTCTGACGTAACGCTTCTCGGTCATAACCTGTGACCTCTAAAATATAGCGTTCTTCCTCTAGGAGTAATTGTTGCAGCTTGTCACTTAAGCTTGTTCTTTCTCGTCTAAAGATACTACAAATATCACCTAAAACCGAGCCTGCATCCACACTAGCTAACTGGTCGCGATCGCCTAAAAAAATCAATCTCGTGCCTGGCGCGGTAGCATCAAGCAAGCGACTAAAGTTTTCAAGATCAATCATCGAAGCTTCGTCGATAATGATCACGTCATAAGGCAATTTGGTTTTAGAATTATATTTACAAAGCGTAGTCTCAGGGTTTAAGCCTAACATCGCTTGAATCGTCACCGCTTTTAGTTCTTTAAAGGAAGATAGCACGTGGCTAGCCACTTCTTGTGTTTTTAGCGCTCCCTCTAGCCCTAAAAACACTTCTTGGCTCACGCCTGCGGTTAAATGTCCCTGAGTCTTTTGCCCGTAGCTTGCCGCTTGCGCAAATATTTGGGTGCACTGGCTTGGTAGCGCCTCAGGTCTTAAATCAGCAAAGTTACGCGTAAATGACTGCACCATGCGATCTGCAGCCTTCCCGGTTGGCGCCGCCATCCCTAAACGTAAGATTTTGCCTTGGGTCAAAGCCATAGCCGTGAGAATGGAAACGAGTTTAGCCACAGACGTGGTTTTACCCGTTCCCGGGCCTCCGGTAATCACCGCTAGCGGATGACGCACCGCTTCTGCGACCGCAATTTTTTGCCAATTGACTCCAAACGCTAAATCAGTGTCATTAGAGCTTGGGAAAAACAATTGCAATAATGAGGTCAACTCTAGCTCCTGTGGGAGTGCTAAAGAAGTATTTGTCGATGTTAGGTTATTAGTTACCTCAGTTAAGCCTAGACCTAATTTTAGCCCTAACGCGACCTTGTGTTCATACCAAAAGCTTCGCGCAATGTAGAAATTATCCTCATCAAAAACTAAAGGCGCTTGTGGGAGAGTTATGTTTTGAGCGGAGTAAACTTCAAGTAGTTCATGCGCCTGTAAAAAACTTATAAAGGCTGGACTTTGCCACACTTCTACTAATTCTTTAAAACCACATTTAGGCGCTAATGCTTGCGCCTGCAAAAAACCTAAAACACAAGTATAAAGGTACTCATCCCCACTAGCTCCACTTGGCGCCGTACGTTCAGAGCACAGCTGTAATACTTCCGCAAGTTTGCCCGCAATTTCATGACAAGGCACACAAGAATGTTGTTCCGAGCGGCAGTAACTTAAAAGGAGCACCAGGTAATAGACTACGAGTAAAGCTTTAGCCGATGAACTTTGCCTTTGATCTAAACGTGCGCTGAGGCGCTTTACTATATATTCCGCGGTAGCCACATCGATATCGTGCCACACTCTAAACTTACGGATATTAGCTTTAAAAATCTCTAGTTGACTCCACGCAAATGGACTTAATGTAGGCACTTTAAAAGCCACTGTAAAAGTACTGTCTTTGGGCGAGTCTAAAAGAGCGTCACTTTGAGACCAATTAGCCCCTGAAGTTAAATTAGCCGGTGAGGTTAAAGCCCCCTCTTGGGTTAAATTTGTAGCCAAAGCTTCTGAGTTAAGGTTTTCTTGATCCTTATTCGTTACCACGGTAGCCATTACAAAGTCCCTCCAAAATAAGCATCAAGCTCGTTGATTAAATCCTCTGGCAATCTAAGACCAAAAACCCCTGGGGCATAGGTATTCGCTTCTATATCTGCGCCTTTCGCACCTATTCCTAAAGAACCACTCATACCACGTAAGAAGAGGTAACGCACTCCACCAATCATGTCGTAGCTATATTTAGAACCATAGACCTTCTTTAAAAATCTATGGACAGCCACAGTGTAGATTAGGTATTGCACGTCGTAGCGATGCGCTGCGACTGCTTTTTTCATGGCTTCATAACTATAAGCTTCGGTCTCATCACCTAGGTAGTTAGATTTATAGTCGATCACATAGAAGCGGCCCTCATGAATGGCTAATAAGTCAATAAAGCCAGTCATGAGCCCCTTAACATCTGCAAATGAAACCTGGGCTTCTTTGACATACTCAAGCATTTGCGGATCTTCGCGCTTGTAAAAGTCGTTGATTAACCCATTTAGGGTTTGGTTCTGGGCGGCAGTAGAGTCAAAACCTGACGAAATAGTATTGGGCATGCTCAATAAAAATTCCATTTCTTTAACGCAATTTTTATCGCTTAAATCCTGGAGTTTAAAGCCCCCAAGTGGCGTTTCAATTACATCACGTAACCAAGTACTTAACGGCGCAAAACCTAAACCATCACGTACCGTATTATCGTTTTGTAAAACTTGAGGACGCCAAGCGGCCGATACGGCGTTGTAGTCGATGTTTTTTAAGCTATGCGTCAAAGCGTCTTCAAGCGTGCGCCCCGTAGAGGAGCCTAGCGTGCCGACTTGAGAACCTGTTTGTACTGCTTTAGTATTAAGCGAATTCTCCGCAGGATCCTTAGTTTTAACCGTACTAAAGGAGACGTGTTCTAACACATCATGTAAAAACGTCCCGGCGGCCGCTCCGCGCGGGAAAGTAAAGCGAGTATAAAGCTTAGCCGAGTCTAAAGCTCCTTCCGGAGCCATATCTAATGGTTCTTTTTGAGTTACACTCGCTTCCGCTTTAGGTTTTTCTCCCATAGACGCCGAAGTTGGCTTTAACGGCTCAAGGTCTATGCTCGTTACATCATCCGCTATTAAAACTGGATCATCTTCTCGATGCTGTAGCGCTTCATTTTCAATATCTGGGCGTACTTTTGTGCCCCGCACCGAAGTAAGCCCCGAATAGGAAGATATGCGCCATTGAGAGTCAATCATATTCGCAGTCGGAATTTCTACGGCTAAAGAGGTTAAATTTTTGGGGGCACGCGGACGCCAATTGCGGTCAGGCACCACACAATCTTGAGGCTTAAATTCTTCCACTTTAAATATGAGCTCCGCATCCTCTGCTTGCGCTTGCATCGACTTAAAATCATGAAATACGGTCTTAGCCGGAGCTGGTATTTCGTTATTACTATTTTTGCTTTCGCTTTCATCCACCCAAACAAACATAGCGTGGCGCGCGCGGGTTGCAGCCACGTACCATAATCTCGTCTGCTCCCAACTGTTATCTCGCACATAAGCTTCAAAAGCTTTGCTTCCTTCTGTATTTCCGACTGTTATATCGTATAGTCTCGTCCGGTTTTCATCATCTTCGTTATAAACATAGCAAAAACTAGCCGTGCTATTTTTTTTCCGACCAAACCCCGCAAAAGGCATCAACACAATTGGGTATTCGAGCCCCTTTGAAGCATGGCTCGTAACGATTTTTACGACTTCTTCTACCGCCGGGAGTCGAATCACCGTATCGATCCCTGTTTCTAGTAATTGTTCTGCCCCCTCAGGTTGGTCGACTAAGCTTTCCATTAAAGGCAGTAAATTCTCCGGAGCTTTCGCATTTAAGCTTAACGCTTGCGCAATTTCAGCGGTATGCATGATGTTAGTAAAAATTTGACTGCCCCCAGGAGTGGCACTTAACTCATCATTGATGGACCAAGAACCAAAGACCTCACGGGTAAAGAGAAATTTCATCATCAACGCCATAAAACCTTGTTCGCGCCACATCACGGTGCATTCCGTTATGAAGTGAACTATCTGGTCAAACTTTTCACCAATTAATAAGGCATCTAGTTCTTGCCCCGTAAAATTAAAGAGCGAACTTACTAAAAGCTTAATGATTTCTTCTCGGCGGGGACTACAGCAAGCCCGCATGAGCGCTACGATCGCTTTAAATTCAGGCGTACCTTGCACTGTAGCGCGTTCAGAGCCATAAACATAGGGAATGCCCGCTTGGGTTAAATATTTTCCGATGATTTGAGCATCAGCCGCCGCGTTCACCAAAATCGCTATGTCTTGGTATCTTATCTTTTGTTGTCTCGTGAGCGTACCACCTAGCATTAACTCGACGATCGTTTTAACAGCATGTTTAGCGACCAGATTCTTTCTTTCTTCTTTATTGCCGGTACTATCCTTTAACACTAAAAAATTAAACGCTTTGAAGTCTGGCTGCTCTATGTTAAAGCCACTCTGCTCCCGATCTTGCGGGCTTTTTACCGGTTCAAATGCAATATCATTCTCCCGGCCAAGCATAAGGCTGCGCCCAAAATATCTTGGATCAAATAAATAATTAACCGCTTGCACTAAATTACGGTCTGAGCGGTAATTGGTATCTAAGCGATAAACGTTTGGCCCTATACCTATACCTATACTTTTAACCGCCACACGCGCTTTTAAATAGCAATCGATATCAGCACCACGGAAACTATAGATCGCCTGCTTAGGATCACCTATGATGTAAAAGCCAGTTGGAATTTTGCTACTAACTATTTTTTTGTGCCAATCATTGCCCGGCTGAGCAAAGTAATCTAAATAAATCCGCTTTACAATATCAAACTGCACCGGATCGGTATCCTGAAATTCATCAATAAACATCACCGGATACTGCCGTCTCACTTCTGAGGCGATAACCATCCCGGCTTCAGATTTAGTTTTTAAAGCATAATCAAGTCTAAAGAGATAGTCATCAGAGGTTAGGACCCCTAAATTGTTTTTTAAGCGTTCAAAGATTTCTAGCGCCCGCCGAAAAATACAGTCCTTAACCATATTTACATAGGCGGAGTCTTCTGTTGAGTTGTTTTTGGTCTCTTTTTTTTCTAATTTTCCGATCTCACTTAAATCAACAGTCACGCCAGGGCGAGGTTTCATGCGTCCGCCTGCGCAATAAAAATCACGCCCAATTTCCGCTAAACTAGCGTAATTAGCCACCCTATTATTAACCTTTAAGCGCTTGTACATATTAACTGTAACGGCGCTATAATCCGAAAAATCGTCTATTAATTTGCTAGTATCGATTAAATTATTAAGGCGTAAAAATTCAAAAAAAGCCAAGTTGCTACGAGGAGCGTTAAAGTCAAATTCAGAGTTTGGCTTTACGTCACCGCATGGTGTCGTCTCGTTATTAGTCGCATCCTCGGCTAAAGAGGCGGTCCCTAGTAAAGGCGCAGTCTCTGGGCTTAATGGGGACTCAACACTAGGCGCCACAAAAGCTTCTTCTAAGTTTTGGTTATAAGTTAATTCGCGGATGGCATACACGAGCGCTTCTTCTTTAAGCGCTAAATCATCTTTAATAAATTCCGCATTAAGCGCAATTTGCGCTCCGGTGGCGTAACGCTTTAGCAAACCACCACAAAACGAATGAATCGTCGAAATCGAGGCGCGGTCAATATCACGCTCCGCCACGGTCAAAAGTAGAATCGCAGCTTTAAGTTTATTAGGGGCTTTAGGGTCGGTAAAAAGTTTTCGGATCCGCTGTACTAGTTCGTCTCCACCTTCAGGATTTTGCAAGGCAATGCGGGTAGAGTGAATGCGTTCACGGATCTTACGTTTTAAGTCGTAGGTCGCGGCATTAGTAAAAGTCATAATCGCCATTTTATCGATACTAAGCGGCGTAGTATCAACGTCTTCCCCGTAATCACCTAACAGTAAGCGCACTACAAGCCCAGTAATCGTATAGGTTTTACCAGTACCTGCTGAGGCTTCAACTAAAGCCGGCCCCATAAATTTAAACTTACTAATTATATCCCCAGTGACCACAGCATCATCCTTAGAGGTCAAAGCGTTAGTTTGTGATAATGTCATCTCTTGTTCCTTATTCCTCTTAGTCCTTAAGCCAAAATTGCAGTTTCATTTTTGCGACTTTTAGTGCTCTTTTTACTAGTGGTTTTGGTTTTACCTTTGGGCGCTTTACTTAACTCCCACATCAGCCCCAAGTTTTGCACCAGCTCAAAAGTTGCTCTAAGGATATCGCGGCAGCGCTTGGTGTCGTTTGTATCCATTGAACTTCCATTTGCTTGCAGATCTTCGTATTGTTTACCATCACCGAGAATTTCTTGCGCCTCCAAATCAGGGGAGTTATAGTCCGATTTAGTTACTTGTAAACAATTAAAAAACTCTTTCTTAAAAGTAGACCAAGCCTCAGGAGATGAATCCATAAAGCCATTCTTCCCTTTCGGACGAAAAGCTTTATATTCTTTACAGCGCACCAATAACGGCAGTGGCCATACTCGGCCCACTAAATAAGCGGCCACCATGAGTTGCAACTGCTTAAGTAGCACCTGCGGGGCTTCCTCTTTAACCGTAAATGACAATTCCCTTAAGTATTTTTCTTCCAGCTTTTTTAAAGTAACTTTAAGTGGATCATCAATCATCCCCCGATGGTAGATTTTAACCTTAGAAATAGCATGGTTATTACTTATTGCTAATAACAAAAATTTTAGCGCGGCGCTACACACCAAGCGTAATTCTCGCTCCCCTCCTAACCAAAGATTTAAGCAATTTAAAGTCTCCTCATCTTCATCAAAACACACATCAGTGAGTAAACCGGTAAGGTGAATTTTTAAATTCTGGGATTGCGGGTAAACTTCTCGATGCAACAGTTCGCCCCAATATCCTAAGTTTTCGGATAAAGGTAAAGTTAAATCTATATCGACATTTTCCGTTAAATTTTGGCCCATGAATTTTTCACGTAAAGCACTCACATTAGTACTGGCATAGATTTTTTCGAGGTAACTGATGCAATCAACCCCACTTTGGTAAGCCGGCAACATCCCTTTTAGCTGGGCGTTGACTAAGCTTTCTTTAAAGTCCTGCGCATTTTTAGTCACCATCTGGACCCTAAAATTAAATTCAACCAAATTTTCGAGAGTAAAATTTTCATACTTAAGAATTGGGTGTTCATGTTCTTTATAGAGCCCTAAAATTTTTTCCCGGAAAAATGGAATCGGCCCTTTGGTATAAAAAGACACGAGATCAGCTACATCGATATTTAATACTCCATTAGCTGACGGCAACATGCGTCCCGAGGTAAATCCATTTAAACCAATACATTGCTTTTCTTTAAACTCTAAACGATCGGCCGGTAGATTTACGGTCGTGGTACGCACCTTTGATTCATCTGCGTTAAGATGCACGTCAAAGCCACGCCAATAAACCTGACACGAGGCTTGCCCGCGGTTATTCGCGGTCCCTGCTTTAAAATTGTCATCATCAAAAACATTTAAGGTCGCAGATTTTACTACCTGAGCTAATACATGTTGTTCTCGTTTTTGCGTTTCCTCCTCTTCATCTCCCGCCCGAACTGTAGTTGCGATGATATAATCGACTAATTCGTTGACGACTACAGATGGATTAAGTTCCGTACCTTTAATTTGGTCACGGGCGCAATACGAAATGTATAACGATTCTTTAGCCGCAGTTAAACCTTCCATAAACATATAGCGGTCATCATCACGGCGGGAACGGTCACCTTTTCTAAAATCTTGGTCAATCGGATCAAAACTCATAGATTCAGTATTACGCGGAAAATCTCCATCGTTTAACCCAACCATAAAGATGTGACGAAATGGAATGGAGCGCATCGGCACAAACGTACAAAAGTTTAAGCTCCCATCCAAAAAATGCGAGAATTCAGATTGCCCCGCAGCTGCGTCTTCAATGAGGTTACGCACTAAAGTTAAAGTGATTGGTGGTTGCGCTTTGGTGTGCTGCATATTGTCGCGTAGGGTTGAAAACGCAAATGAAACTGTGCGTAACACTTCTTGCTCCCCATCGGCAAACTTAAAGAATCTAAACATGATGCTGCGTTGCACGAATTTACGCCAAGCATCTTCCCCTGTAGCCCCCACTAAATTTTGGCTCGAAATATCTTCAAGTTCCGCTCTAAACGTATTTAAATCATCAACAAAGCAACCTAAATGCCCTAATATTTCCGTGCCATGGCTATCGATGCCCGTTAAATAAGGCACAGCTTCATCATTTTCAAGCTTGGGCATTAAAGCCCCCAGCAATTCACGTTCCAGCCCTGCATTAATCGTATAAGCAAAATTTTCATCAAGCTTTAAATGCTCATCGGTGCTCATTAAATCCTTAGATTCTAACCCAAAGACCATGTTGCCATTACTAACAAACTTTTTAATAAGTGGTAAGTCTAAAGCAGTAAGTCCATATTGACGCATGATCTGTTCGTTACCTAACAAATCAACGAGTTCTAACGCCGTTAATGGCGTGTCATTTAACTTAAGCATCCGACACACAGCTTTTAAACAAGGATTTTCTTCTTTTAAGCTCCGGTCACAAATACGATATCTAAGTTTAGTCACGAAGGTATCGTTCATGGCAAACACGGCCCGGATATAAGGCACGTATGATTTTAAATTAGGCACCATCACAACCACGTCACGTGGTGTTAAAGTTGGGTCCGCCATAAATGCGTCTAGCACTGCATCGTAAAGTTCTTGAATTTCTCGAAGTTTGCCGGCGCAACCTACAATTTGCACTGAAGTATCGGTAGGATTTAGGGCGTAGCGTCCAGTTTCGTCTTGCTCGGTTCGGCCATTTAAAATATCAGCTTGTAATCTTTTAAGAAGACTTGGCTCTGGGGTTTTGGGGTCCGTGGCTACACTTGGCACAAAAGCAAAGATTTCATTAACCTGGTCATCACCTTGGCTATACATCTTTTCTGTTAATACTGATAACATGTCACGCCCTTGCTTGCCTAATGACAACAAGAGCGGATGAGCAATTAGATTCTCAAACGAAGCATTAAAACAATCAGCCGTCAATTTGTCGTAATGCATAGTTTTTTCGAGCCAAGAATTTTCATCGGTAGCTGTTTGGCTAAAATCAATCCCTAAAGTTTGATTAGGTTTCATGACCGCGCGTTTAGAAACGATAGCCCGGAGTTTTTTCACCTCAAGGCTAGACGCTAAATCGCCCCAATATTCGCGGCATGGATTACAAAGCATAAAATGCACATTGATGTAATGTCCCAAAGCAATAAGCACATCAAAGGCTGAAGGCGGTAAAGAAGACGCCCCAAAAACGTAGATATCTTGCGGTAAAGCGGTCTTGATACGCTCTAAAGTTTGCGCACTTGGGTTTTTAAGCGTCGTTAAAATTGAAGCAATAGCAGTGGCACGATCCCATTCTTCTTCCCCTTGAGCTGAGTTTTTAATGATATATTCATGCCATAGTCTTGCGATCCAGCGACAATTCTTTACTTTATTAGCCTCAGGATTTGCCCCCAGCCAAGACGAGGTATCACCATTTTTCCAAGCGAGAATCCAATCAGGACGGTAAATTTGGTAGCATTCGTACACGCTCGCTAAACGACTAGCTAAAGCATAACGGCGGGAGGCATAGTCATTTTTCAAATTATCGATAAACGGAAGATTAAGGCCTTGAGTCCGGGCGGAGTTTAAAGAAACTGATGTTTCTAAAGTAGCGTTTAGGCCTGATGGATCGTTTTTAGAGGCTTCACTTGCATAAATTGGCGCTAGAGCTTGGTCTAAAGTCCCATTTTTTAATGGTTCCGTTAAGGAATCACCATCAAACGGAGTATAATCATGGCCAGTGATGTAATCTAAGATATCTTTAAAACCAAGATCTTGGTCGAGGCTTTCTTCAGTCGAACCTGGAGTTTTTAAGCTAAAATCACCTTGTTCAAACAATGACAAGATATTTAAAGTCAAAGGACTGCGGTCAAACGGACTACTTTCAGGGAAGTTAGGCATAATGGCACGCCCAGCCTCCCATACAAACTTCCAAATGGTTTGGCTTTCAATACGAGCGGCTATTCCAGTTTCAAGGGCAATAGTTTGCTTTAGGTAAGTAAAGATTTCAGGGCGTTGAACCACAAACTGATGAACCAACAGAGGATCGCCTGATTTATTTCTTGAAATTTGCATCAAGTGAATACAAAGCTCTACTAGCACCTCAAGTTCATTGGAATGATAAACCGTAAACATAAAACCTCCACTTCCACCTATGCGAGTTAGCCACTAATGAACGCTAATTTAAATTATATAATAAAATAATCGCTGTCAATATATTTAGTATGACAAATTTTTAACCACATCAAAACATGACTAAAGTTTTAGCCACAAATAAGAAAACTAGGAAATATTTTTTCCTAAAAACTGTGCACCCAGTCTCTCTAAAACTTTGGTTCAGCCTCCCTAAAAATTTGGTATAGCCTCTCTAAAAACGTTAAAAGATTTGGTCTTTTAATGCTATTTAGCAAAACCAGAACCAAGCTCCCCCAAATGCGTAAGTCCCATGTAACGCCCTTCTTTTTTCCAAAAACTTGCCCTATTACAAATTTTTTAAATAAAAATATAAAATATTGAACTAATAAATACACACATATCTTAAAAGTTATCCTATAATACAAGCAATAAGAATTAAAAGCCCATCGAGGCTAAAAACACATGGGAGTTTTTTATGAACATGAAAAAACTAAGTGCTGTAGCCACATTTATATGTTGCCTTGCTACCGTTGGATGCACCACTTCTGGACGTCCTGCTTCTGATTACAAAGACTTGCAACTAAACATTAGCTATTCTCAAACCTTTAATTTGGAACCAGCTGATTCTAAACTTGAAAAAATCTACATCATGACTCGTGATTTAAGTGGTCGTAATGCTTCAGACACATTAAAGAGCTACTTAATCTACAACCTTAGAACTAACTCTAAATACATGATTACTGACAATCCAAATGAAGCCGACATTTTAATTTATAGCACCATTGCAAGCATTTCGACCGATGCAAAACAAGGTTATGTTGGCACCGTAGCTGGTGGGGTTGGTGGTTTAGCCGCCGGGGCGGTCATCGGTGAAGCTATAGATAACGATCATTACTCTTATGATCGTTATGGCTACGGCTACCACAGTAGTAATGGTTTAGATATACTCATGCCATTAGTTATGGCAGGCGTTGGGGCTGGGATTGGTTACGCTATAGATAACTCCATGGCTATCCACAACATGACTTTGCGTGAAGATCTTGAAATCCGCCAATGTTTTGGGGGCGAATGCCAAGCATATACCACGCAAATGGGAGTGCGTGGCGACCAACTTGATATGAATGAAGCAGACGCTTTAGGAGCTATCTTAGCTCATAGTGCGCGTGGGATCGCTGAACTAATTAAGCACTAAGCACTAAGCACTAAAAAACTTAGGCTAAGCACTTGGCCTTAAGTACTAAGTACCTAAGGCTAAAAAATTAGTTCATTTATCATCGAACCTCCACTCTCCCTAAAGTTTACTATATAAAGAACAAGCTAGGTAAAGAAAGGATCAGAGAGGAGGTTAAAACTAGCCTTAATCTTAATTATTGACTGCATTTGGCGCTTTACTAAAGAGCAAGGCTAGACTCCAACCTAAAATCACTTTACAGCTCCTAAATTTTTTCCCCTGTCACTTAAAACGCCGTCACTTACCATCGTCACCTAAACGCGTCAACAAAAAAAGGATAACTAGAACTCTCTAATTATCCTTTCAAAGTTTTTACTAATAGCTGGGTGTTATCGTTTTAACTAAACGTTTTTAGCTTTACGGTAAGCAATGATATCGAGGATGCTTACTACAGTCATTTGATGCTGTAATGCAAAAGCTACTACTTGAGGTAAACGAGCCATTGAACCATCATCGTTAGTAAGTTCACAAAGCACCCCTGCTGGTGAATAGCCAGCTAAACGTGCTAAGTCGATAGAAGCTTCAGTATGACCATCACGTTCAAGCACCCCACCTTCTCTTGCAGTGAGTGGGAATACGTGACCTGGGTGACTTAAGTCAGAAGCAACTGCATTTGGCGAAATAGCAGCCTTGATAGTGGTTAAACGATCATGTGCGCTAACCCCAGTGGTTACGCCACGAGCAGCTTCAATGGTAATGGTAAAAGCGGTGCCGTATGAGCTAGTGTTGTTAGAAACCATCTGTGGCAATTCTAACTTTTCCATCTTGCTCTTTGGCATACATACACACACGATACCTGAACAATATCTGATCATCATGGCCATTTGTTCTTCGGTCATAGCATCAGCTGCAAAAATGATGTCGCCTTCGTTTTCACGGTTTTCATCATCAACAACTAATACGCCCTTACCTGCTTTTAAAGCAGCTAAAGCAAGTTCAACACGTTCAATCGGATCGGTTGCAAAAATATCTAACAGACTAATTTGACTCACGGTTTTTCTCCACGTAAATAAACGTAAGTCAGGGCTCTGTGAATTGGGTAATTGTTTTTTTGAAGGAACTCCCCAAAAAACGTCAATTCTCTCCTATCCGGACTATACCGTCGGCTCCGGAATTGCACCGGGTCATGCTTAGAAGCTCGCGGGCTATACCGCCGGTGGGGAATTACGCCCCGCCCTGAGAAATGTTTTAATAATTCATCAACAAAAGCCATTATAAACCAACGCCCTTGCGACTCTTGCATTTTACAGCGTGAGGTGAGATTTTTCAAATACTAGCTGCTTTTAGCTCTTAAGCTCGAGCAGAAAAATTTATCCCCTTTCCTCTTCCAAAAATTTTATGTAACTTTAGCGCTATAGCTCTAAAATTCCAAGCGCCAAACAATATGAAACTATTTTGGTTTTCTTAAAAACAAAAGGCCAGGTTCTTTATGAAACCTGACCTTTTTAGCCCTAAAACTTGCTTAAGCTTGCTTAAAGTTACTTACATCTTGAGCTTTGTTAATGAGCTTTGAGTTAAGTTTTATTTACATAGAATTAGAATTACTTAAGTAATGCTTCAACTGCGCTAATATCAGTTGGAGCCCCGTGTAATTCCTGACCATCAATAATGAAGGCCGGAGTACCGGTAACTTCCATCTTTTGAGCATATATCCGAATTTGTCTAATAAGTTCGCCCACTTCTGGTTTTTCAGAAAGCGCTTTAACTTCATCCCACTTAAAACCAAGCTTTTCAACCAAAGCCTGCAGAGTAATTTCATCACTCAAGCGACCTTGTCTAGTCATAAGCTCATTGTGGTATTCAACGTATTTAGCAGGATCCATTTGGTATACAGCTAAACCAATGCGCGCAGCTTTTCCTGAGATTTCTGAAAGAATTGGGAATTCTACGTAAACATATTTGGTCTTTGGATACTTATTTAAAACCTGCATGAATACTGGTTTAGCACGCTTACAGTAACCACAGTTGTAATCAAAGAATTCAACAATAGTATGAGTAGCATCAGCTGGCCCACTAGTTGGGATAGCCCCATTAGCTAAAAGTTCTTTTAACGCATTTGCCTTTTCAGCTTTAGCCTTAGCTACTTCTTGTTGCTTAATCTTTTCCCCGGCCTGCACTAAAACTTCAGGGTGATTAAGAATGTAGTCGTGAACGATCTGTTCAATCTCTTGCTTAGATAATTCTTTGGCTTGAGCAGGAACTGAAGCACTGAAAGTTAAAACTGCACCGGCTACAAGCATAACCCCGGCAGCTAAAGATAGCATACGCAATTTCATAGATGAATATTCCTATTGGCGAAACCTAAGTTCCGGCAAAATAAAACAATTTTTTAACATCAATATGATAACACAGTAAAACGGGGGATTTTATACAAATACAAACAAAGAAGTAGATTTTTGAACAAAGACCACAGGAATGAATGGTGATTAAGGCCTGGTGGCTTGAATTTAGGTTCCAAGCCTAGCTTTTTCTTTATCTAAAGACGCCAGCACATTTCATATTTTGGACGCAAAATGGCTGCGTTGTAATGCGAGGATAACTTAGGTAGGCGAAGTTTTTTACATAAAAATAGGCCACTATAAACATAGCGACCTAATCTTTACTAAACACTCGTGACATCCTCCCCCACCTATAGAGGTGGGGGAGGATGTCACGAGTTCAGTTAAAAGCTTAAGTTTTTTAGTTTTTAAAGCTTTTACGCTTTAAAGTTTTTACCTAATAAACTTTTAACTAACCTAGGAATCTTATGCTTCGTTGTAGATTTCGAGGTTTTCAGTGCTGTCGTTCCAAGCCTTATCAGCTTTAGCATCGTCGTTACGTACGCTATCTAAGAAGCTAAGGTATTCTTCATTGATATCGTCAGTTACGTACTTGCCACTAAATACAGAAGTTTCAAATTGATTGAGTTCTGGATTTTCAAGACGTACAGCCTTTTCTAAGTCTTCAAGAGACTGGTAAATTAAACCGTCTGCTCTAATCATAGTGCAAACTTCATCTACAGTCTTACCGTAAGCAATGAGTTCGTTGCTTGATGGCATATCGATCCCGTAAACATTAGGGTATCTGATTTCAGGAGCTGCTGAAGCAAAGTAAACCTTATCAGCCCCAGCTTCATGAGCCATATCAACGATTTGTCCAGAAGTGGTCCCACGTACGATAGAGTCATCAACAAGCAATACTTTCTTACCCTTAAATTCTGCAGGAATTGGGTTTAACTTATTGCGAACGCTCTTCTTACGTTGTTTCTGGCCAGGCATAATGAAGGTACGGCCGATATAACGGTTCTTCACAAAACCCTGACGGTAAGGCACACCTAAGCAACGGGCAATTTCAACCGCGATGTCGCAACTAGTTTCAGGAATTGGGATTACCACATCAATGTCTAAATCCGGATGTTCACGCTTGATCTTTTCCCCAAGCATGGTCCCCATGTGTACACGAGCAGCGTAAACAGAAACGCCATTCATGATTGAATCTGGACGAGCAAAGTATACGTATTCAAAAATACATGGAGTAAGCACTGGGTTTTCAGCGCAGATAGCACTGTGAAGAACCCCGTTTTCACTGATAAAAATAGCTTCACCAGGAGCAACGTCACGTACAAGCTTAAAGCCAAGAATATCAAGAGCTACGCTTTCAGACGCTACCATATATTCGATCTTGCCTTCTTCGCCTAAACGTTCACCAAGAACTAATGGACGAATCCCGTGTGGATCACGGAAAGCCACTAAACCAACCCCAATAATTAATGAAACTACGCCATAAGCCCCACGGATAAGGCTGTTTACGCGACGTACTGCTTCAAAAATATCTTCTGGCGTAATCTTGTCAGAATCGCATTCATCGATTTCATGAGCAAAAATATTGAGTAACACTTCAGAGTCAGAAGTGGTATTTACGTGTCTATGGAATTCGTCACAACGCTGACGAAGTTCACGTACATTGGTTAAGTTACCATTGTGCGCGAGCGCAATCCCATAAGGGCTGTTTACATAAAATGGCTGAGCTTCTGCGGCGGAAGAGGAACCGGCAGTTGGGTAACGAACGTGACCAATACCGATGTTGCCCTTGAGGCGCATCATGTGCTTAGTTTCAAAAACATCCTTCACAAGGCCATTGGCCTTTCTCTGTTTAAAATTACCTTCGTTAATGGTAATAATGCCAGCGGCATCTTGACCGCGGTGCTGAAGTACGGTCAATGCATCATACAGAGACTGATTAACTGGAGAAGTGGCAACAATGCCTACGATTCCGCACATCGTAAATTCCTCAAAATTCCTGGAGACTAATTATGTTCCGCTTAAAGACCTAAGGCCTATAAGCGTTTGCAAAAGATCGGCCTACTCAAAGTTTAATTTTAGTTTTTGTTAAAGATGCTAGAAGTAATTAAATGATTTAATCCTTCAATAAATCTTCAAAATAGTTTCATTATTTCCGAACTAAAAACGCTCCTTAAGGAGGTCGGCTAATCCGCGGCAATTATAGCATAAAGCCTATTAAAATTTTGCACCTGTAAAGTAGAGATTTTTAAGATTTTTTGGCTAAAAACTTAAAATCCCATGTAAAACAGATGACCAAATCAAAAGCTTAGGTTATTCCTGCCTAAAAACAAGGTGGGATTGTATCTAAAAGGACACAATCCCACCAAATCTATTTAACTTATTAAACCAAAGTATTTCAAAAGTTGCACTGAAACACGGTTAAATTCTGGCAAAACTATAGCTTTAGAATACCATTCAGAGGTTTCTATACTCTTAAACAAACCGTAGTGAAGCAACATTTGTATAACTGCACACATGCAAATTACAATCAAAAGACCACGCGCCGCCCCAAAGATCACCCCTAAAATACGGTCTGTACCTGAGAGCCCTGTCTTCTTTAAAATCATGCTAATGATAAGATTTACGACCCCAATAGCCATCAAGGTCCCTATAAATAAGACAAATAAGGCTAAGGCTATTTTCGCCATATCGTTATCAATAAAGGTAAATAACCCAGCTAAATTACCATAAAAGGTGGCTGCCACAAAAAACGCAACTACCCAAGCAACTAAAGAAAGCATTTCCTTCACAAAGCCACGCATTACGCTGATTAAGGCACTAAGTACAATTATCGCGAGAATAACAACATCAATCCACTGCATTATTAAATCCGTTAATTCCTTTAAGTAATAGTTTATGTTTGCTAATAATAGTTTATGTTAGCTTGCATGTTTGGTATAGCTTATTAACTTATTAGTTTGTAAATCTGTTACCTACTTCCGGCAGTCCTAAAAATTCAAGCACATAAGGGTCTTTGATTGCGTCTTTTGGAGTCTCTACCGTGTCCTTCAATGGAAAGACGGTAAACATTTTCCTTATTGGTGCTAAGTGCCAGACGTTCATACAGAGAACTATCATACTGGCGCTTGAGTTCACTCAGGCTCCAATCGTTTTTTACGGACTCAATTTCGTAAAATTGGCGCTCCTCGATATTCTCATTTCGCATCAGTTTCAGATAATGCGACCAACTGAGATAAAACTTTCCGCCTGTATCAACAACAGGGAGATTTTCAAATTAGCTAAACACTGTTTCGCCAATTCGGTCAGCGAAATATACCTTGAAAAACTGACGGATGTTTTTCAAATTGCCCACTGAAAAGCCTTTTCCAAAATTTTTAGTCAGATATTCGGACAGTTCCTGTAAAATTTTCTTGCCGTAAGCCGCACGGTTTTCGCCATGCTGTTCTTCCTCCACAATAATTCTGCCGACTTCATAATAAGCATATACCATAGCGATATTAACGGCAGTCTTGGCGTTCTTTCGGGCAGATTCCAAAATTTCAAAAACATTTTGGAGAAACACATTTTCTGTTTTCTGTATTTCGTTTTTATCCATTTCGAAACCTCTTTTTAAAGCTGCCGATTTAATTCGGTTACAAGTGCTGTAATTTTAGAATAGACATAACCGAAATTCGAAAAATAACACTTTGGCTACCCAAAATCACCACCTAAACACCCAAAAACCCAACGTTAGATGAGGCTATAGCCACCGATATAGCCATATATATTATTGCTATTCAATATTTGAAATTCTTTCTAAAAAAACTAGCCCCAAATGTTGCAACTTGCTTGACACTAACCGTTTACAGCTGGCGTTAAAGTTAAAGTAGTTTAGGAAGTTTTCGAGCTATCTTATATTAGCTTTGGCTTTGTATGCTTTGTATGCTTTGAATTAAACTTAAGAGAAAAATCAGTGACAAGTGAGAAAGAGCTCTCTGAGTTTATCAGTTTTTCTTATATAAATAGATTATGTTTATGTGACAAATTCATACGTATTGTACCGCATTTTTACCACTATGCACGAAAATTTGAACTCCACCTCCATTTACGTCCTCAAATTGGCTTCGACTCTAAAAGTCATGACGCGCAAACATTAAAGATCTTTAGGAACCGATTTAAACCATTAATCCACGCAAACTTAAAACACCAACCGCTCCTAACTTAAACCCTAGGTAGAGCCAAATTAAAAATTTTCCGCTTAACTTATAAGATGCAGCTTAAAGGCTACTATTTGCCACAAGCCATTTGATGTGGTCTCCTTATCGCCTTTATCCATTCACCTTTATCCATTCATCTTGGCTTATTCATAGTTTAAGTAAATTTATAAATATAAATACTAGTATTATTTTTAGTTTAATGTTATAATTTGCGCTCAGTGATTCATTGACTTTGGTAATCCCCCCCCAAAAAGCCAATCACCACTTTTATCTAAAATCTCCAAGAAGACTCCTTCCTCTTTAGGTGGGAGATGAATTGT
>ERZ1034739.46-NODE-46-length-47219-cov-89.378742_pt1 | contig 47219 bp, 37 predicted proteins | sample MGYA00520636_ERZ1034739 | MGnify/ENA primary metagenome ERZ1034739 (study PRJEB33766, sample SAMN09781703) | gut metagenome | biome: gut microbiome | host: Homo sapiens | place: Madagascar | study: EMG produced TPA metagenomics assembly of the PRJNA485056 data set... | reverse complement strand
TGAACCTATCTTATCGGTGGGAAGCCCCACCTCTATAGGTGGGGGAGGATGTCACTTTAGGTTCGTGTTTTGAGTGGTCTTAGCTATTAAGCGTCAAGACCATTTTCAAAGTGAATGGTGTAAAGAACATGACGACGCTGACGGTTTCTCCGCTTTTGCAAAGCCAATGGATTACGGTGTCTTGAAATTCTATTAGCTGGTGATTTGGTAAGTTTTCTAGTTGCTTTCATGTGCCACTTTCCTTACAGACGTCAAGCGTCTGGTAGCTTATTTAGCCTGTACCAGGCTCTTTTTAAAGATCCGGACCTCGGACTATTTTGGAGCCAACTAGGCGCGATATTCGCCTATAACTACATTGAGACCTACAAGCTAGAAGTTCGGGACAGGCGCTATTTTATGCCTCTTTAAAATACATGTAAACATGGAGCGTAAAACAAAATTTAGATTTAAGTTTTTTTAAGCCAACGTAAATTAGCTCAATCCTTGTTTGATCCCCCTAAGTCCCACTAATAGATTTTCTTAAAAAGTCTAACTTTATTAGTCAACAATCCCGTCAGCGTAATACCACACCCCGTCATGCATTAAGAAGCGAGCTTTTTCATGTAGTTTCCCAAAACCATTTTGCGCCCGAAATAATGCATTGTATTCAATAAACCCTTGCTCCCCTTGAACCTGTGGTAACCCCGCTTCAAGCTTGGTATAAACAATTCCCTTACCTTCTTTGGCGATAATTTGCGGTTTAATTTTAGGGCGATAATCTGGATGCCAACTACGTAACACGTAGTCGTAAAACCCAAGCTTATAGGCCACAAATCTAGTTCTTAAAACTGTAAGTGGGCCCTCAGTAACATTTCTACCATGTTCTAAATAATCACAACAACAAGCGCCGTAAGTAAGTCCACTACCGCATGGACATGGCAGATTAGGATCAAATTTCTTATTTTTTGTAGGTGCTACCATTTTTGCTGTTCCTTTTACCTTATTAGACTAGAACGGGAGGTCACACCTCCCGTTCTATTAAATTACTTTAGATCTTATAAATCTTAACGACGTTTCTTAGCTTTTGCCGCTTTGGCTTTCTTCACAAAGTCCATCATACGCTTTCTCTTACGCATCTGGCTTTGGGTCAACTTATTCTTCTTCCCTTCAAATGGATTTTCTGATTCAGAGAATTCAAGTGAGATTGGGGTCCCAATAATATTGAGACTCTTACGGAAGTAGTTAATCAAGTAACGCTTATAAGAATCGGTAATATCACGAGTCTTGTTACCGTGAATTACAATACGTGGAGGATTATACCCACCGGCATGAGCGTACTTAAGCTTAATGCGACGCCCCTTTGACAAAGGAGGTTGCAATTCTTGAGTTGCCATTTCCAAAATACGGTTAAGCTTTGAAGTGCTAACACGAGTAGTAGCAGAACGGTAAGCCGCTTGTAAAGAATCAAATAAGTGCCCAACCCCAGTGCCATGAAGTGCAGAAATAAAGTGAATATCTGCAAAATCAACAAACCCAAGACGTAAACTTAAAGCTTCTTTAACGTGTTCCTTAACTTCCTTATCCAAGCCGTCCCACTTATTAACTGCAATCACAAGTGAACGCCCACTTTGGATAATAAAGCTTAAAAGGCTCAGATCTTGGTCGGTAACCCCAGCGTTAGCATCGATAACCAACAATGCGACGTTACAATCTTCAATCGCCTGCAAGGTTTTAACCACGGAGAATTTTTCCACCGCTTCGTTTACCTTTTTACGCTTTCTAACCCCAGCGGTATCAATAACGATGTATTGTTTACCATCCTTTTCAAGCGGGATATAAATAGAATCACGTGTAGTCCCAGGAAGGTCATACACGATAACGCGGTCTTCACCGAGCATTCTGTTAGTCAAGGTAGACTTACCCACATTTGGGCGCCCAACAATTGCAAATTTAACTGGCAAATCAGCAAAAGGTACAGCTTCGCCTTGAGCTTTTGCTACAACCTTATTCTTGTCAGCTTCGAACTTATCTTGTTCCGCATCAGAATAGTTTTCTTCTGTCTTTTGGGCTTCAGTTGTACCAAGCTTATGACGTTGTTTCCATTCATACCAGTTAAAGCCGCCACCAATTTTATCCATTGGTACGTTATCAAGAAACTCAAAGCCCTTTTCCCACTTAATTGCCTCAGGATCATCAAATGGGCCTGGTACCGGTAATTCGTGTTCTTCATCAGAAGCAAGCACAGGAGCTACTACTTCATCGAGCAAAATACCAACCCCGCGACCGTGAGCTGCGGCAATTGGGTAAATTTCCCCAAAACCTAAAGCATATAATTCAGCTGTAGCCACATCAGCATCAAGACCATCGATCTTGTTTGCTACTACTACAGTCTTCTTTTGGTGCTTACGAATATAATCAGCAATGAGGTAGTCACCTGCTAAAAGACCACTTCTAGCATCCACTAAAAAGAGCACTAGATCAGCTTCATCAATCGCTTGTAAGGATTGAGCAGCCATTTCAGTTTCAACCCCTTCTTCAGTCCCGTCGATCCCACCGGTATCTATCAAAATATATTCATAATCGTTGTAGATAGCACGACCATATTTACGGTCACGAGTGAGCCCCGGAAAATCTGCCACCAAGGCATCACGAGTTTTAGTCAGGCGGTTAAATAGTGTAGACTTACCAACATTTGGACGTCCCACCAAAGCTACAACCTTTGACATATTTGTGTCCCTCTAAATCATGCAGCTGTAACCTTACCCCACAAAGCAGGTTTAGCTGTAAATCTTCTACCAAACACGATCCTTAAATCGTGTCGTTTCTTCCATTGAGCCTATATGTATATCTTATTTTTTCTTGCTCGGTTGCCGTAGAATTTGAGTATTTTGTTTTTCACTTTAGTTAATAATAAATCTAGCCATCGTGAAAGTTTTCCGCACAAGTTTTATCAAGTCTGTTATTCAGCGCTTTCTTCGTCGCTGTTTTCTTCAGCATTCATGTCAGGATCTGCAGCACTCCCCTTTGGGGTTAAAGCCCAAAGTTCACCGTTACGGGTGACAACGTAAGCAATATTGCCGTCGACCACCGGAGCCGTATAAATCCCGCTACTATCGAGCTTTTCCTTGTTCACAAAACGGCCATCTGCCCCGTCAAGCCAGTAGAGATAACCTTCATAATCCCCAACAATAACATAGTCACCTAAATAGGCTGGACCTGTTACGGAGCGATAAGTTAGAGCACTATTAACCCAACGTTCACTACCGTCGATACGAATAATCGCATGAATATGGCTATTACGATCAGTTAAAGCCAAATCTGAAAGGTCGTAAGCTAAATCTTGATATGATGAATAGTTACGACTCCACATGTTTTGGAACCGTGGATAAACGATCCCGGTTAAATTCCCCGCTAAGCCAGTAATGTAAATTTCATTACTTATCACCAAAGGAGTGGTAACAACGTCGTTAAGTCTAGCTAAACGGGTAGTACCATGCGCGTTCCCTACAGGCACTTGCTTAACCATAAGCCCACGGTCTGCGCGTACAAAGTTTAGCTTCCCATCAGAAGTGCCGTACATAACTAAGCCACCGTTTAGCACTACAGGAGCAGAAGTACCTCTTAATGCCAGCATCTTTGAATCAGTACCACCAGTCCAAGCGCGTTCGCCTGTAGTACTATTGATCGCGGTAAGTTGACCAAAAGAACTCATGACATAAACTTGTGAATAATCACATGCAGGAGCCGCTACGATTTCACTGCCAGTATTGTATTTCCACAATAAAGTCCCATCAGCTGCCTTTAAAGCGTAAACATAACCGTTTTCCGCAGCAATGTAGATAACGCCGTCACCAATAGTGATCCCCCCGGATAAACCTACGGTACGACGTTCATCATTTTCTTCCCCATCTTCAAGATCAACGTGCCAAAGCTTTTCCCCAGTAAGCTTGTTGAAGGCATATACATCACCGTCGCGACTAGCAGCATAAACGCGTTCATCATCTACAGCTGGACGTAATCTTGAATAATAATCCCCCACACCCCAACCGATAGAACGACTCCACAGATGTTTTACCTCAAGTGTATTATTAACCACCGGCGCAGGCACTGGTTCATAAACATCCACATCAGCTACACAACCTGCTAATAATAAGCCCGAGCAGGATGCAAGAAAAAGTTTTAATAAACCGGAACGCATCTAAAAAATCCTTCCTCAAATACACTAAAATCCGGACACTTTGCCTTTAAACAAAGGATCCGGATTAAGTCAAAAATATTACTTAGCCTGAGTTTCGCTCTTAGCAGTGGCTTCAGCGTTATTAGCTTCTTGAGCTACTTCTGAAGTAGTAGCGGGAGCTTCAGCTTTTGCTTCTTGAGCTTTTGTTGCTTCCTGAGCTGGCGCGCCAAAATTAAGCAACGCTACCCCAGCGGTTTCAAGTAAAGCATCATGCTTCATTTGCAACACTTTTTCCAGAGCTTGGTCTGCACTAAGATCAAGAGCCTTCTTATATTGTTCAAGTGCACCTTTGTGATCACCTGAAGCCAATAAAACATCACCTTGAGCTTCGGCTACAGCTTTGGCAAATGCTTCTTCTTTTACATTTTGTAAAGCAGCTTTGGCTTCGTCATATTTACCAAGTTCAGTAGCTAAACGGGCAACACGCAATCTAATAACATCGTCAAGGATTTCATCACCATTGCCAATTGCTGCCTTTAAGACATCTAAAGCTTGTTGAGTACGACCAGCGTCAACATCAACACGAGCCATTTTTACAGCAGCGAGCTGACCAAGTACGTTGGTGTGTTCTTTAGCGTAGCTGTTCACGCGCTTTTGAGCTTCTTCAGAAGTTAAATCAGCTTCAAATACGGTTGTGTAAAAATCAGATACTCTAGTTTGGCGCTGTTCATGACGGTAATCACGATAAACCCAAAAAGCAGTGATAACCACGAGAGCTACAGCAATACCACCAATGATACTTTTCCAGTTCTCGTTCCACCAGTTACGAAACTCTTCTTCCTTTTGTTGCGCATCAGCTTCAAAAATATCCACAATATTCTCCCTGTATAAGGCCTTAATCTAGATTATCTAGACAGCTTTACTTCTTAAAAATTCAATTGTATCAGCGAGTGTGCAAGAAATCTGTTCGCCAGTCGCCATTTCTTTAACTGTAAGCGTGCCATTGGCCGCTTCATCATCACCAACGATAAGAGCAAAGAGAGCCCCAGCTTTATCAGCGTGAGCCATTTGTTTTTTAAACTTACCGCCACCACAATGGGTCATAACACGTAATTGAGGCAAAGCCCGACGAATAGCTACCGTAGCTTCGAACGCAGCTTCTTCTCCCTTTTCCCCCATAGAACAAACCATTACGTCTACCTCACGCTGTGGCTTTAATAATTCGAGTTCTTGGAGTAAAAGGATTAAACGTTCAAGACCAGCTGCAAAGCCGATTGCAGGCACAGCTTGACCGCCAAGTTCTTCAACTAAGCCGTCGTAACGCCCTCCGCCACATACCGTACCTTGAGCCCCAAGGTCAGTGGTTACCCATTCAAAAACAGTGAGGTTGTAGTAATCAAGGCCACGAACTAAACGATCATTTAAAGTGTATTCAATGCCTAACACCTTAAGCAAACGACAAAGCCCTGCAAAATGTGCCTTAGTTTCTTCCCCAAAGCAATCTGACAACTTAGGAGCATCAACTAAGATAGCTTGCACATCTGGATTTTTAGTATCGAGAACACGTAATGGATTCGTGTACATACGACGCTTACAATCTTCATCTAAAACATCTTGGTGAGCTTCTAAAAAGGCAATTAAACGTTCACGGTATTGCGCACGTTCAGCAGAGCTACCTAAAGAGTTGAGCTCAAGACGAACATGATCTTTAAGACCAAGCTTTTCTAAAATAGTGGCAGTAAAAGAAATGATTTCAGCATCAATATCAGGGCCTTTTAAGCCAAATACTTCACAACCAAATTGATGGAACTGACGATAACGCCCTTTTTGTGGACGTTCATGACGAAACATTGGGCCAATGTACCAAAGACGTTGTTCTTGGTTATAAACAAGACCGTTTTCTAAGCAGGCACGCACGCAGCCAGCAGTCCCTTCTGGACGTAAAGATAAGAAATCACCATCACGATCCTTAAAGGTGTACATCTCTTTTTCTACCACGTCGGTAACTTCACCGATAGCGCGAGAAAATAGTCCGGTTTTTTCTACAATCGGAAATCTAATTTCACTAAACCCAAAAGAGGCGGCTGTGCTTTTAAGCACATTTTCCACCTGCTGCCAGATATTGCTCTGACCAGGGACAATGTCATTCATCCCTCTGATCGCATTAATCTTGAGTGCCACTTTATATATTCCATTTCAAAAAAGACTAACAACCACTAATAATACTTGGTCGGTCTTATCAACTGCACTTGACCAAAGAGTGCTCTTTGGTCAAAAAAACTGTGCGTCAGTTTATCATAAAAAGCTAAATTTGGCGATTAACCACCATGTACTATAAAGTACTTAGCTTTGACTTTTAAGACTTTACGCCTTTGTCACTTAAACTATTGGGGCAAACCTTACACCGATTGACGCTTTTGCGCTGCTACTGCTCTAATTTTTTGTTCTAAAGCATCAGCTAAGCCTTCTTTTGGTAAACGCCCTACCGTCTTGCCACCTTCGTAGTACAACACGTCGTTTTTCGCGCCACAAATCCCTAAAGCTGCACGTGAAGCTTCCCCGGGGCCATTGACCACACACCCCATAATAGCTACATCAAAGGATTCTTGGATGTCAGCACAACGTTTTTCTAGCTCATCAACTAAGCCAATAACGTCAACCCCACGGCGTGAGCAGGTTGGACAAGCAATAAAGTTAATACCACGATTACGCAGTTTTAAAACCTTGAGTATGTCAAAGCCAACTTTAACCTCTTCCACCGGATCAGCCGCCAAAGAAACACGTAAGGTATCACCAATGCCCTCACGAAGTAGCCACGATAAGCCCATAGCACTTGTAATAGTGCCACGGCGTAACCCGCCAGCTTCAGTAATCCCTAAATGTAAAGGCTGATCAATCTTGGCCGCCAAAAGCTTATAAGAATCATAAGCTAAAAACACATCAGACGCTTTAACTGAGACTTTAAAGTTCTCAAAATCGAGCTTCTCTAAAATATCAATGTGTCGCATAGCAGATTCAACTAAAGCTTCAGGGGTTGGTTCACCATAACGCTCTAAAATATCTTTTTCTAAAGAACCACCATTAACCCCAATACGAATTGGAATCCCATGGTCACGAGCAGAGGCCACTACTTCACGCACGCGTTCAGCGTTACCGATATTACCCGGATTGATTCTTAAACAATCAGCCCCGTATTCGGCGGTCTTTAAGGCCAAACGATAGTCAAAGTGAATATCAACTACGACCGGTATGGACACCGCTTTTTTGATTTCTTTAAAAGCTTCAGCGGCCGCATCATTCGGAATACTAACACGCACAATATCAGCTCCAGCGCTTGCAATGGCATTGATTTGAGCAACTGTAGCAGCCACATCACAAGTATCTGTATTGGTCATGCTTTGCACTGAAATTGGCGCATCTCCACCTACCGCCACATTGCCGACCATTATTTTTCTAGATTTTCGTCTAGTAATTACAGAGCTTTTTATCATGAGATTATTCCTTGCTTAAAGGTCTGATTTCGCCAGCCTTTAAAGTAGTATTGGTGTTCATAGCTGGAGACACCACTTTAGGTCCACCCTTACTTGTAGTGCTAGTAGGCTCTACTTTGGTGTTAGTACTTGCAGCCTTTGGAGCTACAGTAGCTGTAATGCTTGAAGTAGCCTTTGGTTTTGCGTTCGCTACACTTACTGCGCTCTTTGAGGCAGTAGTTTTATTAGGCGCATTGGTGGTTTTGGGTTTAATACCTAATTCATCTGCCAAAGAACGAACTTCACCAAGAGCTAACGGTTTAGAGTTAGAAGTTTGGGTTTTAACTTGAGTTGCAGTTTGCGTACTTTTCTTAGTATTAGTAGCCTTTTTACTAACAGCTTTTTTAGTAGTAGTCTTTGGGGCTTCTGTTTTTGCTTCACTCTTAAGTGTAGTCTTGTTTTGAGTAGTTACTTTTGGAGCTTGGGTAGTTTGGGTTACTTTAGGCGAAGCATCTTCATTTTTCATCGCTACATCTTGAGTAGCCGGAGCCACAATTACCACCCCTGATTCATTAGCCGGTGTAGTGCTTAAAACTTCATTAGGATTTTGGTTAAGGTTTGGGTTTTTAGTCGCTGTAGCGCCAAAATTTGCATCTAATGCACGAGTGCCATTAGCCACGCCATTATTTTGCACTTCATTTGGGGCTTCTTGAAGTTCAGGCTTCGCGCTAGCATTGTCTTCTAACTCAATAGCTTCGTTGCCATTAACACTATTAGTAGCGTCAAGAGTAGCTGAATTTGGATTAACTGAATTTGGCGCTTCATTTGAGGCTGGTAAAGTAGCTTCTTGATTGTAAGCTTCATTAAGGTTTTCTAATTGATTGGCAGGAGCCTGAGTGTCGTTTACTGAAGCGTCAGATTGTTCTTCAAGCACCAAATTGCTTTCTACCACAGGAGCTGGAGACGGTGCTGTGGTTAAAGGTTCTAAAGAGGCACTTGGAGTATTTTCAACTTCAATTAAACCATCCCCACTTGGTGCGGCATCATTACCTTTAGCCAGCAACAAACAAAGGATCAAAACTGAAGCCACCATCACCCCAGCGCCGACATAAAGTTTAAGCTTGGACGCTGCACTATCATTGTTCGCTTTATGTTGTAAAACTAAAGCATGTACGCCTTTAACTAAGTCAGCATTAACCCCTAAAAGCTTGGCATAAGCCAAACAGTCACCTAAACGCAGATGAGCAAAACGCCCCTTTTCCATATCATTTAAAAGGTAGCTTCTAATATCGAGTTGTTCCGTGATCTGCATAAGGCTTAAACCTTTAGATTCACGAATGCTCCGCAATTGTTCCCCAAGTTTAATTGCTTCTGGCAACTCTGTTTTAGCTTCTACTTGAGCTGTACTCTGTCCGTTTCCGTTTTCCATTTTTGTTATTGTCCTGTAAATACACTATAGTGACTTTGGTCGCTTAGCTAAACAACTCCGTCTCTAGCTACTAACCTTGACCTATAATAAATCTCAAGGTTCGTGTTTAGAGACGGGGTTCTAACATAAAGTTCAAACCTAAAAAAGTAAATTAGTAATTTCCTTTCAGGTATTCAGTTCCTTCAGGCGTATTTTTAAATTTACTCATTAAAGTACGCCCATAAATTTCAGCACTAGAATATTGACCTAATTTAGTCGCAATTTTAATCTTTAAGAATAAAGTTTGTGCGGTTTCATTCTTTTCAAACATATCGAACGTGCGCATCAGCTTATCAGCCTTTTGATAATCACCTTCTTCGTATGAAAATTGGGCAAAGTTATAAAGTAAAGATGGAGAATTGCCACCGTAATTCATCGCCTGCTCAAAGTAGCTAGCGGTACGCTTGCGGTCACCTTGATCATAGGAACAAATAGCAGCTTCCTCATAAGTACTGCTAATAGCGGCATAGTTAGGAATTTTCACCGCATCTAAGAACATCTTATCAGCTTCACTATACTTCTTTTGACTACATAAAAAAGCCCCGTAGCGAGTGAGTACGTAACCTGAATGAGGGTATTTGCTTAACGCTTCTTTGTAAACTTTTTCCGCATTAAAATAATCTTCCACCGTCATGTAGTAATAACCCCATGCGAGGTAAAGATTTTCAGTCCCTGGATTGTATTTTTCTGCGAGCTCAAGATTGCTCTTAGCCATGGTCATTTCTTTATATTGGATATAACGCACTGCCAAGTTAATACGATCGTTAGCAGCCTTTTCGTAATTAATACCTTCGACATTACGTAAAATTTCGTTGCCGTTAGCATCAACGCCCACTACTATTTCTTTCGTGGTAACACAGCCACTTATAAGCATGGCACTGCAAAGTGCAGCCACATACACAATCCCTTTCATCAGTCTCTCCTCTTTTGAGTCGATTAACTACGGAAAAAATCTTGTTTAGAGGTTTTTAACGCAGATGTTGCTATAAATCGCTAGCTGAGAACTTAGCGATAGATTTCATTTTATTCTTTACTTCACCTACTAATTGACCGCAGGCAGCTTTAATATCATCGCCTCTAGTCTTTCTAGTAACCACGGTGTAACCACGATCAGTTAAAATTTGGTAGAACTTATTAACCGCATCCATCTCCGGTTTTCTAAAAGTCGAAGCCCCATGAGGATTAAATGGAATCAGGTTAATCTTACACGGAGTGTGGGCTAATAAGGTAGCTAATTCACGAGCCTGCGCTGGAGAATCATTCACCCCTGCTAGCAATACGTACTCAATGGTGACCCTGCCACTATTAGCATTAGACTTTTCTACGTATCCAGCTACCGCTTTTAAGATGGAAGCAATATTATAGCGTTCATTAAGAGGGACCAAACGACTTCTCAATTCATCGTTAGGCGCGTGCAAAGAAATAGCTAAAGCTACATCTATAACATCACCTAAACGTTCAAGATTTGGCACTACGCCAGCTGTAGAAATGGTTACTCGACGCTTAGAAAGACCAAAACCTAAGTCATCAAGCATCAAGTTCATAGCTCTAACCACATTATCAAAATTGAATAATGGTTCCCCCATACCCATTAAAACCACATTATCAATAGCACGTAATTTAGGATTAGGAGTAAAACCAATACGAGATGTGGCCCGCCATACTTGGCCAATAATTTCTGAAGTTTTTAGATTACGGTTAAAGCCTTGCGCCCCGGTGGCACAAAAGGCACAATTTACGGCACAACCTACCTGAGTTGATACACACAAAGTGGCGCGATCCCCATCAGGGATATACACAGTTTCTACCAACTGCCCATCACCAGCATCTAAGGCCCATTTAATGGTCCCATCACTGCCTCGATTTTCAGCCATTATTTCAGGAGCATGAATGTAAGCCACTTCCGCTAAACGCGCTTGCAAATCACGTTTAATATTGGTCATTTCAGAAAAGTCAGTCACCCCAAATTGATAAATCCATTTCATCAATTGCTGAGCTCGGAATTTCTTTTCCCCAAGTCCAATAACGAAGTCTTCCATTCCCTTGCGATCAAGGTCGAGTAAATTCACTTTTGCTGTTGTTGTCATTGCCGAATATGATCCGCTTTCATCCTTTATATATCGGCTGATTATAACAAAAAACCATATGACCTGTCATATTTGTGCGCACCTTTGACTGCCCTTATGCCAAGCTTTAGGTTGATGGTAAAAAACTTAAATCACCGGTCGCTAATAAATTATCCACAAGTTCAGGCACGGTTTTAGTAGCCGGACCATATACACCCGCGTCAAAGCCTGAAGCCACCACAGATTTTTGGAGATTAACCTCGATATTAAATGCACCACTACGGTGGGCCACGGCCGCAAAGCCCGCCGCAGGATACACAACCCCCGAAGTACCAATAGCAACAAAAAGCTCAGTGTTACGTAAAATCGTTTCGATTTCATCCATAAAAAGCGGCATTTCCCCAAACCACACGATATCAGGCCGCACGGCATCAACGCCGCAATATGGACATTTGGTGTGTTCATCAGTGTCTTCCATCCAAGAAAAAGAACGTCCGCAATGCTCACATCGAGCACTTAACAGTAAGCCATGCATATGAATTGGAGGCAAAGTTTTACGCCCTGCATGAAAGATTCCGGCTTCATCTTTATAAAAAGCGCGTTCATGCAAATCATCTATGTTTTGCGTGATTAACGTGCAACTACCACCCGCTGAAACTTGAGGCCATTTAGCTGCTAATTTTACTAAGGCATTATGCGCTGCATTAGGTTCAACTGCACTTAAACCCGAACGCATCTTATTGTAAAAAGCATGCACTAACTCAGGATTGCGAGCAAAACCCTCATAAGTAGCTACATCTTCCACGCGGTGTTGTTCCCAAAGCCCCGTTTCTGAACGAAACACCGGAATGCCAGATTCCGCAGAAATACCAGCACCGGTTAAAATAGTAATGTGTTTTAACTCTGACATTTGTATTCCTCCAAAGACGAAGTTTTAATCATACCTAGGACTTTACCTAACGCAGTTAAATCTTGTTCTTATTTACCGCGTCCGCGGGCAAATTTCTTCTTCAGAAAAGAAATAGGAAATTTCACGTTCTGCCGCTTCCAAGCAATCTGAACCATGAACTGCGTTTTGATCAATCGAAACTGCATAGTCAGCTCTAATTGAACCGGCGCGAGCTTTTTTAGGATCAGTTTCCCCGATTACTTCACGATGGCGTCTTACGGCATCTTCCCCTTCTAATACCTGCACAACTACGGGCCCGGAAACCATAAAATCGATAATGTCTTCAAAAAATGGCTTTGCTCTTAAGTGAGCATAAAATCCACGAGCTTCTGGGCGAGACAAATGCACCATTTTAATGGCAATAATCTTCAGGCCTGCATTTTCAAAGCGATGGTAAATATCGCCAATTAGATTACGTGCCACTACATCGGGTTTAATAATCGAAAAAGTTCTTTCCACGGTCATAAAGCATTCCCCCGTTCTCTTTTTTGGGCTTCCCCTTTTGTTATATTGATTTAGCTTAAAGCAAAAAAAGAGGGGCATTGCCCCTCTTTTTCTGAAATGTGATCATCCCAAAAATTAGACGTCAAGTTTTTCTAGATAGTGCACAAGAGATCTCACTCCGTGCCCTTTACCACCGGCAGCATAAAGTGAATTTGCTACCTTTTGATAGCTAGCAGCTAAATCGATATGAAGCCACGTATCTTTATTGGTCACAAAACGACTTAAAAAGGCTGCTGCAGTCGTCGCCCCAGGTAGACTGTCGCCTGAAACAGAATTGGTAATATCAGCAAAACTAGAAGTAACTAAAGATAGATGCATCGGCGCAAATGGTAAGCGCCAAGCGTATTCGTATTCTTCGGTCGCCGCTTCCTCAAAAAGATTACTTAGCTTAGTGTTTAAAGACAACGCCGCATTATAATCGCGCCCTAAAGCAACCTTAGCAGCCCCCGTTAAAGTGGCTGCATCAACCACATAACGACAGTCAGCAACGCGCAATAAACCATCAGCTAAAACTAAACGCCCTTCCGCATCGGTATTTGCAATTTCCACACTCACGCCGTTAGGGTAAGTGATGAGATCCCCTACCTTCATGGCACTACCAGAAATTACATTTTCAGCACAGCATAAACAAGCCTTTAAGTTATGTTTAAAACCACGCACCGCCGCAAGCGCCATAGCACCAGCTACAGTGGCGGCCCCACCCATATCTGAGTGCATTGAACGCATAAATTCAGATGGCTTTAAACTGTACCCACCAGTATCAAAGGTAATACCTTTACCCACTAAACCAGCGAACGTCTGAGCCCCAGATTCTGGCGTCCAAGAAAGTTCGTAAAGACATGGTTTATTAACGCTGCCCCCACCTACGGTCATAAGGCCCACAAGGTGTGACGCCTCTAAACTAGCCCCTGAAATAGCCTTAAAAGTTAAACCCGAACCAACAATCTGACAGAGTTTATCAAGCTCAGTTCCCATAGATAATGGAGTGAGCTGATTAGCCGGTAAATCAATAACTCGACGCACCCATGAAATAATTTCTTCTTCTTTCATAAAGGCTACATCAGAGCTTAATTCCTCAGGCAATAACACCACGCCCGTCCCAAAAGATTGATGATACCCACGTAACCAAGCAGAGGTAAAAGCTTGATCCCATTTATAGGCCCCATCCATAGAGAGCACTAGGGTGCGATAACCTAAACCACGAATTTCACGCCCCGCCTTTTGTAAAGCACGTAAAAACTCACGCTTCTCTTCAGGGTTCGCTAAAGCGTTTAACGGTTCCGCTAAACATACATGAAGTCCACTGGCATCGATGACAATATTTTTATCTTTAGGCCAATAGGCCGGAATATAAGTCGCATCTTCTAAAAATACTTTAACCGGTTCTTGACCTAATTCTTTATTTGCTTCAACTATCATAACTCTTAATCCTTATCCACATCTAGCGACTATTTTTGTGACTATTTTAGCGACTATTTTAACCACTAAAACCACACCACCTAGGTCTTTGCTAATTTAAACAGCTTAACTCTCAAGCCTCATGGCGACCCAATTTTTATTAGCTTTAAGTTAGGCTTTATGTAGTTTGTCCTTTATTTTGTTTTGGGTTAGGTTAGGTTGCGTTACTAACAACCATTTCGCTAACTTAAGTCCTAGGCCGACCAACCACTACCAAGCTTTTTTTGCTCTGCATAAACCTCAGTAAAAATTTTGCTAGCCGCTTCGATTTCTTCATCGGTGGTGAAGCGCCCAAAAGAAATTCTAATCGAACTATGGGCATCGCTATCGCTTAAACCTAAAGCTTTTAATACATAAGATGGGTTTAAAGAAGCGGAAGTGCAAGCGGAACCAGTAGAAACAGCAAGTCCTCTTAAAGCAAGTAAAAAGGTTTCCCCATTTACCCCTGAAAAAGTAACATTTAAGTTGTTAGGTAAGCGTGCACTCATACTGCCATTTACCTTAGTGCCTGGTAAAGCTAAAAGAGCCGCCGCTAACTTATCACGCATCGCTTGAAGCCTAGAAGTATCACGCTTAAATTCTTTCACCGCTAACGCATATGCTTCCCCCATCCCAACAATTTGGTGGGTAGCAAGAGTCCCAGAGCGCATACCTCTTTCATGCCCACCGCCTCTGATAACAGGTTCTGGCAAAGGTACACCTTGGCGTACGTAAAACGCCCCTATTCCTTTAGGACCATACACTTTGTGCGCACTAAAAGACAAGTAATCCACCGGCATGGTCGTCACATCAATCTTCACCTTACCCGCACTTTGCGCACAGTCGCTGTGAAATAAAGCTCCAGCTTCATGGGCAACCTTGGCTAATTCGCCAATATCCTGAATCACCCCGATTTCATTGTTAGCGTGCATCAAACTAACTAACAACGTATCTTCATCGATTGCATCTGCTAACATTTCTTTGGTAATAATACCGTCACTACCTGGTTGAAGATAAGTAACCTTATAGCCTTTACTTTCAAGATAATGGCACGGATCTAAGATCGCTTTGTGTTCTAGCATGGAAGTAATAATATGACGACGGGGGCTACTCTTAGCTAAAGCTTCAGCCACCCCAATTATTGCCAAATTATCACTTTCTGTAGCCCCAGAGGTGAAGACGATTTCTCTTGAATCAGCACCACATAAAGCCGCTACTTGTGAACGCCCAATATCGACTGCTTCAGCCGCTTCCCAACCATAGCGGTGGGACTTAGAAGCAGGGTTCGCAAAATTACCTTCTAAGGTGAGCGCAGCGCTCATTTTAGCGGCTACTCTTGGATCAACTGGAGTGGTCGCAGCATAATCTAAATAAATAGGATTCATCATATTAAAAAGCTCTCACGTGGCTCCTCGTAATACGGTTTGGTCTCTCATCTGACTTAATTATAAATTTATGGCAACTTAAGAACCGCACGTTTTTCTTTTACACCTCGTCTAAATTAAAAGCTTTGGCCCGACAAGGCTTGTTAAGTTTATAAATTCACAGGTCGAATAATAGTTTAGGACGTCTCAAAATATTTACTTATTTCGTCTATTTTACCCAAAACTTATTAGCCGTATCGCTTAATAAGTTCAGGTAGCATATCCGCCATAGCTTGACCACGGTGACTAATTTTATTCTTAAGATCAGGTTCCATCTCAGCTGCGGTCATGCCCATCAAAGGCACTAAAAACGATGGATCATAACCAAAACCATTGCTACCACGTTTTTCAGAAATGATTTCGCCATTCCAACTTCTTTGAAATACTAATGGGGTTGGATCATCGGCATGACGCATTAACACCAATACACACCAATATCTAGCCGTACGTTGTGCTTGAGGCACGTCACGAACTTTTTCGAGCAATAAATCTAGATTGGCTTCATCAGTTGCATTTTCGCCACTAAAACGGGCTGAATAAACTCCAGGCGCCCCATTAAGACAATCAACTTCTAACCCTGAATCATCCGCAATTGCCGGTAAACCTGAATACTTAGCTGCGTGTCTAGCTTTAATAATGGCGTTTTCAATAAAGGTAGTTCCATCTTCAACTGGTGGTTTAATCCCAAATTGACTTTGTGGCACTATTTCAATGCCAGTCCCTTGAAGCATACGTGAAAACTCTCTAGCTTTACCAGGATTACCGGTTGCAAGTACAATCTGAACCATTGCGGATGTCATCCTTTAATTTATCTATGTATATCTGTGGATATAAGTATGAAGAGGACTTAGGTTGAACCTTAATAGCGAATTTAGCTCAGCCTTTAAAATAACTTTTTTTGTTCAAACCTTTGTCTAAGCTCATTATAATCCAAGCTCACCACAAAAGAGATAAAAGTTCCAAGCGGGCTCGCTTTTAAACACGATTTTTAAGGACCGAACTCGCCCCACCTAAAATATGTTCGCCATTATAAGAACTCTTCTAACATTGCATTGACAAAAAGGTGCCCTTTAGGCGTAATCGCTAATGTATCTTGCTCTAGATTTAAAAGACCTTCCGCGACGCATTTTTTTAATGATGCCATAACTTTGGTCATCTCAAGCCCTGTATAAGCCGTAAATTCAGCTAAAGGAACCGCTTCAAAGAGGCGTAATCTATTCAAAAAATATTCAAAACTCAAATCTTCCTTTGGCACTACATGGCAGTCTTCAACCCAAGTTCTCACATGACTTGTGCCCGCCCAGACCGAAGCTAAATTAAAAGCCGAAGTATTAACTAAATCAAGTGCAGATTTTTGTAGAGAGCCTCGTTCCACGCCTGGTGCTGAATCTTTTAAAATTCCATCCATATAAGCTTTAGGACTTGCCACCCGCGACGTGCGCACAATCCCATCAGGTAAAGTAAATTTGCTATGAGCCCCAGCACCTAAGGCTAAATAATCCCCAAATCGCCAATAATTTACATTGTGCCGACATTCGTGGTTAGGCTGGGCAAACGCACTTACTTCATAATGCTTATAAGAAGATTCTTCGAGCATTTTAAACCCTTGAACTACGGTGTTTTCAATCGTATCTTCTGAAGGTAAATCTAAAGGCGTTTGCGCCCCAAAGGCTGTATCTTCTTCAATGGTTAATTGGTACCAAGATAGATGAGGAGGTTTAATAGCCAAAGCAGCACTAAGATCAGCAAGCGCCATTTCGGTTGTTTGCCCCGGCAAACTATGCATCAAATCTAAATTGAAATTATTAAAGATAGACGCCACATCATTTATGGCCTTAAGTGCGGTGGCGCGATTATGGATACGCTTTAAGCGTTTTAATTCTCCATCATTTAAGCTTTGAATACCTAAACTGATGCGGTTCACCCCAAGCGCTTTATAGCCTTTAAGACTCGTAAGATCGACTGTACCGGGATTAGCTTCCATGCTAATTTCGCAATCCGCAGCTAAGTTAAGTTTTAGGTTTAAAGCTTCAAACAAGCGTTCAAGTTCTTGCGGGGGGAATAAACTCGGTGTGCCCCCACCAAAATATACACTCCTAATAGGACGATTGGTTAAAAGTTTAAGCTCTTGGGCTTCTAAAAGCTCGCACGTTAAATCAAGCTCCTTAATTAAGGCCTCAACATAAGCTGTAAAAGCTTTAGGATCTGTGGGGCGCGCTTGAGAGTTAAAATCACAATAAGGACATTTACGCACACACCAAGGTAAATGAATATATAACCCCAAAGGAGGTGTTTTTAATAATAAGGAGCTCATAAAGATCCAAAATTCAAGCCCAAGCTTTATCCCAAGTTTACAGAACCTAACTTAAATGCAAAATAGAACCTAAAACAAGCAAACTCGCCTCTAAATTAGACCAACTAAATCTCAAAGGACCAAGTTTAGCTTTTACGTTTAACTTCGATATGCACAGAATCATCTACCATGGTCACGGCAATTTTTTCGTCTGACTTTATCACCCCTTTGACCACTAAGCCTAGACGTAACAGTTCTTGCAAATCCATCCCATCAGGCACCACCACACGCCCCCCTGCGTCTCGCACCGAACCTAAGCGAAACATGCATTCATTACAAGAGACGTCGAGTTTTTTGTTGTTTGATAACACGCCTAAACTCATCAATACTTTCAAAAAGCGGTAGACTGTTGAAATGCCAATTCCAGGGTTTGCGGCTAACACTTCATAGTACAATTCCTTTGTACAGCTAAAGCGACCAGTGAAAAGATTATCCACAATCAACAGTCTTTGTTTAGACATTCTGACCCCTGCTGCCTTTAATTTTTCTAAGCAATCAGCTTTGGCGTTATGGAGAGTAAAACACTCGTCTAAATGATCCAAATTTTCTTTTGTTGTATCCATGTCAGTTTCCATGTATTAACAATATCTAAAAATTCTGCAAACCTAAGGGCAAACACACTGTCTGCCAAACTTAATTTTTTAAACCGATTAAATCCGAAGGCCCAAGGTTACTTTGCCACCGTTATCACCACATGCCCATCACAGACTTTTGCACAAGCTTCAATTAGTTTTAACAACTCATCGGTTACCATCGGGGTTATTAGCTCAAGCTCAATTAAGCGCTGTCTGTGACTAACCTTAACGTATTCCACGGCTTCTATATCTGCTTTGATCTTTTTTTCTAAAGTCATCGCACACATCGGGCAATCAAGTCCGGTAACTGTAAAAACGTACTGCATAACCCTATTCCTTTTCTCTAATGTGCTCAACAGCAACCTTAAGCACCACCGACACATGATCATCGCTTAACCGATACAATATATGCATCCCATCGCGACGCCCTACCACGAGCTTACATCTTTTTAAAATTGCTAATTGATGCGACACTGCAGAAACAGTCATTTCGAGCGCCCGAGCAATATCACATACGCATTTTTCTGTTCCCGCCAACAACAAAAAAAGAATTCTAATGCGCGTTTGATCGCCCACCGCCTTAAAAAAATCCGCCAAGGCTCCCGCCTCCGTCACGGAATCTAGCACAACCAAATCTGCCGTTTGGGTTTCACTAATTTTTGGACATTCGTTATCCATCAACACAGACCTTTAGGTTTTAACTTACCTTGAAAACAAAAACTTCAACAAGATATGCACACATCTTTGCTCACCTGCTGGTTATTTAGCATTTGAGCATTTATTCAAATACAATAATACTATACCTAAAAAATCGAGTCAAATCAATTATATCATACTAAATTACAAGGAATTAAAAAATCCTCCTTGAGCAAGCTGAATTGTTTCACTTCTCCCAAAAGAAAAGGCTCATCTTTGCCGATGAGCCTTTAACTAAAGTTTATGACTTAATTGTACTTTGGTTTACTTTTGAACCTTTCTTCTTCTAAGTAAGGCTGCAAGACCACCAAGCATGAGTAATGAGAGTGGATCGAAAGCACCACCTGATGAACCACCAGAGGAGCCACCACCGTTGTTACCACCCGCATTAGAAGGAGCGTCAGCTGTAACTGCAACCTTAACCTTGCTTAATGAAACAACATTAGAAACATCATCAATACCCATTACTTGAATTTCATAATCGCCAGCTTCGTCTAGGATAAATGACTGGACTGCACTTGCGGATGCTTCAAGGAACTCATCCCCTTCAGTAGCGTCAATGCCACATTCAGGATTATGGTATCTCTTATCAAAGTAGCACAACTTACGATCGCTCGCAGAACCACTAGCTACAAGATTAGTTAATTTCTTGTATACATAGTAACGAACAGTATTTTTGTAATTTCCTAAAGAGATTTCTATTGGTCTCTTGATCTGAACCTTAAGTTCTTGACCATCAAGAGCATTAGATGCATTTACAGAAGATGTTTCACCATTTTCGTCAGTAGACGCAAAACTAAACTCTGGTTTTGGATACACAGGTACATCATCGTTCTCAGTTAAATAACCTTCTGCCGGATCTACCGCCACAGGTACTTCAACCACCATGGTATCTTCATGCCCAGACTTATCAATAACCTTAAGAGTTACAACGTTGTTACCAAGCGCTTCAAACTTGAACTTCATGGTAGCGGTTGTTGAAGGTTGTTTGTTATTGTTTACAAACCAAACATAAGTATCAATACCGTCGCTTGACTTAGAAGCTGAAGCATCAAAGGTAACTTCAGTACCGTAGTAAACTACAGCCGGAGCGTTAAAGTCAAGTTTTGCTGTAAGGTCATAAGGGGTTTGTTGAGGATCCTTATTCACGGTAATAGTAGATTTAGCAGAAGCTAACTGACCTACAGTATCTTCAATGGTTAAACCAATTTCATAAGTACCAACGGCTTCAGGCTTAAAGGTATAAGCTCTGCCATTTTCTTCTGAAAGTTCAGTCCCATTGAGGTACCAATGGTAAGCTTTGATCCCCTTGTCATCATAAGAACCAACGGAAGACAACTCAACGCTTCTACCAAGAAGTAAAGTCTGTTCCTTAGGTGATAATACTACAACAGGTGGGTTATCAATTTCAGGCTTAACAACAGTAACCTTAATTGAAGCAACATCTGACGCGCCCTTAGTATCGGTTACAGTTACAGTGTAAACAGTATCAGCCTCTGGATTTACAGTAATAGCTGAAGTTACACTACCATCATTCCAAGCATATGAAAGTTCATCACCGTCTTCATCAGTTGAAGCTGATGCATTTAAAGTAATTCTTTCACCAACATTGATCTTGTTGCCAACCTTATCGCTATTGATAACTGCCTTTGGTGCATGGTTTACGTCAACTGACTGAACATCAACCTTAACGCACGCAGTATCGGTATCTTTATTAACACCAGTTACTGTTACACAGTAGTTCTTAGTAGCTGTTGGAGTTACAGTGATCTTTGCAGTCTTATCACCGGTATCCCAGAGGTAGCTACCTACGTTTTCAGAAGCAGACGCATCAAGTACTACTGATTCACCAGCGTTAATGCTAGTCTTGCTTGCTGCAACCTTAGCCTTAACAGCGAGAACCGGACCAGTTAAAGTAACGGTACGAGTATTATCAATAGTTACCTTACCATCAGTTACAGTAACCTTAACAGTGTAAGAACCAGCCTTAGCGTAAGCATGAGTTACACTAGCCCCTTCACCAGTCTGACCATCACCAAAATCCCACTTATAAGTAGCATTTGCGAGTTCAGCTGAAAGCTCTGTTGTAAAATTAACCGCTAATGCTTGAGCATTTACAGAGGTAGATATAGTCACAGTTGGAAGCTCAACTTCACTTACAGTGATAGCAACAGAAGCAGAACTTGTTGCGTTCTTATCATCAGTTACAGTCAAAGTATAGGTGGTGGTCGCTTTAGGAGCTACACTAACCTTAGCTTCAGTTGAAATAACCTTACCAGTTGCATCCTTCCATGAGTAAGAAGCAATCTTGCCATCTTCATCAGTTGAAGCAGAACCATCTAAAACTACACTTTCACCCTTAGTGATAGTAGAAGTAGAAGCTAAAACCTTAGCAACCGGAGCCTTGTTAGTTACAATTTCAGCGTTTTCAACGGTTACAATCACACTGCGAGAGTTAGTAGCACCCTTGTCATCTGTTACCACTACACTATAAGTAGTAGTTTCAGTTGGGCTAACAGTGATCTTTGCAGTTGATTCACCGTTACTCCAGGAGTACTTCACAATCTTGCCATCACTATCGGTTGAGCCAGAAGCATCAAGAGTTACGCTATCGCCCTTCTTGATAGTAGGCTGAACTGGAGAAACAACAGCTTTTGGCGCCTTGTTTTCAGAACCAAATGGGCTACCTTCAGTCATTTTTGTACCATCGACTGAGTAATCAGCAATAGTATTAGTTAAGAAGTTACCACCATTTGAGGCCTTAAACCACTGGCCACCGCAATCGTTGAAGAGGAATTCCATACCCTTCTTGTCTGAATCTAACTGAAGGTCAAGTTTAAACCAGCCTTCTTCAGCCGAGGTCATCGGAGTACCAGGAGCCGCAGTCCAACCCTTGCCAGTTTCATCAGGAGTACCACGATAATGCATACAAGCCCTAGCTAAAGTAGTTGCCGGCTTAAAGTATACAGTTGCAGTCTGATAGATATCAGGAGCGCCTTCCACGAAGTTACCACCTTCATCAATAGTGTAAGCGCCCTTAGCTAAGCACTTACCTTCATTTGAAGGGTAAGATGTAGTAGCACCATCATTACGCACCTTAATATCGGCGCAACCAGCTTCACTTACATACTGCACAGTGGTCTTGAAGTAGTCAGTGTTAGTAATCTTCTTCAGAGCTACAGAATTCCAAGTATCTCTACCATTATCCTTGTAGTCAGCAAACACTGAACCCACAGAGCTATCAGCAGGCTTAACGTAAATAGTTACCGCATCATGACGCACTATAGGCTTATCAGAAAAGAACATGTGAGTCCCTTCGATTTCACCGTTCACGTCTTCTACGTAACCATCAGCAGTTTTGTTATAACGACCAGCGCCAACATAAACAGACTGAATTTCACTCTTAGTAACGTTACCTAAGTTATCGGTAGCTTCCATGTAGTAGTCTACGAGCTGGTCACGATAATCAGAGATATAAGCGTAATAGGTATCACCAATCTTTTGGGCTTTAACTACCTTTTGGAGTTTAGCCGCGTCAAAGGTCTGCCAATCAACGCCATCGATATTAGGGGTAAGGTCACGCTTAGTTGTAGGATAAGCCTTCCATTCACCAACCTGATCTACGTCTACGTTAGGCTGACCGGCAAATTTCTTTGGATCGTATACGCGTGGCGCAATATCGGTCGCGCTCATGCGCTTATCCTTGTGCGGACGAACCATAACCTTAACGTCTTTGATCCCACTTACGTCATAAGCATAGGTGTAGATAGCAAATTCGTTATCAGCGTGAGCTACAGTCCAACCTTCAGCCTTAGAAGCATTAGCCGAACCAGGGTTATATGGATAACGCTGTACCCACCACATAGATGGACCGGTCTTATCCTTAGCTAAGTTCTTCTCAACATATGGCTGAGTAAAGAATAATGACTGATTAAAGCCAAGAGTTGGCTTGACGTTATCGTCAGTGTTTTCGTCGTAATAACCAAACCCTGAGTCGATAGAAGAAATAAGGAAGTACCAACCAAGTTCAGCTGGGTTGGCCCCGCCCTTGTAATCATTAGCTTCGTCACCCTTAACTGGGTAAGACATCATGTATGGATTAAGCTGGTTGCCTTCATAGGTAACTTGCCTTTCAGCTTCAGTCTTTGGTGACCAATAGTTAGGGTGCGCATCAAGCCAAATCTGTTCAGCAGTTTCAGCGTAGTTGATAGCCGCCTGTAATAAGGCAAAGTTACGTTCTAGGTAATGGTAACCGTATTCCATTGACACAGCGTGACCAAATGGAAGACCTTCAAAGTTGGTTGGATTTTCGAACTCAGTTCCCATTGCTTCATTAAAATCAGCGAACTGACCTTTCCAAACGCCCATTGGAATATGCCAGTGGTACCAAGTTGGGTCAGAAGAAGAGTCACGAGTATCGATCCATGAACCGTCTTGCACGTGTTGAATATCATCAGCTGGAATTGGATGAGCCTTGAGGTATTCTTGAATCCCCATCCCAACTACGCCTTCAGTTGCGTATTCGTTACCTGAATTCATCCAAGTATCAAGTGAACCGGCGCGCCCTTGTGAGTTGTCCCCATCGTGTGCAATAACGAAGTACATGGTGCGGTCACCTGCAAATTCTTCAAAATCAAAGAGTTTGCTTGTCGCAGGAGTAGCAGCCCCTTCCCAACCTTCAAGCCATGAGCCGTTCTGGTCAACCGGAATACCAGCAAGCTTAGAAACCTCACCTGTTTCTGGATTTACGTACTGCACCCAGTGAGGAATCGCGGCAAATGGGAACTTATTAACTACGTTCTGCTTTTCGTGCGCCATGTTAATGGTCACCCAATCACCTACTTCTGAAGTGTTTTGTAAATCAGCGCGGTTTGGCGGTGAAACTAAAGTATCGAACGCGGGGTCGGAAACACTATAAGGATAATCGCGTAAGGCACGGGAGAAATGGTTATTCCCCATTACAGACCATTCAACGCCAAGCTTTTTTAAAGTTGGAATCAAGCGTTCTGAGAACCCGAGTTCTGTAGGGAAAAAGCCCTTTGATGACTTGAACTTATCGCCTAAGAAGTAATCCTGCTGTAAGGTTACGTTCTGGTAAATAAGATCCTTTAAGAAGTACTGTGGACCAACAAGCGGACCCATAGAATGGTGACCGGTAAAGTGAATTGGTTCAAGGGCATTAAAACCATTGGTGGTTTTAACAGTGCCTACAGTGCTCTTCCAATCATTGGCCCAACCTAAACCGAAGTTTAAAAGCCCTAATTCCGCAAAACTCTGCACATTATTAACAACAGCCGCAGACATAGTTACTTGGGTCTGGCTAAGTGGATGTCTACTGTTGTTAGCTCTAGCGGTAGCAGCCGGCCAAGAACTGTAAGCAGCCTGCTTAGCATGGTGACTATAGTAAGTTTCTAAGTCATCATGTGGCATTGGCTTGCCGCTGGCTAAGAAATAAGTGTAGTTAGCTGGCGGATTAAGCTTAAGATTAAATACTTGACCATCGTATGTATAACGAATTGGGGCACCTACAGCAGTACCCTTATAAGAAGAGGTATCATAATAAGGCCAAAAGTTTGGCATGTGGTTATGATACACATGGGATGCAGCAATAGTAGCATCAGCAGTATTTACAACTACAAATGGTGCACATAGCGCTAAGCCAATAGCAACATTGAGCGCGTTGATTTTCAAATTCATTTTGGTCATACAAAACTCAACTTCAGAAAGATCAAACAAATCAAAAAACAGATACGTTTTTGCGACATTTGTTTAGATTTATGCCACAAATTTGTATATTTTTTTATTATATAACAGAAAATTTATAAATAACAAAAAATTTTATTACCTTTTGTATAACGGATCATGCTTTTTTAATATTTATGAAAATGTTTTCACGCATTACATTAAAAAATACCCAACTTAAAAAAATTGGGTATAAAGCGAAGTTTTGTAAATTTAGTTTAACTCACTGCAAAATTTTAAAAATTTAAGCTTTAATTTTGACCGCATGCCTAATCATAGAGGCGGTTGTACCATAGAGAATTTGCAGTTCATGAGCAGTTAAATCGGCTTTGGCATAAATTTTTCGTAACTGCGCCAAAACATTTTCATTGTGTTCCCCTTTAAAAAAACCACAAGCAATGAGATTTTGTTCCAAAAATGCATAATATGATTCTAAGTCTTCATGTTTTGGCTTAGGCGCAAAATTTTCCCGATCTTGCATTAGTTGCTTAACGTTTGTAGCAAAATTTTCATCCTGCATATTAGTAATCAAATGTTGGCGTAATTCGTATGAAAGCACTTGAACGCTCATAGCAAGATTAAGAGATGAATATTCAGGATTAGCATCGATGTTAATATGTAAATCGCACTTTAATAATTCTTCGTTCGTTAACCCTGTACGTTCACGCCCAAATACAACTGAACATTTACACCCCTTAATAATATGGGGAGCTAAATGTTCAACCGCTTCTTTGGGTTGATATAAGGGTAATTCAACTGAACGATTACGAGCTGAAGTACCAGCTACGATCGCACTATCAGCTAACGCCTCATTTAAAGACGGATAACATATAGTGGCTTGTAACACATCTTGAGCCCCTTTAGCTAAAGCCATTGATTCTGGGGTAATAATATCCTTGTCTGTCACCACCGCTAAATGGGTAAGCCCCATGGTCTTCATGGCGCGAGCGGCCGACCCCACATTGCCAAGATGGCTTGGTTCTACAAGAACAATCTGAATGTTATCTAAAAAGTTGGAAGAAAGATTATGGTTTTGCATTTTTAAATCTACTCACAAAAAAAGGCCGGCCATGACCATAAAAGCATACCGACCATTTCATTAAAATTTTTGCTCTAAGGCAATTAACCTTTAGACTCAATTACATAGAAGCACTATTAGGGTCACTAGTTTGAACTTTTTCGGGAATAAATTTAGCGGCTCTTAATTCCTGTTTGGCACAAGCATATTCCACAAAGTAAACCACATTAGTCTGCATACTAAGCATAAAGTAATCTTGAGCCATTTCTTTATGCCCTAAAAGTTGATGGTATTTACCAAGGAAGAAGTAGAGTTCACATAAACTTTCCACTGCTGGTAAATCATGAGCCGCCATACTTACTTCAAGCCACAGATTCTTTTCTGTTTCTAAACCCAAAATTACCCTAATCACTCTCGTAAAAGTAGAATTGTTATCATGGGGAATAAATCTATAGCGTTCTTGTAAATTAGCTTGCGCTTCCTGAGCCCCTTGTAATTCATGTTCTAAGATATAAAGCCATAAAATAGCATAAGGATCACGGCGCGCATTCATGTAAAAATTCTTTAGATCTTCATAAGCCATTTTTACCCTTTGACCGTAATAAAGGGCAATGCTACGATATAGATAGACGTTATCATGCTTTGGAGATAATTCTATTGCCGCGTCGTACGCATCATACGCTTCCAAAAAACGTCCCTCGTCAGCTAAAAGACCGGCCATTTGCAAATAAGCTAAAGCATTTTCCGAATTAGTTCTAATTGCAGCCATTAAATTTAGCATAGCCAAAAAACGTAGCCCTAAACGTTGCTCTATTTCAGCTCGTTGCACAAATAAATCAGATTTTTCCACCTGGGTTAACTTGCTGTCGTATAGCATTTGCGAAGCCGCAATTTCTTGATTTTGGAGTTCTTCAGTTGGAGTATACGGTTCCATCAAAACCACATATTCACGTGGAATTTTTTGGTCATCATTGTTTCTTGCCGAAGTCGATGCGCAGCTAACAAGAGTCCCTCCTAAAAGCACTAACATCATGATTTTTATAAATTTAGGCCACATAATAACCGTCCTTAATAAGAGCAATATCTTGCTAGATTGTGAACTACTCACCACCTAAAGAGGTGGGAGCTTCGTAATTACTCATTAGAGTAATTCTAAAGAAGTTTGATAGCTATGCTATCCTTATTCTTACAGGTGTGTCCACTTCACCTCTACTGTATAGGACTTCTAAGTCCACTACATTACTTTTTCTTAGTATATTTAATGCTCCATTTACATCTGCATTAAATATATAACCTTTTGAAGTTTGATATAGTCCTCTCTTTATTCTCCTTCCTGAAAAAGAGTAAGTTTGAGGTTTATCACTTTCAAATTTTGGCAAAATATCCATATCAAAAAAACTTGACTTTGATGTATAGCTTTCTTCTTGCTCTACAAATCTTAAGCTGTATAACTTACATAAGTATTCAAGTTTTTCTCTTAACTTTCCAAAAGGAATATTAACAAAAGTTTGATTATTCGCTTTTCCAATATTACTGTTTCTTTGGAAAGTTTCATTGTATCCGCATATTAAAGTACCTATATTGTTTTCTAAGCAGTAGTTTATTATCTTTCTTGCTGTTTTAGACATATAGTCATTTACTTTATTATTGCGAGAACTATATAGATATTTTTGCCTTAAAGTTGGTTTTTTACCATATTTTTGCTTATCCTTAATACTTTGAAGACGAGCATTTTCTTTATTAAACCATTGATTAATAGATCTTAGTTTTTTACCATCTATGATGAAAGACTTGCATTTGCTTGTAACACAAGTTGCAAGATTATTGATTCCAAAATCAATAGCTAGTGCATGGTTTTTGTCTAAATTTCTTTGTTCTTCTTCTACTTCATAAGTATATTGAACTTCAAAGAACCTAGCGTTAAATTTAGGAATAATCCTAATCTCTTTAATCTTTTTATCAAGTAAAATAGGTGGAATCTTAATTGAAATCTTTTTATGATTCTTTTTAAAAGAATTAGAATATGGAATTACAAATGTATCTTCATTAAGTCTAACAAAACCAATAATAAGAGTACTAAAACTATTCTTAGGAAGATAATTAGGAAGTTTAACTTTAGCGTTATACATTCCCTTATTTTTCTTTTTAAGAAGTCCAAAAAAAAGACTTAAAAGAACCATCAACTTTTTTAAGAATCTGTTGTGACATATTAGAATTAAGAATTTTATAGTTCTCACTACTTTTTAAAAGAGAATTATTCTTTTGATAACTAAGATATTTATTCTCTTGAAAGTAGTATTGTCTAATATTATATACAGCTTGATTATATAGATTCTTAGCAGTATGGGAAAGTTCTCTAAGTGAAAGATATTCTTCTTTAGAAAGATGTTTAAGTTGTTGTTTAACTGTAAGATACATGGAGCTTCAACTCCTTTTTTCATACTTAATTATATCATATATTTAAGCTCAAAAGAGGTAAGAGCAAAAAAAACAATTCATCTCCCACCTAAAGAGGAAGGAGTCTTCTTGGAGATTTTTGATAAATCATCATCCACAAAATAAACACTATTTGCGCCTAGAAGTAAAAGCTAGTTCCTTTAAATTTTTCAACTTTTTAAAAATCCCCCCACCCGCAAAAAAAAAGTCATAACCACTTAAAAACAAAAAGGGAACTCTACCCGAGTTCCCTAAAAAAACTAGCTAAGATCCCTTAAAGGACCGATTAAGGTTTGCAACCTTAAGCCTTACGTCCGTAACTACCTTCATCTTCAAGATCTGCATCATCCTTCTTAATTTCCATAGGAAGAAGATTTTCACGAGAAATATGGAGGAGTAACGGCCAAGTAGACGCTACGTAAATAGATGAAATAGTACCGAAAATAATACCGATCGCTAAGGCTAAGGAGAAGCCATAGATCATTTCCCCACCGAAAATTAACAATGAGAATACGGTAATTAAAGTAGTACCTGAAGTAATGATTGTTCTAGATAAAGTTTCAGTTAATGAAAGGTTAAACAAATCAACCATGTTCATCTTATGGAGACGACGAGCGTTTTCACGGATACGGTCAAACACCACGATCTTATCGTTAAGAGAGTAACCTAATACTGTAAGTACCGCAGCAAGTACAGTTAAGTCATATTCAACGCCAAAATAAGAGAAGAACCCTAACACCACAAAGACGTCATACACAAGGGAAATTACAGCCCCGAGAGCCATACGCCATTCAAAACGGCCTAAGATGTAGATCAAGATAATAAGCAAAGATACTACAATCGCGATAGCTCCAGAAGTAACAAGTTCTTCACCTACAGCAGGCCCTACGAATTCAGAACGTACGACCCGAGCTTTGCTATCAACAGAAAGCGCAGCCTTGCTAACCTTTTGAGTTACTGAAGCCTGATTATCATCACCCTTTGGCTGGAAACGAATAGAAACATCGCGTACAGTCCCAAAGTGTTGTACAACCGCTGAACCAATACCTTCGTTAGCTAATGCACCACGAACTTTATTAAGATCAACTTCTTGGGGATAAGAAATTTCTACCACTGCCCCACCAGTAAAGTCTAACCCCCAGGTAAGACCCTTGGTGCAGAGAAGATAGATAGAACCGATAACCAAAGCGAGGCAAATAACTTCAACAATGGTTGCAATCTTCATGAACGGGATTACAACCCCGCGTTTAATGATTTGAAACATGTTGATCCTCCACTAAATCCATAGGTTCTTGATCTTACGACCACCGCAGAAGGCATTAACAACTGCACGACAAGCGGTAACAGAGGTGAACATTGAGCTTGCAAGACCAACCATAAGAACTAAAGCAAAGCCCTTCACCGCACCGGTACCAACAATAAACAAGACTGCAGCTACTAAGAATGAGGTTACGTTAGAGTCAAAAATTGTTACCCATGCACGGCTATACCCCATATCGATAGCTTGTTGTACGCCACGACCATTACGAATTTCTTCTCTGATACGTTCATAAATCAACACATTCGCGTCAACCGCCATACCTATAGTAAGCACGATACCGGCAATCCCTGGTAAAGTCATTGTTGCACCAGGAATGAGAGACATTAAACCTACCAAGATAACAAAGTTAAAGATAAGAGCGAGGTTAGCTATTAAACCAAAAGCACGGTAGTAGATAATCATAAAGATTGAAAGAGCAATCAAGCCGTATAACATAGCATTGATACCGTTGGTAATGTTCTGTTGACCAAGGCTTGGACCAATGTTACGTTCTTCCACGATCTGAATCGGAGCAATCAAAGCACCAGCACGCAAAAGAAGGGCTAAATTATGCGCTTCAGTTGGGCTATCAAGACCAGTGATACGGAATTTATTACCAAGACGTGACTGAATAGTCGCTACGTTGATAATCTGTTCAACTTTACGGAATTTAGGCTTGCTCCCTGGAGCAGCATTTGGATCTTCCACGACCTTATATTCAATAAAGTTAGTAGCCATTGGTGAACCAATATGATCCTTAGTGAACTTAGACATAATTTCGCCGCCCACAGAATCAAGATCAATGCTTACTTCTGGACGACTGTTTTCATCCATACCGTTCTTAGCATTGATAATATGGTCACCTGTTAAGATCACACGCTTACTAACTACTACAGGACGCCCTTCACGGTCATTGATGATTTCATCACCGCTAGCAATTGCACCATTAGCAGCACTTGAAATATCACTCGTTGCATCAACAAGACGGAATTCAAGAGTTGCAGTAGCCCCTAAAATTTCCTTAGCGCGCGCAGAATCTTCAATCCCTGGAAGTTCAACTACAATACGATCCGCACCTTGTCTTTGTACGAGTGGTTCAGCTACCCCAAGTTCATTCACACGGTTACGAATGATATTAATGTTTTGTTCAACAGCAGAAGTCTTAATGTTACGAAGTTTTTCAGGCTTCATTACTAAAGTTACAACATAAGAATTGCCCTTGCCGTTACCGGAAGTCACAACCATATCGTTGTACTTATCACTTAAGATCTTTTGCGCCTGTTCCATAGTTGCTTCATCACGGAAGAAAACTTCAATAGTTTCATTTTCCCCACGAATGTTAGCTAAACGGATCTTGTTTTGGCGAAGTTCAGTTCTGATATCTTGGATATTTTGACCCACGATCTTTTTCATCGCTTCTTCCATATCCACTTCCATCAAGAAGTGAAGACCACCACGAAGGTCAAGACCAAGCTTAAGTGGACGCCCGCCAATAGATCTGAGCCAAGCCGGAGTTGCAGCTGCTAAGTTTAAAGCTACAATATAGTTATCACCTAAAGCCTTGACTAAGGTATCTTTGGTTTTAAGACGCATTTCATTATCTTTAAAACGAATAAGCGCCTGTCCATTACCACTTTCTACCGTACAATCTGAACATTCAGTTTTAAGAATCCCCTGAATTTTTTCGATATCGGCCTGTTCTAAGGCAATCCCACGAGCGCCACTAATCTGAATTGCAAGGTCTTCACCATACAGATTAGGGAGCGCGTAGATTGCACCTAGAATGATAGCAACCGTTATCATCAGGTTCTTCCACCATGGATATTTGTTTAACAAAATATGCTCCTCAAAAACAACGATACTCTGTTGTTCTTTTGTATATACCACATAAAGAAAACCTTCTCTTTATGCTCATTCTTTTTTTCTACTATTGTGTCGTCACCAAACGTAAAACTTAGTTTTAAGCATAATCTACATTCAGGACTAAAAACAGCCCACAGATCTAACATTACTTCTAGACCTGTGATTAAACTTACTTGCTAGATTTAGGAGCAGAGGCCTGAACTGCTTCTAAAGTCCCCTTTGGAAGTGGAGCAACCACATAATCACGAGTGATGGTTACATTAGTAGTTTCGTTAATAGCAATAACAAAATACTTACCGTCATCAGAAACTTTAACAATACGGCCAACAATCCCGCCGTTAGTCTGAACTTCATCACCTACGCCTAATTGCTTAAGCAAAGCTTCAGCTTCTTTTCTCTTTTTACCCTGTGGGCGCACCATGAAGAAATAGAAAAAAAACATTACAACTGCAAAAATAATTACAGTAGACAACATGCCGCCCTGTTCTGGAACCTGAGCTGCAGTTTCTTCAGCAAAAGCTGTTGGGAATAAATTCATAACAGTAATCCTATTGTGATTTTAGTTTGATGAATAACACTATTTAATACATTCAATACTTTAAGGTAAGTAACTATGTTTGGCTTAATTAAAGCGTGAGTTTAGAGTCCTAAAAAAAAATTAGGTCAAGTCTCGGCATTTTATTAAGTGCTTTAAGGTTAGCCACAGTATTTTAACGGTTTATTATAGCAAAAAAGCGCCTAGGCACACTTGATTTATTTATCCTTTTAACCGGAGCCTCCCCGGAAATCCGCAACCCTAAAGCTCCTGGGGTTCAACCATTAAAGATTTTAACCTAAAAACAAGAAGGCCTGTCTTTTAACCAAGTAAAAGACAAGCCTTATAAAGATAGAGTATTTGGTGTTTTTACTAATTACTTTAATGGGTAGATCTTAAAAAATTCTGCGGCAAATTGTTCTAAAGTACCCGCTGCAATATGATCTCTAATATCCTGCATTAAACGCTGATAGAAACGCAAATTGTGGATGGTATTAAGTCGAGCCCCAAGCATTTCCCCACACTTATCAAGGTGATGGAGGTAACTTCTGCTGTAATGTCTACAAGTATAACAATCACACTTTGGATCAAGCGGTCTAGTATCATCACGATACTTAGCATTACGTAACTTCAACACCCCTTCAGAAGTAAAGATATGAGCATTACGTGCATTACGAGTTGGCATAACGCAGTCAAACATATCAACCCCACGAAGCACCCCATCAAGGATGTCTTGAGGTTTACCGACCCCCATTAAGTAACGAGGCTTGTCATCAGGCATTTTTGAGACCACGTGGTCTAACACACGATGCATATCGTCTTTACCTTCACCAACAGCCAAGCCACCGATAGCATAGCCATCAAAACCGATACTCAAAAGTTCCTTTAAAGATTCATCACGTAAATCCTCATATACACTCCCTTGGATAATCCCAAAAAGTGCATTCTTATTTTCTAAGCGATCAAATTCTTCACGTGAACGTTTGGCCCAACGCATACTCAAGCGCATAGATTTTTCAGCAACTTCGTGCGTAGCTGGGAACGGAGTACATTCGTCAAAGCTCATGACAATATCAGAGCCTAGGGCATGCTGAACTTGCATAGATACTTCTGGAGATAAGAAGATCTTGTCACCATTGATTGGATTACGGAAATAAACCCCTTCTTCCTTGATTTTACGCAAAGCCCCTAAGCTAAATACCTGGAACCCACCTGAATCGGTAAGGATTGGGCGCTTCCATTGCATAAAATCATGTAAGTCCCCATGCTTGCGCATTACATCACAACCAGGGCGAAGCCACAAATGGAAAGTATTACCTAAAATAATATCCGCCCCAATATCGCGAACTTCTTCCGGAGAAAGTCCCTTAACCGTACCGTAAGTACCAACAGGCATAAATGCTGGAGTTCTCACCGTACCGCGTTCGAACTTGAGCTCACCTAAACGGGATTTGCCACAAACTGCATGAACTTTGAATTCCAAAATGGTCTCCTTAAATCAAGGTGGGAGGTAAATTATTCTGCTTTAGCTGCACAGATAGCATCAACTTCAGCTTCGCTTTCTGCCTGGTCGTTTTTGGTGATAAACATAGCATCACCATAACTAAAGAATCTAAACTTATTTTCCACAGCATACTTGTAGGCTGCCATCACATGCTTATAACCTGCAAATGCACTTACTAACATAATAAGGGTTGATTCAGGTAAATGGAAATTAGTAATCAAAGCGTCGATTACCCGGTATTTATAACCTGGGTAAATAAAGATTGAAGTATCTTCAGCAAAAGGAGCGATCACATCCGCACACCCCTTCTTAAGTGCAGCTTGAGCCGCGCTTTCAAGAGATCTAACAGAAGTGGTACCGACCGCAATCACGCGACCACCTGCTGCTTTAGTCTTAAGCACTGCTTCGACTACCTCGTTTGGAACCACCGCATATTCTGAATGCATGTGGTGATTAACCACATCATCTTCTCTTACCGGCTGAAAAGTCCCTGCCCCAACGTGAAGGGTAACAAATGCTGTGGTTACCCCTTTAGCTTTGAGTTTCTCAATTAAATCGTTATCGAAGTGAAGTCCGGCTGTAGGTGCAGCCACAGCACCAGGAATAAGTGAATAAACTGTTTGATAGCGTTCTTTGTCGCTTAGTTCGTCACTACGATCAATATATGGTGGTAATGGAATATGGCCTATTTCCGATAGAATATCGAAAATCGATTTCTCCCCCTGGAAACATAATTCAAAAAGTTGTCCTTCTCGTCTTTCCATTACGGCTTCATAACCTTTATCGAAAATAAGGCGGGCCCCTTCCTTTGGAGATTTAGAAGACTTTAAATGCACTAAGGCGTTATGTTCGCCTAAAACACGTTCAATCAATAATTCGAAGTGGCCACCAGTTTCCTTATGACCAAATAAACGCGCAGGAATAACACGAGTATTGTTAAACACCAACAAATCGCCAGGTTTAACCAACTCAAGCACATCATAGAAATGACCTTCGCTCAGGGCTCCGCTCTTTCCATCTAAACACAAAAGACGGCTATGGGTGCGCTCCGGGCTCGGATATTTGGCAATAAGTTCTTCCGGTAAATCAAAAAAGAAATCTTTCTTTAACATAATAATAAAATCGTTCCAAAAAAAGAGATTAGCCAACCGGCACCGAAATAAACAATAGGATGTAGCATTTTATAGCAAAAGCAAAAGTATTACATCATTTTGTATAAAAGAAAAAACCGGTGTCCCAAAAGGGGGACGCCGGTGTTATCAATAAAATAACATTAAATAGGACTAATGAACTGGGGCCATTATATCAGATTTGTGAACCTCGTCAAGAATTTTTAAAAAACATCTCAAAAAATTTTTTTAATTTTAATATTGATACATAGCCCACAAAATCAAATATTTGTTTTATATGGCTTTGACCAAAAAAAAACGGCACCGAAGTGCCGTTTTATTACTTTTACAAGCTAAATAAATTAGTTACGAATGTACTTGGTAGTTCTTGGGAACGCCTGTTCATTCTGATCGAAGAGGTAGCAAGCTTCAGCTGGGATACCAACTTCAAGCTGATCACCTGCTTCAACAGGGATTTCAGCAGTTGCTTTAACAGTGAAGTCTTCGCCATCAACGTCCATGTATACAAAGCTTTCAGCACCGAGGTGTTCAGCAACCTGAACGGTACCAGAAAGACGGCTAGTAGCATTGCTGTGATCAACTGGAACCAAGTGTTCAGGACGAATACCGAGTTCAACCTTATCACCAACAGCAGCCTTGCTAGCGTCAACACAAGCAGTGATAACATCACCAGTATTGAGCTTAACCTTACACTTGCCTTCACCGATTTCGATGAGCTGCCCCTTAAGGAAGTTCATCTTTGGAGAACCGATAAAACCTGCAACGAACTTGTTCTTTGGATTGTGGTAAAGATCAAGTGGTGTACCAAACTGTTCGAGGTTGCTTTCAGCGTTGTCCTTAAGTGGGCTTAATACAACGATTCTGTCAGCAAGAGTCATAGCTTCAACCTGGTCATGGGTAACGTAAATGATGGTTGAATTGAGTTCCTTGTGCAACTTAGCAATTTCGATACGCATCTTCACACGAAGTGCAGCGTCGAGGTTTGACAATGGTTCGTCGAAAAGGAATACGTGTGGCTGTTGAACGATAGAACGACCAATAGCAACACGCTGACGCTGACCACCAGAAAGTGCCTTTGGCTTACGATCCATAAGAGCATCAAGACCAAGCTTAGCAGCTGCATCATTAACACGCTTATCGATAGTTTCCTGATTTACCTTTTTAAGCTTAAGACCAAATTCCATGTTCTTACGAACGTTGAGGTGTGGATAAAGAGCGTATGACTGGAACACCATACCAACACCACGATCTACAGGAGGAACGTCGTTCATATACTTGTCATCAATGAGGAGTTCACCTTCAGTGATGTCTTCGAGGCCTGCAACCATACGAAGAAGAGTTGACTTACCACACCCAGATGGACCAACGAATACGATGAATTCGCCGTCTTCGATGTCGAGGTTGATGTTACGAAGAGTATCCTTTAATACCCCTTTCTTATAGTTCTTTAAAACGTTTCTTAATACTACTCTAGCCATTTATAGCTCCGTATAAAATTCAAAAATTCTGTTTTATCAATGCGGGAGTTTCCCTCCCGCACCATATAGGCTCTGTTAACCCTTTACGCCACCAGCAGTCAAACCGCCTACGAGCCAGCGCTGTGCCATGAGGAACACGATGGTAATAGGTAAGCCTGACATTACTGCTGCTGCTGCAAAGTCACCCCACAATTTGTTCTGTGAAGCGAGGTACTGTTGAGAACCAACTGCCAAAGTATACTTATCAACATCGTTGAGGAGGATACTAGCTACTGGAACTTCAGTGATGGTACCGATAAATGAAAGAATGAATACTACAGCCAAAATTGGCACTGAAAGTGGCAACAATACAAGCTTGAATGCCTGCCATGGAGTAGCACCGTCGATTGCTGCAGCTTCTTCAAGTGAAGCATCGATAGTTTCAAAATATCCCTTAATGGTCCAAACGTGAAGCGCGATACCACCCATGTAAGAGAGGATCAAACCGCCGTGGGTATCAAGACCAAGGAATGGAATATAGTGACCAATGTTGTCAAACAATGCATAGATAGCAACGAGAGCAAGCACAGCTGGGAACATCTGGAAAATGAGCATGCAGTTAAGAATGAAGTTCTTACCAGCGAAGTTCAAACGAGCAAATGCGTAAGCACTAGTAGTAGACAACAACACGATGAAAGCTGAAGTAACTGCAGAAATATAAATAGAGTTCCACAACCACTTAAGCACAGGGAATGGTGGGTTTACAACCTTACCTGATACTTCATCAACATAAGAAATGTTGAAAGCAAGCTTCCAGTGATCCAAGGTAAGAGAATCAAGAGGAGGGAAGAAAAGCCCCCAAAGTGAGTCAGATACCTGAGTTGCGAAGTTACCTTCACGGAAAGAAATCATGATTACCATATAAAGTGGAAACATAATCGCAAGGATAAACATCCACATAATTACATGGGTAATGGCAATACGATATTTAATGGATTTTGGTTGAACAATAGCCATTTAATTACTCCTTAGCTGCCATCTTTGAAAGTTTAAGGTTAACTACAGACAATGCACCAACGAGGATGAAGATTGTAGTAGCAATTGCAGAAGCAAGACCGTAGTCGTTACCACCTGCACCACCTTCGAAGGCCAAACGGTAGGTGTAAGACACTAACAAGTCAGTGTGACCAGCCATAGACGCAGTGGTTGAGCCTTCTTCAGGAATGAAGTCAGGACCACCGTTGGTCAACAACATAATAAGAACGAAGTTGTTGAAGTTGAATGCGAAAGATGCAATCAAAAGTGGAGTTAATGGCTTCATCAAAAGCGGAAGAGTAATCTTGAAGAAGTTCTGGAAAGGACCTGCACCATCCATTGCAGATGCTTCATAGAGGTCATCAGAAATTGACTTCAAAAGACCCATACAAAGAATCATCATGTAAGGATAACCGAGCCATGCGTTAACAATGAGGATCATTGAACGTGCGAGGCCAGCTTCACCGAACCAATCTGGCTTAATACCAAAGAAGAAGTCAAGGATACGGTTAATTTCACCGAAGTTTTCGTTAAACAACCCCTTGAACACGAGGATAGAAATAAAGGATGGAACCGCATATGGAAGAATAAGCATTACACGGTAGAAGCCACGACCCTTTAAGAATTCCCACTGAGCAAGACATGCGAGTACCATACCAATAGCAAGGGTAATGAACACAGTACCAGCAGCAAAGCAAACGGTCCAAATAAAGATCTTAATGAATGGTTCAGAAATGTTAGGGTCAGTTGCAATCTTCTTGAACTGATCGAAACCAACACCAATAATAAAGCCAGGGGTGTAGTTATCACCAACAAATGAGCCATCAGTTTCATTAAGATAACGATAGTAACCTACAGACATGTCTGGAGCAAAAAGTCTGTTTTCTTGCTGATCAAGCAAAAGGCTACCATTGTAATCTTCAGCTGAAACTTGAGTGTTGTTAGCAAGAAGCTTGTTCTTGATCTTCTTGAACTTTTTCTTTACAGCCCCGAAGCTGTTCAAGTCAGTCATAGACAATTCTTTGTCATCTAACTGCACTTTAACAAGCTTTAAGTAGTCACGATACATGATCTTGCACTTAATGCCACAAAGTTCGCCGTTTACAGAAGCTTCCTCACGAACCTTAATGGTGGCTTTTGACGCAGTAGACTTGTTTACAGGCTTAGTCATTTGTTCTTTGTTGTACAAAGTAACTGGATCTGAAGCGTAGATCTTTGAAGGTGTTACAGTACCATCTTCATTCTTAACTTCTGCAGACTTGAGAACGATAACGTGTTGATCGCCTGCGCGCTTAAGAATATCGAAGGAATAGCTACCACCTTCTACGCGATAGGTTTTGCTTAAATGAAACTGTTCCGCTCTTTCAAGAGTAAACAAATTCTTAGCAGAATAGTTGGTAAAAGAAATATAAATCGTATATACCAACGGGAAAATAATGAACACAACCATACCCGCAACACCTGGGAAGATGTATCTATGAGGATATAGCTTGTTTAAGCCGAATGTTAAAACACCGGCCCCAATTATAACAGCAAACAGCACAGCAAAAGCATACTGGCTGTCCATAATCATTTTTCCTACCCACACAATTCCTAGGACGAGAGCTACTGCTAAAAACAGCAACTTCATCCATGGAATTCTTTGAGCATTTTTAGCTGAACCTGTATCAGGCCCTGCTTTTTTTGCTTGTTTTTCCATGTTACCAAATTTTCCTATCTTTGTAATTTAGCTTGTAAATGTAATAAAATTCCTTTCATTACAAATAAAAACTTTAATAAATAATCATTATTAAAGCTTTTATTTCTAACGTTTATTATGGCATAACAACCAAATTTATTTAATCATAAAACCCCGATCTGCACCGGGGTTTGATTTGTTATGCTAAATAAAGCATATTACTGTTCAATACGACGTTCAGCAGTTGAAAGAGCTTCTTCAAGTGACTGACGGCCAGTAGTTGCATTCTTAAGTGCAGTCTGGAATGAAGACCAGAAACGGTTCATTTCAGGAACGCTAGGCATTGGGTCACCAACCTTAGCATTTTCCATGGTCTGCTTAACACGAGCACCGCTCTTAGGATCAGCTTCGAGCTTAGCCTGGAATGACTTAAGACCAGCAGCACCAAGTGGCTTGTCGTTGTTCATTTCGGTCAAACCTTCATCGGTAAGGAGATACTTTTCAAGGAATTCCTTAGCAAGGTCCTTGTTAGGAGAAGCAGCATTGATGGTCATACCCTGAACACCAACGAATGGATGAGCTGGCTTGCCGTTAAGAGATGGAACTGCGTTTACAGAAATCTTAATGTTCTTAGAATCATACTGACCCCATGACCATGGACCGTTGATGATACAAGCAACCTTGTTCTGAGAGAAGCTTGAATCCATAACACCGTAGTCAACACCCTTTTCGATGTGACCGCCCTTAACGAGATCGATAAGGAACTGAACACCGAGCTTAGCACCTTCGTTGTTTACGCCAGAATCCTTAACGTCATAACCGCCAGGGATCTTCTTGAATGCGTAACCGCCGTTAGCAGCGATAAGAGGATAGGTAAAGAATGGGGTCAAGTAGTCCCACATAATTGCGCGCTTGCCTTCAGCCTTAAGCTTTTCGTCAAGAGGAATTAATTCTTCAAAAGTCTTTGGAGCAGTCTTAACGATGTCGGTGTTACAAATAAGAGCAACTGCTTCAAGAGATACTGGGTAACCATAATACTTGCCATCAACTTCCATTGCTGACCAAGCTACGTCCTGGAACTTAGCCTTTTCTTCAGCACTTGGTTCGATTGGGGTAAGAAGACCAGCCTTAACCCATTCACCAAAACGGTCGTGAGCCCACATGAAGATATCAGGGCCATTGCCGGTAGCAGCAGTCTGCTGGAACTTAATTTCAACCTGGTCTGGGTGAGCTACGGTAACCTTAACACCGGTAGCCTGTTCAAACTTCTTACCAACCTTAGCGATACCATCGTAAGCCTTGTCGCCGTTAACCCAAATAGTCAACTGACCTTCTTCGATAGCAGCAGAAGCAACCTGAGACATACCAAAAGCAGCTAAACCAACAAGAGTAGCTAAAACAGTCTTTTTCATTAGTCAATCCTTTTCGATTTAATTATATTGAATAGCGGCGTTCAACCCGCCCTCATTTGACGATAAACATCATAGACTACATGTAATCAAAAGTAGCATTAAAAATGCTCCATATTAGACACACTTCGCATTTTTAGACGATGTTCCGCTTTGTGATCGCAATTATTTTACAGTGAAATCATTTTCAAACAACATTTTTTTTACCGTTAAACCGCATTTTTGGGGCTTTTTACCTTATTTGGTAATACTTGTGGAACATACTTATCGTTTACACTAATGCATGAAATCCATAACAAAATACTTTATAATCATATAAGAATATTTTGACTATTAGCTAGCCCAACTTTGGTCTGTTACGAGGCGTTATGAATAGTTTTTCAAATTTTGGTAAGTATTTTACCTACAAGGATGAAGTATCCCGAACCATTAGTTGGGGGCATTGGTTTACTTTTCTTAATATTTTTCTGACTATTCTTTTAGGTAGCGCTTACATCTTATATAGTCCTAATACAGACTACACTTCATTAGGTAATTTCTATCTTATTATTAGTTGGTTTGGTCATTTCAGCTGTTTAACCTTCCTCCTATATATGTTGCTCTTATTCCCATTTTCATTTATAGGCTCGTTACGCTTTTATCGAATCTTTGCCGTCACCATGGCGGTTATCCTTTTAGCAATAATGCTTGTAGATATCAAAATCTACCAACAGATTAAAATTCACTTAAGTCTTAGTGTGCTAGAGCTATTCTTTGAGCAAGAAGGTTTTTCGACTGGGATTAACTTTAACTTCTTATACATTGCTATCCCTGTACTTATTTTAATTGAATGCTATTTTTCTCATTTAGCGTGGAAACACATCTATATTCACAACTACAAAAAAACTACCAACGCTTTCGTTGCTGTGTTCTTATTGTGTTTTCTCTCCACCCACGTTTTAAACATTTGGGCTAGCGCTTATAAGTACACTCCGATTACCGCACAAAAAACACTTTTCCCAGCATACTATCCAATGACTGCTAACACATTTTTAGCTGAACACGGTTGGATCATTGCCGAAAAGAGTAATCACAAAGCTAAATTCAGACCAGCTCACTACCCGTTAGAAAACATCGAAATTGAAACAGTAGATAATTATCGTAATGTTTTATTGATTCTCGTTAACGGTCTAACTTACGACACCGCCTTCAAACTTGGCAAAGAGGCCATGCCTGAATTAAATGGTTATGCCGAAAACAACATGATGTTCACCAATCATTACTTAGGGGTTAATGATTTTCGAGAAGCAAGTTTTGAACTTAGCTATGGCTTACCGGCTCAATATCAATCTTCTATTGAAACAAGCCGTTACGTGCCCGTAATTATTTCGGAAATGCGCTTACAGGACTATAAAATCCACGCTTACTTATCTAATAAAGATCAAATAATTTCAAAAGGCCAAGTATCATCTATTATGGGGCTTAGAAGTAATGCCACTTCGATTTACAAAACTGATAATGAAACTGTGCAAGCTGCGGTCAGAGCAATTAACAAATGGGATGAGCGCCACCAATTTTCTGTAGTTAGTTTAAACAACCTCTATGATGGTGGCTCCTGCGCCGCCTACATGGCTGAAGTTTCACACAGCGCCGAAATCAAAGCTAAATATGAAAAGTGTTTAAATAACACTGATAAACATATTTCTATGCTTAGAAATGCAGTGCAAGATGCTGGAATGAGTGATAACACCATTATCATTATCACTTCCGCCAAAGCTCGGAGTGAAAACGCATATTTTAGACATAATTACCATGCACCATTAATTATGCATTGGCCCGAAGTTACAAGTCCAAGTCGCATAGATATGCTTACCGGCACTCAAGATATTGCCCCTACTATTGCGCGTGAAGTTTTAGGTATTACTAACAGTCCTGAAACCTTCTCTAACGGCATTAATCTGCGTCGGATGCAGCCTCGTCTATGGATTTTGTCTGGCACCGATCGAGAATTTCAGATCATTAGCGAAACTCAAACTACCATCTACGATAGACAGGGCAACGCAAGTATTTATGCTGACACTCCTGGCGCTAATCAACAACCTAATATGACCACACTTATTAAAGCCATGAAGCTTCTCAACAAGTTTACGGAAAACTAATCTACGAGCTTAAAAATTTATTAAGTGTAAAACTGAACACATATAAGATGTTTTAAGGACTAAACAATGGCAAACATTACTGTCAACAAAGATAATATTCAAGAAGTTGTCGTCACAGGCTCAATGAATAAAACTGTACTTTTATTCATTTTCGATCCACAAAACCCCGCGTCTGCCACCATTAAAGCAGCTATTACTGCTGCAACATCTGTGGCTGAAGATTTTTTAACCATCGCTGAAGCTGATGCTCACGATCCAATAATTCAACAAGTTTGCATGCAAATCGGCATCTCTTCCCTACCTGCTATCTGTGTCTTTAGTGGCGGTCGCCCAGTTGATATTGTTACCGCTGAACGTTTACAAGACGCAGCCCAAGCAAGCGAAGCCATCAAAGCCTACATCCCAGCTCAAGATCAAATATTTTTAGCTCAAGCCTTAAAACTCGCAGCAGACAATAAATTCAGCGAAGCTTACCAACAAATCAAACAAGCTTATGCTTTGAATGATAAAGATATCAATATCAAATTTACCATGGCAGACATGGCAATTAAAAACAAAAAAATTGAAGAAGCAAGAACCGTCCTTGATTCCGTCGACGCTAACAACCGTATTCAAAAGACTTATACTGATTTAGAGTCCGCTCTTACCTTAGCTGAAGCTAGCCTTAAGAATCCGGCTAGTAAGCAGATGGAAGAAAAGCTAGCCGCTAACCCTGATGATTTGGAACTTGTAAGTCAGTTAGCTACAGCTTGGAGTCAAGAAGGTAAAATTGCTGAAGCTTTAGAACTACTTCTTAAATATCTAAGAAAGGATCTTAATGCTGGCGATCTTAAGAAAATCTACCTTGATATTCTAGCCACTATCAATGGTGACCCTTTACAGCCTGTGTATAGACGTAAACTCTACACCTTGCTTTACTAAACTCCTAAGATTGTCTCAGCCACTAAAATTGTAGAAGGCATAAAGAAATCTTTAAACAAAAAAAAGAATAAACGGTAGCAAAAACTTAGCTACCGTTTCATTTGAGCTCGGCAAAATTTTTCACTGGCCCTTTTATCCCGCCCTATCGAAGCTAAAGCCCCAAAAAATATTTCACATCTTTAATTAGGCTTACAAGCCTTTTTGAATCGTTCATTAAGTCACCCACAACCGATTTATAGTCCTTAACTATTGCACGTTATCAAGTAGGTGTTCATAAAATGATCTGCTTTCGGCTAAACGCCCCATCCACGCTCTTACTTTTAAAATATCGTCTTGTTTATCGCAGGTGCGTAATGCTTCATTAGCACTATACAATGCTTGATCCCATTTACCGGCATATTCCCCAGAAGCAATGTTAACCATATACATGCCACAAAAGTTCCTTTGCGCGCGATAAGTTTTGATTAAAAACTCATCCCCGAGGGCAAAGCGTCGACTAGTTTGACATTTACGCACTACTTTAACGACATCGTTATAACGCTTCATCTCTAAATAGAGCGCGGCTAAATTGGCGGCTATCACTTCATTATCAGGACCTAGACGGCGACGCCCTTCTAGTAGCATCTTTTCCGCTTCGGCATAGCGTTTTTCAGCAATTAAAAAATCCGACATGGTATCGAGATAGAATAAATTTTGCCCATAATTAGGTTTTAACTGCTCTAGAGCATTTTGGGCCTCAGTCATTTTTTTTAGTTCTAAAGCCGCTAGTGCCTTTAAATATAAAGCAAACGGTTCTTTGGCATTTGTAAGCAGTCTTTTATCCGCTTCCTGTAACAAATTTTCAGCCTTTAAACCACTATATCGCACCATGATGCGTGCTTTAGCAAACAAAAATTCAGGGCTTTCATAATAATTTTGCACTTTATAAGACATTGCACGATTATCAGCGTCTGCAATACGTTTTTCTACAGCTGGGTGATCGATTAACATTTCAAAAGCTGGGTTTACTTGCCCTCCCGCAGCGCGCAAATGACGCATCATATTCCCCATACCACGAGGATTAAACCCAGTTTGCGCCAACAAATCTACCGCCAAACGGTCGGCTTCATATTCATTAGCTCGCACTATATTTATATCCGCCTGTTGCATCCCAGCCATAGACGCCATTAAACTTGGTGCGCCTAAAGCAGGATTAATCACTGCTAAAATCAAACTCCCTACTATTGACATCACGCCACCAGGTAAATTAGCTCTCTTTTCTTCAATGCTACGAGCTAAATGTCTTTGAATCACATGGTACATTTCATGGGCTATAACGGATGATAATTCGCTTTCTGTTTCTGAAACCAATATTACCCCAGTGTGCACCATTATTTTGCCCCCAAAGAACGCAGCCGCATTGATGGAATTATCGCGCACCCAAAATGGCTCAAATGGAAATCTAGTACCTTGAGCTCTTAGAGCCAAGCGTCCCACTAAGCCTTCTAGATACTGATTTAATACCGGATCGGTGATAACGGGAAGTTGCGACCGGGCCACTGTTATAAAGTAATTACCCAACTCCCGTTCTTGCTCAAGCGAAAGCCCTCGGCCCCCAGGAGTACCAAGTTCAAAATATTCTGAAGCTACCACAGATGAAGCGAAGGTTAAACTCATACCTATCAACATCATCGAAATAATACGTCGTAGTTTTTTCACTACTAGCCTCTCTTATTAAATGCCATTTTTAGCTATTAGCCTGTAACTTTAGATCTTAGGTTTATATAAATAAAGCAAACTTTGAGCATTTTAAAACAACAAAGAATAATCCCATTGAACTCACAGCACATTCAATTTTACTCATATTGAATTTTCAGTGCTCTATTTTATGAAAATACTGTATTTAAAGCATATAATAGACCTATGATAATTTAATAACTCCTAGTATTAGGACTAAAAACATGATTGAATTTATTCGGAGATGGTACCACCGGTACTTATCCACCCCGCAATCAGCGGTTCTCATCTTACAATTTATTACTTTGTTTATCCTTGTCTACTACTTTAACAGTATTATTGGACCAATTTTAGCAGCATTAGTTCTCGCTTTTATCTTTGAACGTCCAGTATCTTTTCTCGTTAAGCGTGGGACTTCCCGTTTAAAGGCTAGTATTTTAGTAACTCTTAGCTATATTACTTTTGTGGTTGCCCTAGTAGTAGCTATTTTGCCTCCAGCTATCGATCAGTTATCTAACATAACTAGTACTATCAGTAAGACTTTAAGTACTCCAACTCAAGCTCAGCAAGATAAAGTTAAAACCATTATCGATACCAAGGCTACAGTCGAAACTAACCAAGCTTCTACTTTAAATTCAGCTACAATTGAAGTTCCGGCTAATAAAGTTGCTTCACCAAAGCAAGTTGCTACTAAACCTACTGCTAGTGATTTAACTCAAGACCTGACCGTAGCCTCAAACACAAACTCCAACGAAGCTACCTTAGCTACCGTTACACCAAATTCACAAGTGGCAACTTCAAATTTGGGTACTCCAAATAGCCTCACGACCGAACTTGGGACTGAACACACCCAAGTAAATGCGTTTAGCAAGGCAGAATTATGGCTTATTCAAAAGGTTAATGAATATACCCCTAAATTACCTGAATTTTATCGTAACCTTATAACTGAGCAACAAGTACATGATGCATTTATCCTTACACAAAATGCATTAAAAAATTGGTTATCCCCATTCTTAACCACGAAGATTGCTCCGATTATCATGGATACTTTTTCCTTGTTACTCTACTTTATCATTGTGCCGATCTTTACTTTCTACATGTTAAAGGACAAGCCAAAGTGGATTGAATTTGGTAAACGCTACCTATCACCATATGATGAAATCAGTAACTTTTGGAAAACTATTAATAAGCAAATTGGTCAATACTTATCAGGCAATATTATCCACATAATTATTTCCGCCTCTGTGAATGGTATTGCATTTGCGTTATTTGGTCTTAACTACTCTTTGCTCCTTGGGATCGGGGTTGGGTTAAGCGTCATCATTCCATATGTTGGGGCTATTATTATCACCGTGCCATTACTCTTAATTGGGGTAGTACAATTTGGTTTTACTTCAGACTTTGTATGGCTTTTAGTGATTTACGCTGTAATCCAGCTTTTAGACTCTTACTTACTAACCCCACTTTTATTCTCCGAAACCTTAAACTTGGATGCATTTACCATCCTATTAGCCATTATGGTCTTTGGTGGCATCTGGGGTTTCTGGGGCGTTGTTTTGGCTATTCCGTTAGCCACATTTTTTAAAACAGCGTTTGCTATGTGGCCAAAGAACAATTTGCCTTCAACTATGTAAAACAATATTACTCATAAAGAGAAGCGAGTTTTTAACTACCTGCTCTTACGAAAAAACCGTTATAAAATACGACGTAAAACCCACACGCTTGCGTGTGGGTTGAAAGTCGCTTTTCTCTGAAAAACTATATTTATATTACTTGATATTAGCATGGAATAATATATAATCTAGATGTTAGAAAGATTGACTGTACTTCCTTGTCGTAAGACAGATATTTACCGCTAATGTGGTCGTAGGACTCTATGGTAATGAAAGTCCTGATTCAAACAGATTTACACTTGTAACTCCAAAGCCTGAAAATGGTGTACGATTACAAGCTACACTTGACAATCAGAACCCCACGGGCTTGCCCGTGGGAGCAGTCAGCAACAATTATCTCGGATTTTATCTAAAATCTCCAAGAAGACTCCCACCTCTTTAGGTGGTGAGTAGTTCACAAATAATATCTCATAGTGAAATGTGAGCTAGAGATCAAATCAATAAAATTCGTTAAAAACCTTGATGGAATGCGAAATAAAAATTGCATTCCATTTTTATTTTGTGTTATAAAATCTCATGATTTATGAGATATTATAAGGTGATTATCATGGCTCAAATTGAAAAAC
>ERZ1034739.41-NODE-41-length-49806-cov-71.853068_pt1 | contig 49806 bp, 31 predicted proteins | sample MGYA00520636_ERZ1034739 | MGnify/ENA primary metagenome ERZ1034739 (study PRJEB33766, sample SAMN09781703) | gut metagenome | biome: gut microbiome | host: Homo sapiens | place: Madagascar | study: EMG produced TPA metagenomics assembly of the PRJNA485056 data set... | reverse complement strand
TAATAGATGAAAGAGGGTAGAAACATCTTTTATTTGAAGTCCTACCCAACTAAAGCAGCGCCGGCCTAATAGTCAAATTCCACAGGATTTTGCACAGAGCCTTTGCTTCAAAGATGGATTTCAGTTCATCCTCTTCGTCGAAGTTGAAGTATACATAGCTCTCATAGTAGTTCTGCCCGAACTCCTTCATTAGCCATGTTTTGCTAACCTGTCGTGCGCCGCGCCTGACTGATCCCACGGGCAAGCCCGTGGGGTTCTGATTGCCAAGTGTAGCTTGTAATCGTACACCATTTTCAGGCTTTGGAGTTACAAGTGTAAATCTGTTTGAATCAGGACTTTCATTACCAAAGAGTCCTACGACCACATTAGCGGTAAATTTCTGTCTTACGACAAGGAAGTACAGTCAATCTTCCTAATATTTAGATTATATATTGTTCTATACTAATGTCAGGTAGTAGAAATATGGTTTTTTATAGAAAAGTGGCTTTCATTCCACACGCAAGCGTGTGGGGTTTACGCCGCAATTTATAACAAGGTGGTGAGATGAATTGCCGAAATCTACTTGACAGCTTTCTAAACATTATACTATAAATATAAAAAATGAAGGCATGCGGTTAGTAACTGCATAAATTCAAAACATAGAACCGTGGGATACACGGGGTTAGCTCGTTGATACTGTACTCATTAGAGTGCTTGAGCGAGAACTGAACCTATCTTATCGGTGGGAAGCCCCCACCTCTATAGGTTGGGGAGGATGTCACCTTGTAAAAAGTTGCTCGTGGCTCAGGTCTTTTAGCTGCTTGGTTAGTTAAAACAATTAAAAACGGCGAATTCAATTTACCCTGGTTTTGCATGATTATATGCAACAAGGGTTCTGAGACTACCCCTCCACAGCGAGGGGTATTTTTATATTGTGCGACGAGAAATACTTTCTAAATCTTCTACACTTTCTGGATCATTGATTTCCTCATTTTCGTCCTCATAGTCTGAGGTGACTACTGTTGGAATCGGCACTCCTAAAGCCTCAAATAAGCGCTTTTTCTTGCCTACAACCTCATCGTATAGTAATCCATCTTTAACCCCCTAAGTCTTACAATAGTTGCAACAAATGAATTACATGACTTGACTACAAAAAACCAGGAATTGAATTTAATTCCTGGTTTAATTGAAAGTTTAGTTGGTAAGCGTGAGCTTAGAACTTCTTACCTTCGTGGTAAGACTGATCATGCACCCCTTCAACTGCACGACCAGATGGGTCGGCCATGTTCTTGAAGTGTTCGTCCCATTCGATGGCCTTAGGGGTTGAGCAAGCTACAGACTTCCCGTAAGGAACTGTCATTACGGCAGATGAAAGTGGGAACAATTCTTCAAAAATTGAACGGTAGAGGTAAGCTTCCTTAGTTAGCGGAGTGTTAAGTGGGAATCTGCTAGCAGCTTCGGCAAACATCTGGTCGCTAACTTCTTGTTCAGCGTAATCGCGAAGTGAGTCAATCCATGAGTAACCTACGCCATCGGAGAATTGTTCCTTCTGACGCCAAGCCACTGATTCTGGAAGGTAATCTTCAAAGGCCTTTCTAACGATATACTTTTCGATCTTACCATGACCACACATCTTATCCTTTGGATTGAGACGCATAGCAATATCCACAAATTCCTTATCGAGGAATGGAACGCGGCCTTCAACCCCCCAAGCAGCAAGTGACTTATTAGCACGTGCGCAGTCGTAAAGGTGGAGCTGATCAAGCTTACGTACGGTTTCTTCATGGAATTCCTGAGCGTTTGGTGCTTTATGGAAGTATAAGTAACCACCAAATAATTCATCAGAACCTTCGCCTGAAAGTACCATCTTAATGCCCATGGCCTTAATATAACGCGCCATTAAGAACATTGGGGTAGAGGCACGAATGGTTGTAACGTCATAAGTTTCGATGTGATAAATCACGTCACGTAAAGCGTCGATACCTTCTTGCACAGTGAAGTGGATTTCATGGTGAATAGTACCGATAGCATCAGCTACTTCCTTAGCCTTAACTAAGTCTGGAGAACCCTTAAGACCTACTGCAAAAGAGTGCAACTGTGGCCACCAGGCTTGAGATTCACTGTTGTCTTCAATACGGTGAGCTGCAAAGCTCTTAGTAATGGCAGAAATTACTGATGAATCAAGACCACCAGAAAGGAGTACGCCGTATGGCACGTCACACATTAACTGGCGCTTAACGGCATCTTCAAGGCCTTTACGTAAAGTCGCGATGTCTGATTCGTTGTCTTTAACGTTGTCGTATTCCATCCAATCGCGCTTGTAGTATTTAACGATTTCGTGGTTGCCGTTTTTGCTGTAAAGGTATGAACCTGCTGGGAATTCCTTAACAGTTTCACAAACACCAATCAAGGCCTTCATTTCAGAAGCAACGTAGAGGTGACCTGCCTTGTCGTAGCCCATGTAAAGAGGAATGATCCCAATATGGTCACGGCCAATTAAGTAGCAGTCTTCTTCTGCATCATAGAGTACGAAAGCGAAGATCCCGTTGATGTCATCGAGGAACTTTTCCTTCTTTTCTTTATAAAGAGCAAGGATACATTCACAGTCAGAACCAGTTTGGAACTTAAAGTCTACGGTTAAACCTGCTTCGAGGTCTTTGTGGTTGTAGATTTCACCATTTACTGCGAGGATATTATTGTGTTCTGGGTTGTAGAGTGGCTGAGCCCCGTTGTTAGGGTCAACAATAGAAAGACGTTCGTGAACAAGAATTGCGTTATCGCCGGTGTAAATACCTTCCCAATCAGGCCCGCGGTGACGCATCTTTCTGGATTGTTCCAGAGCTTCCTTGCGGAGGAGTTTGTGGTCATCCTCTGCTTTAATATCTAATATCCCAAATATAGAACACATAAAATTCCTCTTAATTTCAGTGGTAGTGCTTAGTTAATAAGTGGGACTTCCAGGTTACGGCTAAAACCTACTCCAACTTTCAATATTAAAAGTAAGGTGCGGGTTCCAACTATTACCAATTGTTGAAGCTCCTAGCTCAAAAACCAAGCGGTTTGTTCAAATCACAATTTCATTTTACACTTATTTTTTGGACAATATCAATCAAGAAACGTGAAAATATTTAACTTAGCAATAAGAATTTGGTGGTATTGAATAATCATACACAAAAAATGTGCAACATTACCCATTTATAGTGTTGAAGTTAAAATAAAATGTGGAGCTACCACAGGATAAAGACACTCTATTTGCCGTTTTTTACAAAATTTTTGTGTGATTTGGGTAAGTTGAAACAAATTGGGTCAAAAAGTGCACTGTTAGCGGTGCAAAAAAAAAAACAGCCTAACCGAAATTTTTGTGGCAAGGCTGTTAGTAGTGATTAGTAGCGACAAGCGGTTACTAGCGATCAGGCGCCATGCGCTTTACGGCTAGGTAGAGGCAGTTTTATATTTTGTGAAAGCACGAGCCCAATCATAATAAGAACACACCCAGCTAAGCCCAGAGCAGTTAATTCTTCCCCTAAAATGAGCCATGCAAACAACACGGTAAGGACTGGAGACGCATAGAGGTAAATAATGCTAGTAACTGGGCCGATAATCTTGACAGCAAAATTCCAAGTTGCAAAGCACATAGCCGAGGCTGCAAGCCCTAAAAAGAGTAGATTGCCATAGTTTTCAGGCTTTAAAAATCTAGTCATATCGCTAGAAGTATCCATAAATGAAGCAGCAATAGCGATAAAGATAATTCCATAAAGGAACGAGCGTCTAGTTACGGCAATAGTGTTGTGTCCGAAGGTGCTGATTTTTTTACACACAACCGAGTAAAAAGCCCACACTAAACCGGCGCCTACCGCCATTAAATCGCCTAATGGGTTGATAGACACGCTTGAACCATGCAAGCTTAAAATCAAGATCCCCGCTAAAGCAGCGCAAAAACCTAAAAAGAATCGAGGCGTTAAATGGTTTTCATCGCGGTAAAAAAGTCTCGTAACTACGGCGGTGAGCATAGGGGTAACAACTAAGATAATCCCCACATTGACAGCTGTCGTCATAGTTAAGGCAATGTTTTCCGTGAGAAAGTAAAGGCAACCCCCTGTAAGCCCTGCAAAGACGTAATAAATTTCTTCACTCTTTTTAAACCCTAGTGATTTAGGGTATATGAGCTTAAGAGCCAAAGCGCCAATGATAAATCTAGCGAGGAGAATTTCGACCGGAGTAAAGTCGTGAAGCAAGATTTTGGTGGAAACGTAGGTAACACTCCAAACAGTAACAGTCAATAAGGCTGCAAGGTGGCCACTTAAGGCGCGAGTATTGTTCATAAGATAAACATTATGTAAAAAGTCAAAACAACTAGCGACTTAGTACATGCAGTGCAGTCCAGCTATCGGACAATGTAGTACAAAGACGGTGCCAAAATTTAGAAATTAGGTTTTATTAGTACTAATGTTTGTGGTAAAACAAAGTACTACTACTAAAAGTGGATATTATAAGCCAAATCCTTTTCTTTTGTCGGGTAAGACTTAAGCGATATGGCCTGTATTAGCTGGAGTCTTTGAGCTTGTAACCGGAAAACTGGCAAATAATGGTTAAAAACTTGAAATGGAGAACGGGAATGGTGAAATGGGCGAGTAAAAAGTAAAAATAATGAATAGAGATTGGAGAGAAAAGGGAAATAAAAGCTAACTAAAAAGAGAAATTAAGAAAAAGGGGTAAATGGTGCGTCTGATTGAATTCGAATCAACGACCCCCACCATGTCAAGGTGATGCTCTAACCAGCTGAGCTACAGACGCATTTGAAAAGCGAATACATTATAACGTGTTTAAATTAACTCGCAACAAAAAATTATTTCAAATTATTTATTTGTCTATATTTGGCACAGCTGTCATTAACTTTAATAGCAAAAACCATGGCTTAGTCCATGGTTTTTGTTGGTTGGCTTGATTTTTTTGGGGTGGTGATTTTTCAGGCCTTATATATCTATTGCTAAATACGTTTTAGACATCCATTGCGCTTTAGACATTCGTGGGCAACGGTCCTTGAGCTTTTATTTATAGATATTTACAAACCTGCTTTCTCCCATTATTACCCAATTCTTATTTACAAACTTTAGGGTTAGCTTCTGGCTCGAGGCGGGCCTTTTTGATTTCCTCGTTAGTAAGCTTTGCTTCAAGTTTATTAAGTCTAATCATGTTGTCAGAAGAATTTTGACAAGTAGTTAAGGCTAACTGATGAACGTAAGCTTTATACTTGTTTTCTACCTTGTCATTAGCTTCTTCAAGCAAGCTTAACTGTTTATAAGCTTCGCTTGAGCCCATAGAAGCTGCTTTTTCTAATAACTTGTAACCGGCCAAGATGTCAGCTTTGGTACCTTCACCAGAAATAAACATGTTTGCAGTAGACAGTATTGCTGGGAGGTAGGAGGTGCTTTCGGCGAGTTTACTCATTTCAGCAAATGAGACTTTAGGATCGTAAACACCTAATTCCTTAAACTCTTCCCGCTTTTTGAGGTCAGCTAAGTAGTATTTAGCTTCAAGGTTACCGGCCATAGCCACATCTTCTAATGATTTAAGCCCAGTGCGACCGGTTCCTAAATTGTGATTAGAAAGGTAGATGTTAAGAGAAAAAATAGATAAATCCTTTTTAGCTTCGATATTGCCACTCTTGTAAGCTATATAAAGCCAATTAATCCCTTGATCGTTGTCGCGAGCAATACCAATACCATCAAAGTAAACGTGAGCGATGATATATTGAAGCTTTGGGGTTGCGGCTTTTGTTTTTACTAGCGGGAAGCAAGTATTGTAAGTTGCTTTATCTTTTTTCTTAAAAAGTTCCTCGCATAAAGCTGCACCTTTTAAGAATTCTTCTTTGGTAAACGGGCTATAGATTGATTCGGAATTATCTTTTGCTTCAGGAGTTGGAGCAGAAGTTGCTAGAGTTTGAGTTTTAGGTTGATTTTTAGCTCCAGTATTAACTTCTAATTCTTGGGCGTTAAGGCTCGAGGTTAGGCCAAGAGCAAGAGCTAATGAAAGAGCTGTGGCACGCAAAGTGCGTTCTGCAGTTTTACGCAAAGTTGTTTGTGATAATACGGTAAACATTCTTTTAAACGTGTCCTGTAGTAACTTGAAAATTGAAGCGGAATTCCCCGCAATATTTGTGATTATTTTACTGTTTTTGTTAAATTTAGGTAAGATAAAAGTAAGTTTAGCGTCAAACAAATCGTTTAGATTTGCTTATTTGGGAGGAAGTTTGCACACAAAATTACAAAATGTATGTTACGTAATTGGAGTATTACATTTAAATATCGCGTTGCTGTTTTTTATCCAACCATAATAGGAACTTACAAATTTTCCATATACTGTTTGGTGTGCTTTAAAAGGTGTTTTATTCTGAGCCAAAAGCCAATCGACATCAAGTAGTAGCCAAAAACTAAAGCACTCCAAAATCCATAAATACCGTAACCAAATGTCGCCTCCGCCGAAGAGGCGCCGGTAAAGTTGCGCCAATCGGGAGCATAAAAACCAAGCCAAACTCCAAGTGGAAGCACTATTAACCATAAAACCACAAAGTTTATCTTCATCAAAGTACTATTGTCTCTAAAACCTCTTAAGATCCCAAGTCCTGTGCCATAGAACGAATCTTGTAATTGATAAGCCAAAATACAGATAAAAAGCGGGGCGGCAATGGCGGCAGTCTCTGCTACCTGCGTAAAGGCGGCGATAATTTGGTATCTAAGGCTAAAGATGACAACGGCAAGCGATAAAACTAAAACTAAAGAAACCGCTAAACCAGAATGTATTGCCCGCCTTACCGCTAGATTTGATTTTTGCCCTAAAGCGTAACCGGTTTTTATTGCGATGGCGTTTGAGAGGGCGATAGGTAACATAAAAGCCATAATGCAAACGATATTGGCTATTTGGTGTGCAGCCACAACACGGCTTCCAAAGGAAGCGGCGGCATAACCTATAGCTGAATACGAAAACGTTTCAATAATGTAAGCAAAAGATATTGGAAAACCGGTTCGACATAAAAGTTTTACGGTATCAAGACTAAAGCGTTCCCGTTGTTGTAAGAGCTTTAAAGTCTTGGTGGTTTGGTGGTGCCGAGACCAAATAAATAAAACAATAGCCCCAAACCAAGCCACTACTGTGGTGGCGGCGCCACAACCTGTCGCCCCCATAGGTTCTAGATACCAAACTTGCTGAAATTGGATGCCGTTGATAAAAAAGTAGTTTAGCGGAATGTTAAGTAGCGTAATGCTAAAGGCTACAAGCATCCCAGGCTTTGTAATGGTGAGTCCCTCTAAAGTATTTTTTAGGATGTTAAATAACACTAATGCCGGAAAAGCTGGCGCTACATACCAAAGATACTTTTGAGTTAAAGCCGCAAGTTGAGGCTCGCTTCCTACGGCGAGTAATAGCTTTTCAGGGAATAAGATGACCACGGCCATGGAAAATATGGTAACTACACTTAATGGATAAAGAGCGTTCCATACTGTTAGCGCAATGCGTTCAGAATTACCTGCGCCTTTAAGTTGGGCGGTAATTGGCGCTAAAGCAAAAGGGATGCCTAAGCATAATAAAATAATAGTCGACCAAAAGGCACTACCTAAAGAGACTGCTGCTAATTGTAGCTCGCCTGCTTGTGCGGCCATGATACTATCAATTAAAGCTAAAGCTTGCGTGCAAAACTGCGCCACAAAAATAGGGGCGGCGAGTTTAAATAGGTCTTTACATTCGGCCCAAAAGGAATGTGAAGTGGAATTTGATGCTACCATGTTTATATGCAATATCTAGGGTCTTTCTAAATCTTACCTATAATTTTGCCTTTAAGATTACTTTTAAGACTACCTTTGGTAAGTTCGTAGGTTAGCCGATTAACCTACGAATCTTATTCATTTGTTTTTAAGGTGGAATTGACTTTTTGTTCGTTACTGTAGCTTTCCGGTATAACGTGAAGCGTGTTTTAAGAGCCAAAAAGAACGAAGCCACATCAATAAAGTGATGAGGTAATAACCACCAACTAAAGTTCCCCAAAGCCCATACATACCCGCTTTAGCTCCAAAGAAATCGGTAAAGGCTATTACGCATCCAAGGGGCATAACGAGCGGCCATAATACGATTAGGTTTATCAGCATGAGGATCTTAGTGTCTCTAAAACCGCGTAAGATCCCTTGGCTCGTGCCAAAGAAACCGTCTTGAAGTTGATACACAAAAAGGCAAATAAAAAGCGGTAAAGCTAGTTTTGTAATTTCTGGATCCAAAGAGAATACAGAGATAATGTCATAGCGGCAAGAGTAAACTATAACCGCAGAAGTTAAGACGGTGCCTACAGCTAAAGTAAGGCCGGTTTTTACAGAGCGCATAACGCGTGGTATTGAGTTTTCCCCAAGTGAAAGGCCGATTCTAATAGAGATAGCATTAGAAAACGAAGCTGGAATCATGAACACCAATACGCACAACACATTGGCAATCTGATGTGCGGCCACAGCTTTACTACCAAAATTAGTAATAAGATAACCAATAATGCAAAAACTAAAGGTTTCGAGCACTAATGCCCCGGAAATAGGGAGGCCAACACGACACAGTTGTTTGGTTGCCTTTAAGTTAAACGCTTGCCACTTTTGTAGTAAGTGGAAGTTTTTAACTTTAGCCCCAAAACGGCAATAGGCGATCATCGAAAAGAATAAGAACCAACCAACTACGGCCGTGGCTAAACCACAACCTACCGCTCCCATGGCTGGCAAGCCAAACTTGCCGTAAATGAGAATGTAATTTAGCGGAATGTTAAGAAATACGGCCACAATAGCTATAACCATGGCAGGGGTGGTGATTGATAGTCCTTCAACGGTATTTTTTAACACGTTATATAAAGCAATGGCCGGCAAACCAAAGGCTACATAGTTAAGGTATGAGCAGGTTTTGGCGATCAAAGCCGGGTCACTTCCTGTTAAAGAGAGTAAATACCTTGGGGTCGTGGTAATAATAAGAATTACCACGGCCGTCGAGATAAGAACTGGATAAATAGCATTAAAAGTCATCCCGGGAATGCGGTGTGGCTCACCTGAGCCTTTTAGCTGGGCGGTGATCGGAGCTAAAGCAAAGGTAATACCTAAACTAAACAGGAGTAAAGGTCCCCAATAAGTTGAACCTAAGGAAATGGCTGCGAGGTCGACATCGCTGACTTTGGCTGCCATGATGCTATCAATAAGACCTAAAGCTTGAGTACAAAACTGGCCAATAAAAATTGGGATTGATAAACGTAACAGCGAGATCGATTCTCGCCCAAAAGCAGAAATTGTAGTGTTATTGGTAATGCTCATAAGGAGCTCCGAGCGCAAAGCTTAAAAAAACAAAATCCAACTCAAGAAATAAGTAGAAATTTTTAGTTCAGATATAAACCTGCCTGCTCTTGGCTTAGCCTGAAGCCGTCCTTAGCAAACAGCTATTGTTCTTTTAGGAGTAAGAAATTGAAAAGAATATTTCGGTATAAGTAAGTAAAAGATTGTTTGGCAAGCAAGAGAAAGGCAAAACCTAGGTAAAAGATGCGGTTTTGGTCGTGTTTCTATGGTGTAACTATCATCGTCTAGCAAACAATCAAACACAAAAATACGGCATGGCTATGATACACGATAATTCAAAAAATTGCTCTGATTTAATCGCTAGTTCATTTTTGAAGCGTGGTATTTAAGTTGGAATTAACTTAGACCGCAAAACTAAGCACAGCATTAAGCATGGTTAAAGATAGGAATAAAAGAGAAAAATCCCAAATGTTACTACACTTATTTAAGACTCAAACCTTTATAATACAAAGGTTTGTGCTTGGTAAGTGTCAAAGCATAAGACTTTAATTTTAAAGTCCGATTTCTAAAAACAAAGTAAAATATCCAAGCCAAATAAAACCTAAAACCAAATAAAGTCCTAACCAAAGCCAAACTGTATATAGGAAAACCGAGGCTGAAAAACTTGCTAAGACCGGTTTAAAGGCTAGCATGAGTGTGGTGGTGAAATGGATAAGAATTATTGCTAACTCATATTTCAGGGGCGGAGCGAGCGTCAAAAGTGCTTAAGTGCTTGCAAAAAAACGTGCTCAAATATATAGTAGAAACCGCTGTTTTTTTCACCAGAAAGACAGCCCCCGGAATTCACCAGGGTGGTGGATAGAAGATGTGTAAGTCCCGGGGTTAGTCAGTGGGGTTTCCCATAATTCAAAAGAGAATGTACCGATACTTGGTAGGTATCAGCATTTACAGAGGTAAAAAATGCCTGCAATTACTCTTCCCGATGGAAGTATTAAAAATTTTGAAAATCCAGTTTCTGTTTACGAGGTTGCTCAGAGCATTGGTCCTGGTTTAGCCAAGGTCTGTGTAGCTGGGAAAGTAAATGGACAACTAGTTGATGCATGTGACAAGATTACTGAAGATGCAACTTTAAGCATCATCACTCCAAAAGATCCTGAAGGTCTGGAAATTATCAGACACTCATGCGCCCATCTTTTAGGCCACGCTATTAAGCAATTATGGCCAGACACTAAGATGGCAATTGGTCCTGTTATCGAAAACGGCTTTTATTATGACGTCGATCTTGACCACACTTTAACTGAAGAAGATCTTCAAGCTCTTGATAAGAGAATGCACGAGCTTGCAGACAAGAATTACGATGTAGTAAAAGAAGTTGCTACATGGGATCGTGCTTATCAGGTATTTACTGAAAGAAACGAACCTTATAAGAAGATTATTCTTGATGAAAATATTGATAAGAATGACCACCCTGGTCTTTATCATCACCTTGAATACATCGATATGTGCCGCGGTCCGCACGTACCAAACATGCGTTTCTGCCATCACTTTAAGATTACTAAGTCTTCTGGCGCTTACTGGCGTGGTGACTCTAATAACAAGATGTTGCAGCGTATCTACGGTACTGCTTGGGCTGACAAGAAGCAACTCGATGAATATTTGAAGCGTCTTGAAGAAGCTGCTAAACGTGACCACAGAAAGATTGGGGTTAAGCTCGACTTGTTCCATATGCAGCAAGAAGCTCCAGGTCTTGTTTTTTGGCACAACGATGGTTGGTGCATTTTCCGTACTCTCGAAACTTTCATTCGTGAAAAGCTTCACCAGTACAAGTACATCGAAGTAAACACTCCACGTATTATGGACCGTGTACTTTGGGAACGTTCTGGTCACTGGTCTAAGTACAAAGATGCGATGTTTACCACCAGTTCAGAAAACCGTGAATATGCTATTAAGCCTATGAACTGCCCAGGTCACATTCAGATCTTCAATCAGAAGCTTCGTTCATACCGTGATCTTCCAATTCGTATGTCTGAATTTGGTAGCTGTCACCGTAACGAACCATCTGGTTCGCTTCACGGCTTAATGCGTGTTAGAGGCTTTACTCAGGACGACGCTCATATTTTTGTAAGTGAAGATATGATTATGTCTGAAGTAAGTAACTGCATTAAGATGGTTTACGACATCTACTCAACCTTCAACTTTACCAATGTTGACGTTAAGCTCTCAACTCGTCCAGCTAAGCGTATCGGTGACGACGCTATGTGGGATAGGGCAGAAGCTGACCTTGCTAAGGCTCTTGAAGAAAACGGTTTGACTTACGAAATGCAACCTGGTGAAGGTGCATTCTACGGTCCTAAGATCGAATTTACTCTTCATGACTGCTTAGGTCGTGCTTGGCAGTGCGGTACTGTACAGCTTGACTTCTTCTTGCCTGGTCGTTTAGGTGCAACCTATATTGGCGAAGACAACGAAAAGCATACTCCAATCATGATTCACCGTGCAGTTCTTGGTTCACTCGAACGCTTCATCGGTATCTTGACTGAAGAATATGCTGGCTCTTTCCCAACTTGGCTCGCTCCAGTACAGGCTATGGTTATGGGTATTACCGATGGCCAAGCTGGCTACGTGCAAGAAGTTTGCGATGCTCTTGACGCTGCTGGTATCAGAGTTAAGTCTGACCTTCGTAACGAAAAGATTAGTTACAAGGTAAGAGAACATACCATGATGCGTATTCCATACCTTCTCGTTTGTGGGCAGAAGGAAGTTGATGCTCGTCAGGTATCAGTAAGAACCCGCGAAGGAAAAGATTTAGGAACTTTCTCAATTTCGGACTTGATTTCTCTTATCAAAGAAGATATTATGTGGCGCGGAATTAAAAAAGTGGAGGAATAAGCCATTAATAACGTTAAGAAAACCGGCAAACAGGCTGGAAACAAGACTAAAATCAACGGCGAAATCAGATATCGTGAGGTTCGCGTAATTGGTCTTGGCGGTGAAGCTCTTGGGATTATGAGCTCTGATGAGGCCCTTGAACTTGCTACTAAGGCAGGGGTGGATCTTGTTGAAATCAGTCCGAACGCAGAGCCTCCTGTATGTCGTATAATGGATTTTGGTAAATTCCTTTACGAAAAGAGTAAAGCTCAGAAAGAGCAAAAGAAAAAGCAAAAGCAGGTGCAGGTTAAGGAAATTAAATTCCGTCCAGCAACTGACGAAGGCGACTATCAGGTAAAACTACGCAACCTTATTCGCTTTTTGGAAGACGGTGACAAGGCTAAGGTAACCATGCGTTACCGCGGTCGTGAAATTGCTCACCAGGGCATCGGTCTCGATCTCATGAAGAGAGTGGAAAAAGAACTCTGTGTAGACAGAGATTTGGCTGTTGTTGAATCAGCCTCCAAGCTCGAAGGTCGTCAAGCTGTCATGGTGTTATCACCGAAGAAGAAGTAGTCAGGGGCTAGTTACAAGCGTCGCAAGACCTCCCTAGATTACGTGTTATTTTTAACCAATGCGGAGTATTATACAATGCCAAAAATGAAAACCGACAAGGGTGCACACAAGCGTTTCAAGAAGACCGCTAACGGCTTCAAGCGCAAGCACTGTAACCTGCGCCATATTTTGACTAAGAAGTCTACTAAGCGCAAACGTCATTTACGTGCTATGGGTATGATTCATAAATCAGACCTTCGCAACATCGTAAATCTGTTACCATACGCTTAAGGAAGGAGTAGTCTAAATGGCAAGAGTAAAGCGCGGTGTTACCGCTCATGCACGTCATAAGAAGATCTTAAAGGCTGCAAAGGGTTATTATGGTGCTCGTTCACGTACTTATCGTGTAGCAGTACAGGCTGTGACCAAGGCTGGTCAGTACGCATTCCGTGACCGTCGTCAGAAGAAGCGTATGTTCCGTAAGCTTTGGATCGTTCGTATCAACGCAGCAGCTCGTATGAATGGTCTTTCTTACAGCAAGTTTGTATGTGGTCTTAAGAAGGCTTCTATTGAGCTCGATCGTAAGATTCTCTCTAACATCGCTGTATGTGATAAGGCAACCTTCTCTGTATTAGTAGAAAAGGCTAAGGCTGCTCTCTAATATCAGTTAGGTGACTAAAAATTTGGTTGGAAAAAGGAACTCTTGTAGTTCCTTTTTTTTTTGGTTTTTGTGCGATAAATATCTAAGCTAGGGATGGCGCTAATTGCCTGGGGCGAACTTAAGCGCACCCAAGCTAACCAAATTCTAAATAAAAAATAGGCCACTTATGGAGTATCCATTATTGCGACCTATTAGTTTAACTTGCTTTAGATAGGGCCTAAAGCGAAATTGAAATAAACTTTATTAAAGTTCATCCGCCTTGGCTTTAGTTAAAGCGGCAACGGCGGTTTCGAGCTTACGCACGCGTTCTTCGAGCTGCTTGATTTCTAGCTGAGAGGATTCAGATACAACAGGGGTATCGTTACGTTCAGCTAAAATAGCATTGCGCGCTTCACTAGGAATTTGACCAAAACGAACAGCTGTATCAATAACACTATTGATGAAGTCGTCGCTACGGTCGAGAATTTTCTTTTCAAGAATACGCAGAAGTTTGTCATCGGCACTAGAACCACTACCACGAGATTCGTAAGTGCTGATAGAAATGGCGGCCATATTGAGGTGTTCTGCTAATTCTTTGGCAGTAACAAAGCCGAGTCCTAAACGCCATCTTTTATACGCTTCGGGGGTCATTTTTCTTTCCTTTTGTACTTATAATATAATTTGTCGTTAGCGTTATTAAGGTTTTAAACCTTTAGTGAGAGCGTAATCTGTTTTTCTCTTATGGTCTAAGGCGCCATCTTAACCCCATGTTTAGGGGTAAGGCGTTAAGCTTCTAAGTTACAAATGTACCTTGAAACTTAGATTTTAAAGGCGCAAAAGCCAACCGTAGTTCTATGCCCTTGATGGGCTTTTTATATTTTTATAAATGACTCTTTTCATTGTTAGGGTAAGAGTCATTGTTGGTCATCCTGACCTATTTTTATATCCTAGCCTAAAAGTAGCAACTCTTAGCTTTTAAATAACTTCACGAATAATTTCGTGCAGCTAATTTAATCTTTGGGGGTTTATTTAAATAATAAACTCAGTTACGGCGCTTTTAGTATGGAGGCAATTTTTAAGTTGCGTGACGTTAGCTGATTTTAAGGCTGACGCTTTAGCAAAAAGCTCGTCTGCAATCATGCTATTAGAAGGTGCTCCAAGGCCTGCTCCTAGACAATACCCTAAAAGGGCATTGGCTTCTGCTACATACTGCGCATCGGTGTTTTTACCGGATTCTACCTCCTCAAGATATTGTTTTAAGTGAAACACGCAAGCACTGTAATCTGGTTCTAATACATTCTTGTATACTTTGTTGGATTTATAAACGCGGGCGTTAGTGGCATCTGACGCTAGGGCATTAGAGGCTACGCTTGGTTTTAACTTCGCTTCAGCGTGTTTAAAATAGGAAGTTAAAGAATCACCAAAAAAATCAATCACCGCGACAAAGTACAAGCAGTCGTAATAGCCATTACGCATGGCTCGTTCACTGTAGTATTTGGCTGTTTCAGGGTTAGCTTCGCATCCAAGACCTTTAAACCGCATTAAAGCAAGGTAAGGCAAGGATGGAGCAAAACTGTAATCTAAGAGGTGCTGAAAATAAACAAAAGCTCGTTCGTACTTTTGTTGTTTAAAATTGTGGCAAGCTAAGAAGTAAGAGGAGAAGATTTTGGTTAAACGGTAAATATCAACCCAGTACATAAAAAGCAGAAAAACGATACAGAAAAAGCCCTTAATAAAAAGGCCATCGTTGATGTTGCCATAAAAGCAAAATACTAAATAGAACATCACAGCTGTGACGATTGTTTTAATGATAAACAACCACATAATGTTTTTTGTAATACCACGAATAATGTTTTATAAAGGCACTGTTACAACCGACTCGATAGTCATTATGCTAATACGTCCCAATTTTATTATTGTTTGTTGGGAGATAAGCTTTGTTTTTCAAAGCTTATAGGCATTTTAGGCCTTAAATTTTTATCTTTTTAAATGTATTGCTCTATTATATTATTTTTATAGAAAAATGATATTACATTTTTATATAAAATGTCTTTCCAACGAAATTTGAGCTTTTTTTGTACAGTTTTGCGCCATTTATGAAAATTTTTGCTGTTTTTGTGATTTATTCAGAAAGGAAAAGAGGAAAAAACTTAAGGCGGCAGCATAAAATCTAAGGTTTAGATGGAATGTTGAGTTTTTATCTAAAATCTCCAAGAAGACTCCTTTCTCTTTAGGTGGGAGATGAATTGTTTTTTTTGCTCTTACCTCTTTTGAGCTTAAATATATGATAATATACTAATAAAAAGTAATGTAATGGACTTAGAAGTCCTATACAGTAGAGGTGAAGTGGACACACCTGCAAGAATAAGGATAGCATAGCTATCAAACTTATTTAGAATTACTCTAATGAGTAATTACGAAGCTCCCACCTTTTTAGGTGGTGAATAGTTCACGTCAGTAGTTTTGGGGATTTTTTTAACTTGAAGGCAAGCTTGAAAACCGGCTTAAAGACAAGGCAAAAACAGGTGTTAAGCAAAAACAAGCGTTAAACAAAAACAAAGTGGAGGCCAAGGTAGGAGCAAAGTAGAAGCTAAGGCAAGGGCCAAGTAGAAGTTAGGAACAAAATATAGAGAAGTAGGGTAGGCTTAGGTGAAAGGAGGCGTTGTTTGGCTAGGAGGTTGCCGGTCACTTAAGACCGGCAGAGACTAATTTCCGCTTATCTAGAACGGAATACGATACGCCCCTTAGTTAAATCGTATGGGGTCATTTGTACGGTTACTTTATCACCGGTAAGAATACGGATATAGTTCTTACGCATTTTGCCAGAGATGTGAGCGATAACGATATGGCCGTTTTCAAGTTCTACTCTGAAGGTGGTGTTTGGCAAGGTTTCCAAAATGGTCCCTTGCATTTCAATATTGTCTTCTTTGGACATGACTGATAAATCCTTTATGCTTTTTAGCTTTATTTATGTAACTTTAATTTTACGTTGGCTGTGAGCCACATGTATTAGGCACGCAACAGCTTAAAAGGAGCCTAAATACCAGGGACTCCAAAACTAACCCTACGGGTTCAAGGATAACTTAAAGTTACACCCTAAATTTGCTTAAGCCGGTTACGCCGAGCGTCTCCTTCAATCTTACTTATTGAGAGGTTCGACGCATTTATGTTTATTTACGCACGGGATTTTACTATCTTTTTATATAATATGCAAAGATTATACGGGGTCGCCCGATGTCAACTCGAAGCGTGCGCCAAAACTTCGCCTTAGACTAAGGTCTATTAACTCAATTTTACCACTTGAATTACCACAAGAATCTTAGTCCCCACGCGGAGCATATTAGGTGTTCTTTATAGAAGCAGTTTTTTAAGTATGCTCTAACTTCACCTATAATGCACAAACTAGAAATCAAAAGCGTTAAAGCTATTACTAACTGTTTTAATGTTTCAACTAAAGCTACGGTGTACGCACATACTTACTATAAGAAATTGGTCAAAGTATATAAGAGCCCAAAGGATACACTGATTATGAAAAGGAGATTTCACGGCAAGTTGAAGATTTCATAAATATGTTTTTTGACGAGTACTCCAGTCATAAATGGAAGTTTTGTGCATAGACGTGAGTATAATACATGTTTTTAAACAACCTCTAGACAGCTTGGTGAGTTTTGTGAGTGTTTCCTAGGCGGGAAATTTTTGTTAAACAAATAAGGTTTGTAAAATCAGCAGGAACAAAGCATGAGAATTATTCATACAGCGGATTGGCATGTTGGAGTGCGACTTGAAAGCTATGAACGTACTTTCGAACATAAAAAATTCTTTGAATTTTTATACAACTTTTTACAAATGCAGGAACAAGAAGGGCGTCCTATTGATGCCATCTTAGTAAGTGGTGACCTTTATAACTCATGCGTTCCCTCCCAAGAATTACAAAAGATGTTAAACACATTTTGGCATGATCTAATCTGTGATTTTCCGCAATTAAGTATTTATGTGATAGCTGGCAACCATGACAACGGTCAGCTTCTTGATAATGTAGATATCGTATGTATGAGCGAGAGAATGCATTGTTTAGGCTCGGTCCCGTTAAAAGAAAGAATAACCACCAAGATAAATGCCTCAAATGATTTACTAGCCTCAAATAATTTACAAGAAAGAGCCCAAGTTGCTAGCGCATCTTTGGCGACCCCAAACAACGCACAAGCATTGAGCCCCAAAGCTGATGTTACCCAAATAATCCCTAAAAAGATGTTGCAGGTGGATTTAGACCAAATGATCTATCCATTAAAGGAACGAGACGGCTCTTTAAAAGGGTACTTGGCGATGGTGCCTTTTATCAGAGAAGGTGGTTTAGGGCGGGGAGTTCTTTTTTCTGACGATAGCGTCCATACAGCTTCTGAGTGTGTCGCAGAACTTTGCCGGCAATTAGCGCATCGGATTGAGGAACTTAAAGTTAGTAATCCTAGCTTAAAGGATAATTCCCTAGGGCAAACGCTAGTAAGCCCCGAAGCTCGTAAAGATCAAAAGTTAGTTAGTATTTCAATGGCGCACTTAGCTGTGAGCGGTAAAAACTCACTAGTAGATGCCACTTATGATGAAAATGTCATAGCTGCAGGTGGGGTCGCTGGGGTAAATGGAGAGTCGATTGATTACTTCGATTATACGGCTCTAGGTCATATTCATTTAAAGTATAGCACCGGTACGGCCGGCGGTGGGAACAGATTGCATTATAGTGGTTCGCCTCTACCGATAAACTTTTCTGAAAGCGAATATCGCCATGCTTTTAAAGTTCTTGAAATAGGGCCTAAAGGCGAAATTACATATGAAGATGTGTTAGTGCCCCGGGCGGTTGATTTAATTAAGATTCCAAGTGGGCCTCAAAGCAAGGTAGGGTGTACTCCTCATGAAGCTTTAGACCTTATTAAAAAGCTCCCTAATGAACCGTTGGCTTTAGAAGCAAGACCTTTGGTGTCGGTTTATTTAAGAAGTGATGCGTTAGGGGCTCGTGGTTCGAGATCGCGTTCTGATATCGCCTCCGAAATTAGGCAAGCCATGCCTGAAAACTGTCGTTTGTGCAGCGTGCGCACGGTTGAAGCGCCGAGAACCAAACAACAGCAAGAGGAAGAAGAAGTGTTACAGGATCTTAGTAGCATGCAACCTATTGACGTGTTTTCTATGTACGCTCGTAAAAAGCTAGGCACGTCTGAGGTACCTGCGGATCTACTTAAACTATTTAATTCGATTGTGAAAAAAGTTAAAAACGAACTCGATAATGGGAGCGATTCCAACCTTGAGGCTGCAAGCGCCACCAATACTTTGACTCATACAGATAGCACTAACATTTAAAGGAGACGCCCCATGAAGATCTTAAAAATTTCCGGTCAAGGTATTGCCAGTCTCTACGATAGGTTTGAAGTTGATTTGGAGCAAGGTCCCTTAGCGGACAACGGTTTATTTGCTGTTACCGGTCGCACCGGCACCGGCAAATCAACAATCCTAGACGTGATGTGTTTAGCTTTGTACCATCAGGCGGCACGCTACCAAGGAGTGCGGGATAAAAAAACTCTCGACCAAAACGATATGTATAACAATATCATGTCACGTGGGGCTAATGTTTGTGCTGCGGAATTGGAATTTATAGGGGTTAATGGAGTACGGTATCGCGCGGTGTGGGGGCTTCGGCGCATCAAAACGCGTAATGGCGAACCTAGATTTGAAAATTCTGGGTGTGACTTATCAAGTTGGAGTGATTCTTTAGGCTGGCAAAAAATTGATTATTCCGGCCTTAAAGGGCTCTTAAAAGCTAAAACCGAAAGTATAGGCCTTGACTACAGTCAATTTACTCGCGTGGTGCTCTTGCCTCAAGGTCAATTTACGAGCTTTTTAACGGCGGAACCTAAAGATCGAACTGGGATTTTAAATGGGATTGCGGATACTGAACTTTATAAATTGATCTCTAAAGTTACCTTTGAGGAATACAAAGGTTTGCGCGATAAAAAGGAAGACCTAGAAAATAGACAACAAAGCTTGAAGCTTTTAAGTCCGTTAGAACGCCAAGAACTTAAGACTAAGCGTCAAACGGCAACGCAGGAATGGGAAGCTCTACAAGCTAAGCTCAATCTTTTAACTAAGTATCAAGAATTACATACCAAATACGAAAATGAACAAATAGCGGCGACCAAGCTTAAAGCAGAACTTGAGGCCACGAAGGTCGCTTTTGGGCCTAAAATCAAAAAATTAGAAATTTTTGAGCGTGAAAGTGAAGCTAGAGCCAATCTCCAAAAACTCATGGACACTCAAGAACAATTAGACTTGAATAAAAAACGCGCTTTAGAAGTTGAGCAGAAATTAAACCAACTTAATCAGCAAAATGAGCTCGCAACTACTCAATTAACCGAGGCTAAAGAACATCAAGAGGCGTTACAAAAAGAACGTACTGAGTTAGAGCCTACTTTAAATAAAGCCCGCGAGTTAGAGGCGACGTTGGCTGAAAAACAAAAGCTTCTACAAAGCGAACAACAAAAACTAAAAGAAGAATGTGAAGCTTTAACTAAAGTTGCGCAAAGCTATAATGCGGCTCAAAATGAGCACGAAATCGCGCAAAAAGAATTAGCACAAGTGCAGGCTCAAAATAATAGGTTAGCTAAGTTTAATGAGCTAAGCCCGGCGCTTGAACTTTTAAAAGAAGCTCCGCAAACGTTTTTAGCTAAGAGTGAGCTTTATACTAAAGTTAAGAACGAGGACGAGTTAGCCCATCAAGCTCAAGCGCAAAATACTCAAGATTTAGCGCGCTTAACGGCTGAACTTAAGCGCCTTGAGGCATCAAAACAGCCGGTTGCTACAGTGGCTCAAACGTTAGCAAAATGCACGCAGGAATATACGTTAGCTAATGACAAATGTCATTTAGCAGATCAAATCGTAACGCAAGCGCGCACCACGGTTAAAGATCTAGATACCTTAAAGCGTGATTTTTTAGTTGCCACAGAACAGGAATATCAACTTGCTTCTTATAAAAGCGAGCAAGAAGAATTATCCCAAAAGTTAGCCGTAGTCACCCAGGAAGTGGCAAGATACAAACGTGAATACGAGCAGTGCCAAGAAATCACCGCTCTTAAGAGGCAAATATTAAATCTATCTGATTTACGTGCAACCTTAAAACCTGACCAAGTTTGTCCTCTTTGTGGGGCGACGCATCATCCTTTTGTGGAAAATGCTGACACTTTGGTGGAGCCATCAGAAGTTGATATCGCAAAAGATCGGGAAAACCAATGTTTAGAACGCCTTGAAGCGAAGCAAAGGCAGGAAACAACTTGTCAGACGAATTTGGCTAACGTAAAAAGCTTGCTTGAGAAGGCCACTAAAAAGCAAGTGGCTATAGAATCAGAGTTGCTTGATTCTTGGCGGAACTTTTGTGGGACGGTAATAAGTTTAGAAGCGCTAAGAATGCAAGATTTAGCGCGTTCTATAGAAGGTAATGACTTACCAATGATGGAATCTTGGGCCCAAGAAGTAGAGCTTTTTGGGGCGGCCTTAAATACTAAGACCTTAACCATAGAGGCCTCACTAAGTGCGGTTAAACAAATGCTGGCCACTCAAAGTGCAATCGAAACCAAATTTGAGGTGGCCAGAGAGGCGTTGACCACTTTTGGAAAGCAACAAGTAACGACCTTAAAAACGCTCAAAAAGAATTGTGACACCTTAAAAGTAAGTGTTGATAAAGCGCAAAGCGCTCAAAATACACTAGAAACCTTCAACGAAGACGCTAAAAAGATTCAAGAATGTCAAAATAGCTGCCAGCTTGAATTAACCAAGGCGCAAAACAACATAGCTTTAAATGCCCAAAAAATGGACAATTGGGTCAAAGATGGCCGTGAGTTATTAATGAAAATAAGTGGAATTTTAGGACCGTATTATCCTGAAATTGAGCTCTTAAAAATTCAGATTGACCAAGCTTTAGCTCCAGAAGTATTTAACTTAAGTGCTACGACCAAACTCTTAAACTTAGTGACTAGAAGTGTTCAGGATATAAATCACGCGTTAAATTTAGCAAGTGATCTAACTAAAGCGACCCAAAAGGAAGAACATACTCGCCTTAAGGCCGAGCAGCTAGAAGGGGCGCTGACTGAAAAACAAAGCGCTTATACTAAGTTCGAGCAAAAGGTGCAAACCTATCAAGCGGAGTTTAACCAAATGCAACAGGAGCGCGCTCAGTTATTAGGTGGGCGCGTAGTCTCTGTCGTGGAAAAGCAATATGAGGACCATATTAAAGCGGCTACTAAGCAGTTAGAAGAAATCCGCGCCCGCGCTAATGATGTTAAAACTAAACAAACAGATGTGAGTGGGCAGCAAAAGATATTGCAAAAAACTTCTTCTGAGTTAACCGTAAAAGCACAACACTTAACAGATATTTGGGTGCAAGATGTCAAAAAAATTGGGTTTGATGCGGAGCAGTTAGCGGCCATCTTATTGCTAGATAATCAAACCAGAACCGATTTAGGACAAAAGCGACAGTTATTGCAGGATTTAGCGCAAAAAACTGAGATTAAAGCGAACTTATTAGCGCAAGCGCAAGCTGAGTGCCTGGGGCAAGCTAAGTTAATTGAACCACAGTATTGGGAAGAGCGTGAAGCCTCTAATGATGAAAGGATTTTGGGAGCTCAGGAGCATACGGGCGTTCCAACCTTAAAAAGCCAAGCTCTAAGTGAGCTTGAAGACTCACTAAAAAATAAATCTTTAGAGGTAGATGAGTTAAAGAACATTCTTGCCGTCGATGATGACCACGTTAAAACAAACGGTCAAATCGAAGCTGAGTTGTCCGCCTTAAAACCAGAATTAGAACTTAAACGTAGCTTGAGCGAGCTTATTGGTTCTGCTGATGGGAGTAAGTTTTGTAATATAGCTCAGGGTATTACGTTATATACTTTAACGGAACGCGCGAATAATTACCTTAATATATTGCGCCCACGCTATTCTTTAACCGTGGGGGAAGACGGGCATGAGGGGTTGTTACTTTCGGTCATTGACCATGATTGTGCCGATACCGAACGCTCTGTTTTATCTTTGTCCGGTGGGGAAAAGTTCCTAGTTAGCTTGGCTTTAGCCTTGGGGCTTTCAGATATGACTTGTGGTGGTACCGTCGTGCAGTCGCTTTTCATTGATGAAGGTTTTGATTGTGTCGACACTGAATCATTAAATGTGGTGTTAGATGCCTTAGGTCAGTTACAGCGTGGGGCGCGGACTTTAGGTATTATTTCCCATGTGGAAATGCTTGCTAAGAGTGTACCAGTGCGCGTTAAAGTTACGGCCGTATCCGATGGACGTAGCCGGATTGAGGTTGATTAACAAAACCTAAGGCGCAGTCCGAAGTTGCCTAGGCATTAACAGATTCGATTTAGGCGCTTAAATTTATGTTAGGTGCATAAATTTATGGTCTTAGGTCTCAAGGCTACTTGGTCTAAAGTAAGTCTAATGTAATTAGAACAATAGACTATAGGTGTAATTATAGTTAGTAACAAGCCTTGTTTTTAGGTTGAATAAAAACTTAAAAACCAGGCTGTTTTTGTTCAATTTGTGACGTATGCAGGATGCAGGTCACGATAAATCCCCATTAGGGACGTTTTTTCTCTATAATATGTGACTTATATCTGTTTTATTTTTTTTGGATACACCCATGCTGTATTATGGGATTTTTAATTGAACTCCTAAAATCTTTGGCTAAAAAAAGATAGGCGCTTAAGATACGGGGATACGGGAAGTTTGTATGCGTAACTTTTGGATGGCGGTTTTAATCATAGGTTTGCCGGCACTTGCTATTGGGGCTTTTTTACTTTATGGGCCACAATTTTACGATCGTATGATTCGCGATGATGTTTCCCCTTTAGACCGTAAGTTTTCTACTGTCATTGGCGATCAGGTGGTAGCTGGAAAAATGGATGATTATTCCATTCTTGATACCGTGACAAAAAATGGTGGCTCTAATTCCTCTGCATCAGATAACCAAATGAGTCGTAGCGCCCAGGTTAAAGCGGCTAACCGTAGTGCTCAAGAAAATTATTACCATGATGTCCAGATCGATGAGGTGGTAAATCGTAATACCGAATTTTATGACCTTAATGCTAGTAATCCAGATGAATTACGTAAAGCCATTTTAGAAAACGCTCCAACTAATGCTGACAGTGGGCGCCATAGCATCAGCAAAATGAGTTATGGGGTGGATTGGAATCTCGATACCATACAAGAAAACGGAGAATGTAAGCTCTTAGGCGTAAAGGTAGTAACTAATATCACCATGTTGATGCCACGTTGGAATGGGGTGGCTAATATGGGGATTGATGCTCAGCGAGCTTGGAGTGATTATTTAAGCTCTGTGGCAAGTTACGGGGAAAGACACAACAAGATTATGGAAGGAGTGTCTCGTCAGATCGCTGAACGCATTAGATTCGTTAAAAAACGTGCTTTATGTAGTGATCTGATTGCCGATGTAAACCAAATTGGGACCGTAATGCTCTCTGATGCTCGTGATCGGGTGAAGCGTTATCGTTCTGAAACTGGGGCGGGGCGCCAGATGGGGGTAAGACTTCCGGTGTTTGCCGATAGTGATCTTGCTACCAATCAAGAAATGGCGGCCGCATTAAATCCAGAATTTAGTGAAGTTGCCACCAAACCTGTAGTGGTAGCCCAAGAAGTTTCCGCCGAAACCGAAAAAGAAGCCGTAACTACTAAAGCTCAAGAAGTTAGTGCGGTAGTAAATGAAAAAGCTGCCACAAATGAAGCCAAATAAACTACCAAACAAGCAGCGACTCACGAACCGTTAGTGGCTCCTAAAAACGTGGCTACAGAATTACCAAAAATGTTAGTGCCTGGTGTTACCGCTACGTCTAAACCAGTAGAAACGTCAAAAAACTAAAATACCCCTGAAATAACTAAGGCGTAACTTACTCCTGCCTTCTGCTTGATAAACTTGAGGAAGTTGTTTGATTTCGTAAAACAAATTCCACATGGTTTTGTTGAAAACACATAAAAACCGTGGTTCTAAAGACAAAATGCTGTGGTAATGATGTTATTTTTGTGGGTTCTTGCATATATTCATTGCTAAAAACAAACCTTTTTGGTATGTTTCTCATATTTAATTCATCTCAATTCAAAAAGTTGCCGTAAACAAAAACATACCATGCGGTTAGGATTTTATTTTATGCACGAGTAAAAGTTTTTCCGCACCAGAAAAACTTTGAAACAAGCTTTAGGTTGTGGCGAAGTTTAAGCACGATTGAGTATTTGAGATCTTGTAATTCTATGTAGCTAAAAGTAGTTGTAGTTTGAAAGTAATTTAAGTCACGCTAGTTCTTTTCGAGGAATATATGAACGTTAAAACGCAGAATAATGGCAAGCTTTCTAAAAACGATAGACAAAAGCTTATCGTCTCTGAACTGCAAGCATCTCCTACTATCAGAGCTTCTGATCTAGCAGCTGAGCTTAATGTTTCAAGTGAAACCATTCGTCGTGATTTAGAAGAACTTGAAAGCCGTGGTTTAATTAGCCGTACCTACGGTGGGGCTAGCCGGCCGATGACAACTGAACCTGAAGTTGCTAAGCGCGATTTGTTATATTTAAGACAACGTGAACTTATTGCTAAGGAAGTTTCAGGATTTATTAACCACCGTGATATCGTAATTATCGGGGGTGGGGCGACTACTTCCCACGTGGCTCGTCGTTTAGCAGCGGACAAACATGATTTAATCGTGATTACCGACTCTTTAGTTATCGCTTCTATCTTAGCGACTAATACTACGATTAGAGTGCAGATTTGCCCAGGTACCTATAACGCTAAAGAAGGTTGTGTCTGTGGCGCTGAAACAGTCGAATATCTAAAGAATATCTATGCGAATCATGCGATTTTAGGCACTTCTGGTTTAACCGAAGATGGGGTTAGTAACGCCGATATGGATATTGCTGCCACTTATAGAACGATGGTACAGAGAGCCAATGAAGTGACTGTAGCTGCGGACCATTCAAAGATTGCGCGTATGGCGTTATCGGTTTATGCGCCATGGCAGAGTATTACCAATTTAGTTACTGACCAAGAACCATGTGATGAAGAGCTCCAGCGAGCCCTTAAGTTTGCTGGGGTGAGAGTAACTATTGCTCGTGATGTCTGGGGTGGGCAGTAAATATAAACAATAATCCCTCCCAAAATGATCTTTAAACCAAATTTAGTTTAAACCTCAAGAGCCGAAAGTATTATTATGATGCTTTCGGCCCTTGTTATTTCTACAGAGTTTTTTTGAATTTAATGGCTTATTTGGCTAATTTTCTTTGGTTAGTTACTCGTGATGTCATACAATGGCATGGTTTAATTTTTAAGGAGCACTCCTATGCGTAGCACTGTAACCGTTGCCGCTGTTAGCGTCAATACCACCCCAATGGACCTCAAAAACAATATCGCCAATATCTTAGCTGCTTACCAAGAAGCGGTGGCGGCGGGCGCAGATGTCGTGGTGACTCCGGAATTAGGGGTAACAGGTTACGGTTTGCAAGACATGTTCTACGTGGCATCCATGATGGAAAAAGTCCCGGCTGTAATCAAGGACTTGGCCTCTAAAGTTCAACCTAATACCTTGTTAGCAGTAGGTTTTCCGTTATTGACTCCAGGCGGGCAACTTTATAATGCCGCGGCCCTTTTAGGGGAAAATCAGGTTCTCGGGATCGTTTTAAAACAGCATTTAGCGCGTAGCGGGATTCATTATGAACCAAGATGGTTTACTCCATGGCCACATGGGGTTACGACCGTGATCGATTTTGCCGGCGAGCAAGTCATGGCCGGTGATTTGGTGTTCGACGTTTCTGGGGTGCGTATTGGTTTTGAAATTTGTGAGGATTCTTGGGTAGCAGATCGCCCAGGTCGTTCTTTGTGCCGTCGCTTAGCTGATATTATTCTCAACCCTTCAGCTTCCCATTTTGCAATTGGCAAACAAGCTGAACGCGTAGCCTTTGTGACTGAAGGTTCAAGAGCGTTTGGGACGGTTTATGTTTATACCAATCTTTTAGGTTGTGAGTCAGGACGTGCAGTATATGACGGGGATATGATGATTGCGTCTGCCGGTAAACTCGTGGCGATGAGCGAACGTTTAAGCTTTGCTCCATATAAGGTGTTGCTGGCTAACTGCGATTTACGTCAGGGCCGGATGCTTCGGCGCCAATCTGGGATGCTCCTAAGCGATCCAATAGCAGAAGCTGATGGCGTAGTGTTTACTGGGATTGAATTTAAACCAGAAAACACGGCTTTAGATATTACACCACCATGCGCTGTAAGGGGCGAAGATGAACATGAGGTTGCCGGGCGTGTGGTTGCCTTAGGGCTTTGGGATTGGATGCGTAAAACTCATACCGGGGGCTTTGCCTTAAGTCTATCTGGTGGGGCGGATTCAGCTTTATGTGCTGCTATGGTGTTCTTCTCTCAGGTTCAAGCTTTTGCCACCTTAGGTGTGGCTAAGTATTTAGAGGTCTTAGCGTCATGCGGACTCAAAATTGAAGCGCCGGCTAAAGGGGAAGATCCACTAACTTACCTTAAGACTAAGGTGATGCCAAAAGTGCTTCTTACTTTATATCAAGGTTCAGATTACTCTGGGGATGTAACCTTTACGGCAGCTAAAGATTTAGCTTTAGAGCTTGGGGCTTGGCATAGCTCTTGGTCAATCTCAAACTTGGTAAAAGAATACATTCGTCTTTCTAACTCTTTAACTCCAGGCGATGAATTATCCTGGGCGAAGGATGACTTAGCTTTACAAAATATTCAGGCGCGCGTGCGCGCTCCTGGGATTTGGTTGATGGCTAACCGCTTCAATAAGTTGTTAATTGCGACCTCTAATTTGTCCGAAGCTTCTGTGGGCTATTGCACCATGGATGGTGATACCTCTGGGGTAATTTCACCAATCGGGGGGATCGGTAAATCACGCGTGTTAAAAATCAATCGTTACCTCATGGAACATGGGATTAATTTACAAGATAATCAGGTGTTTGCCGATGATTGCGTGCGTATTGAAGCGATGAAGGGCATTGTGTGCCAAGCACCAACCGCTGAATTACGTCCGGTTGAACAAACAGATGAAAAAGACTTAATGCCATACCCACTTTTAGACCAAATTCGTATTTGGTCTCAAGTTCACTACTTAAGTCCAAAAGAAGTTTATGTTGAGTTGTTACGCTCTGAATTTGGACAAAGTTTTAGTCCGGCTGAGTTATATGCTGCTTGTTGCCGCTACTATCGCCTTTATTGCCGTAATCAGTGGAAGCGTGAACGTTTAGCTCCGGCCTTCCATATCGAACGTGATAGTGCCGATCCTAAATCCTTCCGCCGCTTCCCAGTGCTTTCTTCTTGCTTGGAGCTTGAAATGGAAGAACTCGAAGCTTATGCCAAAGAGATTGGTGCGATAATATAGAGTTAAAAACAAGGCCTCGCCTCATGTTAGGACGAGGCCTTATCTTTAGGTAAAACCAACAAAACAACTAAATAAAAGGTTCGTTGATGAAGATTGGCTATAAAAAACTATGGTTGGCCTTTGGCACATTGGGGCTAGGTGTTAGCACCCTTTTAGGGTGTACTCATTTAATTTCTTCTGTTGTTTTGACGGACCCAACTTTAAATCGCACTAGTAGACAATTAGCGGCGCAAGAAGGCTTTAGAGCTTCGATGCTCACGGTAAGTGACCATAAAGTCTTTGAGGTTAATATTTTAAAAACGCCACTTATGCTTCTTAGTGACGTTACTGAACAAAGAGTAATAGAACCTAATGATTGCTCTAATGAAGAAACTGCCGCGAAAGAGGGGACTTGCGCCCGAGAGGTGGCTCCTGATTTTGTTTATGGGGCGACAGATCTAAAGGTAGTGCCACAAAGCTTAGGCTTAAAATGGCGTTTGTTTGTCGTGCCGGCAGTTGGTTTATACGTAGTTGAGTTAGCGCAACTAGCCCCAAATGCCTCCGTAACACAAAATAATGCTAACTTAGAGTCATCTAAGGCTGCGGCTAATTACTCTAAGCGCTTAAGTTTGGCTTTTGCGGATATGGCTTCTTTAGAAACGGCTTTGCCGTATTTTTCAGGGGTGGCGTGGGAAGAATTAGCATCGATGCTAGAAACAAAGACCCCAACTACTTGCACGGATTTACAATTTGCAGAACATGATGGTTACAACTTTCCGGTAAAGTGTACTAATGTTGCCAAGGACTATGTCTTTACCGTCAATAAATTTGTGTCCTTTAATGATGGGTTTTATTTTCCTAAAATTTTTACTTGGAACGCCGGCTTTGAGAGCGTTAGGCCAAAGGCGAATAGCCAGCAAGCTAATCAAGCCAATACTGGCGATCTTACTCAAAATAAAACTAAAGCCTCAGTAAAAGCTACTACCAAAACTCACCCCAATATAAGTGAAGTTAGCACTAAAGAATACTGCTTTAGCGTGCGCGGGGCGGCGCCTATAAAGGGCAATGTGGCGACTAATGATATTTTTAGGCGGGCACTTACAGAAATTGAAACAGGCATCGCTCAAGGCAGAATTAGACGAGTTAGTGCGCAGGAAGGGATTATTAAAATTGCTGAGTTTTTAGAATAAAACTCGAATTTTACGCAAAAAAATTTAAAGCTCTCGGCTTAAGGTATTTCTTAGGTAATTGGTTTGGCACTTAAGTTAGATGGCGGTGGAGATGACTGTGGCACCTTAAAAACTACTTACAAGTAGTGAGTCTAAGCCTTAAAAGCGGTGGGCGTTGACCTTAAAAGTTGTGATGTAACGCACTTAAGTGTTTTTTTAGGAGTTAAACCTTTATAAATAAAGGGTTTGAGTCCCAATTTTAACTAAAAATTCATGTAACTCACTTTGGCTTTGCGGTGGAAATAGGCTATAAGGTGAGCATTCAAGGATTATTTTTGCTGAGCTTGTCATAAGCTCACATACAAAATGAAAAATTTTGCATGTATATGGCTATAATGGCTCAAACTAGAAACGGGATGCATTTATAGATTGTAGTAAGTGCACAAATTAAACTGAACGTTTTCCAGTAAACTATTTTTTAGTAGGTGGAAACGATATTTAGCCTTGGGTTAAAAATGGCCGACCTAGGCTTAGGTTAAATTGTACGAGACTCGCATTATTATGAGCTAACTCTATATTGGAGGTTTTAGCAAAAAATTTAGTTTCGTATACCAGGACTCTTTCAAAGTCCTACAGTATTCATCTATTAGCAGGAGGGACCAATGATGCCATGCTCTGCCTCACTAAAAAAAACTAACACCCCAAAATCAAAATATCTTATCTCAGGTGGTAACAGTCACCGCCTAGGGGCTACCATTACTGAAAATGGGGTGAACTTTGCGATCTGGTGCCGTTACGCTAAAGTAATGGAACTTTTACTCTTTAAAGACGTAAATGATGATAATCCAGACATTATTGAGTTAAGCAGTCGCGAATTTCGTAGCTCTTATTATTGGCACGTTTTTGTGCATGGAATTAAAGATGGGCAGCTCTATGGCTGGCGCGTTAAAGAATTAATTGTGCCGATTCCTGGAGTAGTATTTGATCCCCAAAAGGTGTTGTTAGACCCATATGGCCTTCGCGTGATGTTCCCTAAGAACTATAACCGTACCTTTAATCGTTACGTCGGCTCTAATGTTGGCTTTTGTGCTAAAAATGCCGTCATTGATATGAACAAATACGATTGGGAACGTGATGCTAAACCAAGTCATCCATTAAGTGCTAACGTAATTTATGAAATGCATGTTTCTGGGTTTACCAAGGATCCGGACTCAGGCGTGCCAGCTTCAATTCGTGGTACTTATAGTGCTCTTGTGGAAAAGATTTCTTATTTAAAAGAATTAGGGATCAATGCGGTTGAATTGCTCCCTGTTTTTCAGTTTGACCGTTTCGATGCTTTACCTGGTAAAGAAAACTATTGGGGTTACGCGCCGATGAGTTTCTTTGCTGTGCATGGCGCCTATGCTTGTGATAACGAAGATCCATACGGTCCTATCGATGAATTTCGCGATATGATTAAAGCTTTTCATAAAGCTGATATCGAAGTATTTTTGGATGTGGTTTATAACCATACTTCTGAAGGTGGAAGCGATGGCCCAATGTATTCATATAAGGGGCTCGACAACCGCGCATACTATATCCTTGATGAAAACAAGAATTACAAAAATTACTCTGGTTGCGGTAACACCTTAAATGCTAGCCACCCAATGGTTAAGCGTCTTATTAAGGATAGCTTACATTTTTGGGCCGAAGTAATGCACGTCGATGGGTTTAGATTCGATTTGGCTTGTATTTTGTCGCGCGACACTAATGGGGAACCGTTAAATGATCCACCAACCACTCTGGCTATTGACTCAGACTATCGTTTGGCTGATGTTAAGCTTATTGCTGAACCTTGGGATGCTGGAGGGTTGTACCAAGTAGGCCACATGCCTGGAAATAGATGGCGTGAATGGAATGGGCAATTTCGTGACGATTTAAGAAGCTTCTTGCGTGGCGATTGTGGTATGGTCCAAAAATTTGCTAGCCGTTTGCTAGGTAGCCCGGATATTTATCCCATTGATAGAGCCGATCCACAAAAGTCTATTAACTTTGTGACTTGTCATGACGGTTATACCTTGTGGGATCTTGTGACCTATGAACAAAAGTATAACCTCGCTAATGGGGAAAACAATCGTGACGGTAATAACCACAATATTAGTTGTAACTACGGCCACGAAGGGGAAAGCACTGATTTAGCGCTCAATGCTTTAAGATTACGTCAAGCTAAAAACTTTATGCTCCTTAATTTATTCTCCATGGGGACGCCTATGATGTTGATGGGAGATGAAGTCTTAAGAACCCAAAAGGGTAATAATAATGCTTACTGCCAAGATAACGAAGTTGGTTGGTTCCATTGGAAGCGTAATGAGTTACAAGAAGAAATGTTCCATTTCACACAAGGGTTATTAACATATCGTATTTCCCGTGGACGTGGCGTGACTGACAGCATCTTCTTACTTAAAGACGCAATTGAAAAGAACAAGGTTATTTGGCACGGCGTTTACCCTAATAAGCCAGATTGGGGCTATAACTCTCACTCTATTGGGCTTACGGTATATTCTGACACCCACCATGCGTATTACTATATGTTCGTGAACATGTATTGGGAAGGGTTGCACTTACATATCCCTGATGCCCCAACTGGAGATGGCCGCAAGTGGTATCGTATCGTCGACACTTCTTTACCGTCACCTCTTGATATTCATGTAGGTCCGGAACCTGCGCAAGTTATTGGCCACAACTATTACTTAGAAGCTAGATCTATTTTGGTGTTAGCGGCTCCTTGTGAGGTATAAAAGTAATAACTAGCTTAAAGCCTTAAAAGTATAGAACCTCCTTTTGGTGTTAGTCCCCATAAACCACATGCGTGTATGGTTTTAGGACTACACTTAAGGAGGCTCTTTGTTTGGTTGAGGGTGAAGCAACTTTTAAGTCGAAATTGAGTCAAATAGAGCATTTTTAAGCCCAAATGGAGCTTAATTTGAGCTTAATTTAAGCTCAAATAGCCTCGTTAAAGGCGCTTACTTGGTTGAGGCGCCATCTAGTTGCGGCCAAAATTTTAAAGTTAGTGACTTGAGCGTTTAATAATTAGCAAGCAGGCAAAATATACTAATAAGACTTAGGCTACATGAAGTATAATGCTTAAAAGTGGAGTGAGCTTAAGGCGGACTTAAAAGGATTGGTGGTTAATTAAATTTAGGACCCCAAAAATACTAGTTAAAGCTTGAGCTTTAAACTTACCTTTCAAGCTATATTGAAGCTTCCTAAATGGTTTAAAACCATTTAATAGATTATTGTGAGGCGTTTACCCCGGAGTGCCTCAAGGTAAAGTTTTACCGACTAATAGATAAAACCCACTTGCTCGCGTAGCAAGTTTAAGAGGATATGTGTTCATGAAGTGGTCAGATACTTGGTTTAAGATGTGCGATTCCTTTAACGAATGGAAGGGCCGATTAGTTTCTGAAAAAGGTCTCGAAACATCGCGCGGAAAAAAGACTTTGTTGGCCATGTGCTGTGCTACTGCCGTATTGGGTATTGGGGTTTATCAAGGCTACAGCTGGTATTTAGAACGTGATTACTTGTTGCGGGCTGAATCTGCTATGCGTGGTGGCTTTTTTAAGGAAGCTTTTAAGAATTACCTGGCGTTAGCTCAGCGTGGCGATCTTGAGGCGATGCGTCAAGTAGCAGATATGTACTTTGAAGGTAAAGGGACGGCTAAAAACCCTGACCAAGCGATTAAGTTTTTACAAGAAGCTGCTGACCAAGGCGACTCTGAAGCTATGACCCGTTTAGGGATGTTATATTTTTCTTCAAGCTATCAAGGCCAAACCTGTTTAGGCCATGATTATCGTCAAGCGATGAATTGGTTCTTAAAAGCAGGACGCACCCCTGAAGCCTTAGAAGCCATTGGGACCATGTATTTACGTGGGCTTGGGGTCGAAACAAACGAACGATTAGCCCAAAACTACTTTGATAAGTGGATTGATACTTATCTTGAAAAAGCGCGTCAAGGAGACGCTAAAGCTCAATATCTAATGGGGCTTTATCTAATCGATGGTCAACGTCACGCTATAGACGAACCTAAGGCTATCGCTTGGTTTGAAAAGAGTGCGGCTCAAGGTTACGTTAAAGCGTTAGAAAGCTTAGGCTTTTTATATCGCATTGGCGGGGAAAACACCGCTCCAGATAATGAAAAAGCGATGGCTTACTTTGCTAAGCTTAAAGATATCTACGAAGAACGAGCGGCTAAAGGTGATACGGCCGCGATGATTTATCTTGCGGAAATGTACCAAAAAGGCGAAGGGGTCCCTCAAGATAATGCTATGGCCCTTAAGAAGTACCTTGATGCTTCTGATGCGGGGAGCATTGCTGCAAAAGAAAATTTAGCCGATCTGGCAGAAAACAATGTTTTTACTTTACCAGGTGGGGTTACGCCAGAAGATCTAAGGCAGCAGGCCCGTAAGTTACGTGAACAAAAGGCAGTCGAAGGTGATATTACCTACATGAAGGAATTGGGTTTTGAGGCCTTAAGTGCGATTGCAAGTTACGAAAGTGAACAAGCCAACCGTGCCGATAACGCTGAGAGTGAAGATGATTTTTGGGCGGTACGTACCTCAAGCCAAATGGCGGCGGAACAAAAGCATTTAGAGGCGCAAGAGAAAGCCCAAGTCGCAAATGCGTCTGAAACCCTAAATAATAATGCCGCCTCAGACATGAATGTGGTAGCAAATAAGAGCGCCATAGCAAAAAACTCGAAAAGCACTCGTGACGCGGAAACCTCCACCCGTAAAGCCGATAATACGAATATTGCATTAGTTGATGAACCACAAGACCAAGGGCAGACTTTTGTGGTGGCCACTTTAGATAGTGCAAGCTCTGAAGGTGAAAATGGAGTAAGTGAAACTGTAGCTGGTTCTGACTCTCTAGCTTCAAATGAGGGCTTTACGGTCGCAACAGCATCTATTTCGGCAACAGGTGATGAAGTTGGGACTCAAGTATCAAAGGAGGCCAAGAGCAAGGAAAACGAGACCAAGGAAAACAAGACCAAGGAAACTCCAAGCGCCAAAGCTAAGCTTCAGACTAAGCTTGAACTCGCAAGCACTAAAGCTGAATCTAAGGCTAAGGAAAGCCCAAGTAAGGACCAAGCGCTACTTAATGCCCAAGAGTTATATCCTTTGTATGATGAAGCAGTTAAATGGTTTACTTTAGCAGCTCAATCAGGGGATGCGCCTGCCATGCTTGAATTAGGGCGTATTTATCGTGACGCACCATTACCATCTATCCGTAATGAAAACATGGCTGTTAATTGGTTCTTAAAGAGTGCGCAGCAATGTTATGAACCTGCTTATTTAGAATTAGGGGCCGTTTATGAACAGCCTAATTCAACTCTTGAAAACGCCCGTGAAGCAATCCATTGGTTTGAACTAGCCGCAATGCAAGGTAGCACTGAGGCGCAAATTCAATTAGCTAAATTATTTGCCCGTGGGGGCCGTGGGGTGCAACCAAATTACGTAAATGCCTTGAAGTGGTTGCTCGTAGTTAAGAAAGGGGCGGAGCTTTCAGGGGATACGGCGACCGATGGTCTTTATGGTGAAGTACTAGAACTTGAAAAACAGTATGCCCATTACTTAACTTTAGATGAAGTTGGAAAGGTGCATCATGAAGTTCAGGTGATGGTAGAAAAGTATGGCACTAATTGGTAAAACCAAGGTCCACTTTTTAGTTTAAACGAGGTTTGAGGTTTTTAGAGGGAGTGCTCTTAAACATCAGTATATTAATAAGAAAAGCCGGACGCATCCGGCTTTTCCAAGTATCCTCCGCAGAGAGATACCGCAATTCATTTACATTATTGAATATTATATTCAAATATTCAAGACTATTTTAAAATGAATTTCTGACTGCTCCCACGGGCTTGCCCGTGGGAGCAGTCAGCAGAAGAAAATAACTATATAACTAGACAAGGAACCAACAGAAAAACAATTTATTATTTCAATAAGCTAGTGGATATTATTGAATAGAGCTAAGCTCTAAAAAACGCAAATTTTGGAGCTTAGCAAAAATAAATGCTCAAAACTCAAATTTTAAAATGCCTTTATGTTTTGGGAGAACAATAAGTCAAATTGGCAAAGTGGATTCAGTCTGTTTTTTGATTTTCACAATATTCATCAAAATCAAATGTTCCATCAACCACAATCGCCCACAAGTATTTCCTATTACCTATGGTGTTAAATCCATCGATATTGTCTGTTTTTAGCAAAATATCTAGGTCGTCATAATACAAGTGAGAATCTGAGTTACACTTTAAGAAGACGAATTTTTTGTTTTCTATATTTATCAAGTACAGATCTTCAGTATTTTTGAAATTCAATTCCAATTCTCCAGCAGGAGAATTCAAAAATACCTTCTTAAATCTTTCAACTGTGCAAAACTCATTACCTGTTTTCATTTAAGTTTTAGCTCTCTTCTTACTCAAGTTTCCCACTGGAATAACCACAACAATCCTAGTCCCCACGCGGATTAGGCGTTCTTTAAAAACAAGTATTGATTTTTTCAAGGGAGGCCTCCTTGGCCATGGCCTTGGGGATGTTTGGCTATACTGCGTCTGCTCCTCTTAGTAGCTACTTAGCCGGTTGAATATTCTTGTGCGGTGGAACCGCAGTTCTGGAAAATCGGGAACCGATAGTCTGGAACATTGGAAACCACCTTGCAAATTTCGGACAAACGGCGTGATATTTGGCCTCTAAAAAAGTGCCGTACATTAGGTGATACAATAGTTTGTGACGAGTTTGTTAAAGATATTGAAGGATTCACAACTAATGGCAAGACAAAGTTACAGCAAGGAAGAAAGACTTAAGTATGTTCAGCTCTTTGCCAAAAGTGGATTAAAAAGTGGGAGTTTGTTACGGAGCATCCAGAGATAAAGAATACAACCTTGTATAACTGGATCACTAAGTATTTTCCTAACCAACCATCATCAGCAGAAGGTGGTGAAGTTGCTACTAATGAAAAGGCTGAAATTCCAAAGGATCGATTAGAGAGTAAAGATAAGTTTGAAATTGTTATTGATACAGCTAAAATGAATGAAGAAGAGGTTGGTGCTTATTGCTAAAGCAAAGGCATTTATTCAACAGAATTAAAGTCATGGAAGCTTAATTGTATGAATGCAAATGATAATAACAATGTAGTTTTTGCGAAAGAGAACGTAAAGTTAAAGACTGAGGTCAGACAGTTAAAAGAAAAGTTATCTAAGCTTAATTGTAAGAAGGCCAAGCAGGATAAAGAGCTTGAGCGTATGCAGAAAGCTCTAGCAGAATATGCTGTTAAGGAAGCATTCTTAAAAAAAGCGCAAGCGCTCTTAGAGAAAAGCGACGAGGAGCGCTAACAAGCGAAGCTGAAAAGAAAAAAGCTTTCCCCCGCACCACTTTTTTAAAAAAAGAAAAAATGCGGTTGCATTGAGAAGTGTGAGATAAGTTGCAAATATTGATAGTACGTCACAAACTAACTTTACACAAAGCGTGGAGTTACCGCCGAATTTATGCGCGTGGAGCCCCATCGTTTGAACGAAGATTTAGCAATAAATCAAGTAAAAGCGATGGCTTATGAAGTGCGAATTTAGTAAAAGGGTGAGTAAGCCTACAAAACTGTAGCTTATAAACTTTTTATAGATCTAAAATAACGGTCTGTGTCTTATTTTAAGTACTTTTTGATGCTTTGATTTTGGTGCGCGTTACTTAGGTATAGGGTTGCAAATTGCTGTAGTTAATTAATTGAAAAATTATAGTAATATATTTGTTGAAATTAAATATTATGCGTATTATACTTAGACTTATAAACAAAAAGTTTAAGAATTGGATAAAATTTTACATGCGTTACGTCAAAGATCCTGCTTAAAGTTTGTTTCAACTTGGGGGTTAAGATGGTAGCGCTTAGGAGTTTGGGGATATGAGTTTTCCGCTTGAGGCTTATGATAGGGTGGCTGCGAGTCCAGAGGATTTTCGCTTAGCGGTTAGAGTACCATTTTCTGGGTTTAATGAGTTTTCATCTTTTCCTGTTGCCTTGACTTCACCGCAGGGTGATGAAAAACCGTTAGTTTTTTTAGCCATGAATACTACCGGTCGTTTTCCCTATGGGGAAATGATAGAACTCGCATTAGTGCGAGTGCTTTATTCTCCTTCTATGGGGACCGTGACCGCTATTACCGGAGTATATAGTGGTTTAGAAACAGTGAAGGCTAAGCTTTCAGAAGAAAGAATAAAAGCTATGGGGTATAACCCTGAAATGGCGTCAGAAGCTCATTTCGATGAAATTAAGATTGCGACCTTGTTAGAAGGAAAACCATTGATTCTTTGTGCTCAAGCGCGTGAGCGGAGACCTTACTTTGACCGTAGATTCCAAGGAAGTTTGGATGAACTGCCTTGGGGTGAAGCGGTTTTTGATCTAGCTTGGGGCGATTTGACCGCCGGCCGGTTAGGTAGTGTAGGGGAAGTTAGTACTTATGTTTCTTTACCTGTAATGGTTAATGAATTGTATTCTTTCTACAATCCATATTCCGCGCGTGAAGAAGCTTTAACTCTCGTGTGGCTTATGCATAGTTTTAAACCAGTTTTTGAAGCGGTTTTAGGGCGCCTTGATCAAGAAGTCTACATTGTCGAAGCCCGCTATTTACCTTTTGACTTTAAAGACCAGGTTAAAGCTCGCCGTTATAGATGGTCGCCGGAAAGACGTGTTTGGTATCGTGAATGTTCTTCAGAAAACCTCTTAAATACCGAAATTAAGTTCTTAAGTGAACTTTACGATCCGGACCAAAGCAAAATTAACGTGGTTAACTTTACTGTGACGCCGTTTAAGGCTTTTAAAGCTCAATAAGAGCGGGTATTGGGGATTGAAGTGCTTGGGTCACAAAACGCTTATGTGGCTTAAATCTAACCCCGCTATGAGCGCCTAAAACTTAAACGGTATAGAGCTAAGCTACTAAAAGCAAAGTAGTTTAAGCTAAGTCGAGAGCAAAATACTATGATGAAAGAAGAAGATAAATTTCCGTTAAATCTATGGCCTGAGATTGAGCAGGCCCCTGATGATTATCGTTTACTTGAACGCGTCCCATTTACGATGTTTGGGGAGCAGCCAGAACTTCCGATAAAAATCGCTGAACCAGTTGGGGACGAACTTCCGCTTATTATTCTTGATTCTGAAACTACGGGGCTTAATCCTAGTTGCGATCAAATGATTGAGCTTGCGATGGTGCGAACACTTTATTCTCCATCTTTAGGTGATATCACTTCCATAACTGCCATCTATGATGAGTTTGAAGATCCGCATATTGAAATTCCTCCTAAAGTAACAGAATTAACTGGGATTACTACGGAGATGGTAAAAGGCCAAAAGTTCGACCTTGATGCCGTCAATCGTCTCTTAGCGGATGACCCTTTGGTTATTGCCCATAACGCAGGTTTTGACCGGTTGTTTTTTGATAGAAGATTCTGTGGCAGCGAGTTTTTAACCCAGCTACGCTGGACTTGCACCTTAAAAAATATGCAATGGGCTAATCTTGACGGGCGTTTACGCTTCTCACGTAAGTTAGGCAATATGCTCTTTAACCTTAATTACTTCTTTGAAGCGCACAGAGCTAATGCGGACTGCTTAGCTTTGTTATGGTTACTACATATCGTGCCTAACGCTTTTAGACATTTGATTGATAATACGTTTAACCGCCAAATTTCTTTAGTTTTAGCGCGTGGCTTGCCTATTGAATATAAGGACCGGGTTAAGAGTCGGCGCTACAATTGGAACCGCGTAGATAAGGTTTGGAATATTCAATGTAATACTCCAGAACAAGTGCAAGAAGAACTCAAGTTCTTGCGTGAGCTCTATGATCCGGAAGGGCGTTTAGTTGAGGAAGTTAAATTAAATCTCGATCCACGTATTTGCTTTAAAGGCTAATTGTGAATTGGTTTTAACTTTTAAGAGGTAATCCCATACGCTATGAAATTTAGCGCCTGGGATTTTTTTAGGAACTAAGAATTAAGGATCATTAATAATGGCTAGCTCCTAAGAGATACCGCGCGAGCCTAAGACTAAAGTATGCCGAGGACCAAAGGGGCCAAAGGTAAAAATGGCCGAAGGTAAAAAGAGGCTAAGGGGAAAAAGTTAGGGGCAAAAAAAATCTCCCAGCGGGAGATTTTTAATAGTCAACTTTACTTATTTAGTTTAAGCGTTACGCCTTAGCAGTGCTTAACACGGCGTTTAACTTCCTCTTGCTTACCAGCGTTAAACGGACGAGTATCAGGAGCCCCAAGGTAACCACATACACGGCGAATTACAGAAGCCTTAGCTGCATTGTGGTTGCCACAGTTAGGACATTCAAAGCCCTTGCTAGTACAAGTGAATTCACCCTTGTAGCCACAAACGTAGCATTCATCAATCGGAGTGTTGGTGCCATAGTATGGGATACGGTCATAGGTGTAGTTCCATACGTCTTCAATCGCTTCAGGGTTCATCTGTAAGCTTGGGAATTCACCGTAGCAGATAAAGCCGCCAGAAGCTAAAGCTGGGTATGGCTGTTCAAAGTCAATCTTCGCGTACGGATCGACCTTCTTTTCTACATCGAGGTGGAAGCTGTTAGTGTAGTAACCCTTATCAGTAACGCCTGGAATAATCCCAAATTCCTGTGCATCTTTCTTGCAGAAACGGTTGCAGAGGTTTTCAGATGGGGTGCTGTAAAGGCTAAAGCCGTAGCCAGTTTCAGCTTTCCAACGTTCAGTAGCGTCATGTAATGTCTTAACAATCTTTACGCCAAGTTCTCGTAGCTTTTCATTATCAAAGATATGAGAACCAGTGCCATAAAGGGCATTGATGGTTTCATGAATCCCAATATAACCTAATGATACAGAAGCACGACCATTCTTAAAGATTTCAGAAACCTTATCATCAGCCTTTAGTCTAACGCCACAAGCGCCTTCCATGTAAAGAATTGGGGCTACCTTAGCGCGTACATTGTCAAGGCGGTGGATACGTTCCATCAAAGCCTTGTAGCAGATGTCGAGACGCTTATCGAGAATTTCAAAGAACTTCTTTTCGTCGTGGTTAGCTTCAATCCCAATACGTGGCAAGTTGATGCTGACTACGCCGAGGTTATTACGACCTTCGTGTTCTTCATGGCCATTAGCATCGATATATGGAGCTAAGAAGCTACGGCAACCCATAGGAGCCTTGAACGAACCGGTAACCTTAACTACTTGGTCGTAGTTTACGATATCTGGGTACATGCGCTTTGAGGTGCATTCCAATGCTAACTTCTTAATATCGTAGTTAGGGTCGGTCTTATCGAGGTTAAGGCCACGCTTAATGGTAAATACTAACTTAGGGAATACAGCGGTCTTATGGTTCTTGCCGAGGCCGACGATTCTGTTCTTTAAGATAGACTTTTGAATTAAACGAGATTCCCAAGAAGTACCAAGCCCAAAGCCTAAGGTTACAAACGGAGTTTGCCCGTTAGCAGTGTGTAAAGTGTTTACTTCGTATTCTAAAGATTGGAAAGCATCGTAACATTCTTTTTCTGTACGAGCGCGTGCATAGCTCTCAGGTTCTTGAATGTTCCATTCTAGAGCGACAGCTAAATGCTTTTCGTAGCTCTTCTTTACGTATGGAGCTAATACTTCATCGATACGGTTAATAGTAGTACCACCATAAATATGGCTGGCCACCTGAGCGATGATTTGCGCGGTTACGGCAGTTGCAGTGCAAATAGAATGTGGAGTTTCAATTTCCGCATTACCCATCTTAAACCCATTGGTGAGCATGCCTTCAATATCGATAAGCATACAGTTAAACATTGGGAAGAGTGGTGAGTAGTCAAGATCGTGGAAGTGGATTTCGCCACGTTCGTGTGCTTCTACTACATCTGTTGGCAACATATGGGTCTTAGCGTAGTGACGCGCCATAATGCCTGCTAAAAGGTCACGTTGAGTAGGGATAACGCGGCTGTCCTTATTAGCATTTTCATTAAGGATTTCAGGATTGCTCTGTTCAATTAAGCTTTCGATGTCTTGAATGAGCTGGCTATGCTTTTCACGCATACGGTCACGGTCGTGACGGTATTCAATATAGGCACGCGCTACTTCCTTGTACTTACTAGCCATAAGTTGGTTTTCAACCAATTTCTGGATTTCTTCAATTTGAACTTCATTGCAGTTTTTGATTTTCTTGAATACATTTGATTCAATAGTGGCGCAAAGGTTAAGGTCTTTAACACCTGTAGCTTCAGCAGCTTTAGCTACTGCTTTAATTATACGGTTGCCGTCGTATTCTACGCGGTTACCATCTCTTTTAACTACAATGGGGTTCATTGTTATATCCTCTTTGGTTGAGCACTTGGTACTTGTTTTCGGCTTTACCGCGGAGGAAGCATATCTTTAAGTAAACTAGTTTAGATTAAATTTACTAAAAGAAATGCTCAGCTCAAGCGGTAAAACAAAAATAAGGCTTGGGGGTCGAAAAAAAGTACGACTTAAACCAAGTGCTTAAATTCTTAAATAACTTCAATATAGCCAGGAATTTGTTTGTAGTTTGGTGAAACCTATAAACGAAATCACATTCTAAAATGAGAGTGTCCGTTCACCAACTATGAATCTTGTTTTGTATTTTTCCTGTGGTGTGAAGTGAATTTATCACAAATTTTATATAAAACAAGGGGCAAAAAAAAATACTTCAAAATTGATTTAGATCAATGAAATTTTTGAAATAAAGGCAGAATGCGCCTTACGGCGATTTTAGGGCGGTTTCTATATTTAGTAAAAATCATGCTCAAAGTTCTATCTATACCACTATATATAGTGTCACCCTTAAATATACCCAAATAAAAGCGTCGAAAAGGGTGATTATTTTTATATAATTACTTTGTGTCAAATTTGTGCAGATTGGCAAGTTATGCGGGTGATTTGGCCGACTTTACATAAATTTAATATAAGAAAATTATAAAAGCTTATATACGAGAAAATATTGGCGAATTTCGGTTTTCTAGTGTCAAGTTTTTTACCCAAAAATTTTTTTGCGACGAAATGCATTTTTTTTGCGTTCTGTCATATTATTGCTCAAGTTGCTATTTTTTTGCTCAAGTGTGAAATTACGTTACAAAAAATTTTTTCTCAGTATAAAATGCGAGCTACTAAAAAGAGCCAAGGATTTAAAAAGTAGCGACTAAAAACAGCTATTAAGATAGATGTTAAGACAGCTATTTAGACAGTTGCAAGGACAGTTGCTAAGACAAAAGATTAAATGGTGGATATTAAGATGAGTATTTTTAGAGAATCTGGGTGTGACCGGACCCAAGTTTGGGGCCAAAAGAGAGTTCCTCTCAACACTAAATTTACTTTAGCTGTTCTTAAATCTGCATGGTCAAGTTTGGGGCTACTGGCTATTGGTAGCACTATTTTATTTAGTAGCTTAAACGTGGCTCAAGCTTCAAATGTCGCGACATCTTCTTTAGGTGGTATAAATGGTACCAGTGCGACTCAAGGGGCTAATAATAGCGTTTCTACGCCTGCTAAGAAGATGTCAGTCGGGGCGTCTATGGCGCGTGAAATGTTCCCTAGCGCCATGGAAGATGAAGAAAATACTTTAGGGGATGAATCTTTAGAAGATCCGCTGGCCTTAGTTCATGACCGGGCGGCTTTAGAACGTAACGCCCAAGTACCTCGTAGTTACAACGAAGTTAAACAATTTAATCGCGATTGGTTTAAGACCAACAAAGAAATATGTTTTGTGGCTCCAGTATCATCTTTACATGGGGCGTACTGCATGCAAGATCGTATTCGCGAACTTGAAAACATGTATTTAGCTAAAACCAATGCGAAGTGGAAGGACTCTTGTTTCTACGTCAATACAAGCGATAAATCTAACCATACTTCTAAATGTTACTTTTATGGTGAACTTACTGCGTGCCTCGAGCAAACTAGACCGTTTAATTGTATGGAAAATGTAATTGCTACGGAAATTGCTGATTTAGATATCGGGGAAACGCAAGCGCGCACCACCAAAACAACCTTAAAAGCCCCAAAATCCACTTCTTTAACTACTAAAATTGCGACAGAAGAAGTAAGTTACTTTTGCCAAGGCCCTAAAGGCTACATGGCATTACAAGCTACTTTTTGGGGCTCAGAGATGCCAACTGTATGTTTAGTGGAATTTTCGGGGCTCTATCTTAACTCTGAGGTGGCTTTAGAAAAGGTTCAGACCATCTCTCAAGCTGAATGTGCGTCCATGCAGCCAAGAACCCTATATATGTACCCTGAAAACCGTGGTGCTTTTTATAGTGAGTCTATTTTTAAAGCATTAAAACATAACACTACGGGCCTTAGATTTACGGAAAGTAAGGATGGAGCTTTTTACACGGATGCTAAAGGACAAAAATACACTTGCACCTTCTTGTCACCTAAGGACCAGTTAAAGCTTAAACAAGTGGAGCAAAAATGCCATCAGAGTTTAGTTGAAGACGGATCTAAAAAAGTATCTCAAGATGCAATTCAAGAGGCATCAAACGAAGCGTCATAAGAAGCATCAAACGAAGCGACACAAGAAGCTCAGAGGGAAAAATGCAGGTATATGATTTTTAGTAATCATTGTTGATTTGGGGTCTAGGCGCTTTATTGATAGGCGCCAAGCTTTAAGTAAAGCTTGGTTTTACGTAAATCGAGTTCCCTTAAAAGTGAATCTAAAATTAAAACCAAACCTAAACCAAACCAAACCAAACCTAAAAAAGTGGCGCCAAAACATAAGGACATAAGAGGACATAAGGCTCCAAAGATAAAGCCGGCCCTAAAGGTAAAACGTTGGGTTTTGTTATGTCCCTAAACGTTGTTCTTACCTATGCCTTACGCGTAGCTACAATGGCGCGAACTCGTTCGAGATCTTCCATGGTATCAACCCCAACTTGTGGGTCTTTTTTGGCGTAATCTACGGCAATTTTTTCACCGTAGTAAAGTACGCGTAACTGTTCTAAAGATTCAATGTTTTCAAGAGCGCATGGCGGTAAAGAAATGTATTTATTCACAAAGCCCGCCCGGTAGGCATAGATCCCGATATGACGTGCGTGTCCATCTTTAGCTTCCATGTTGCCAGCTCTAAAGTTATTGCGTTCAAATGGAATTGGCGCGCGGCTAAAATAGATCGCTTCTTTATTAGCATTCATGATGACTTTAACGCAGTTAAGGTCAAACACATCTTTACCGGATACTTCTGCACAAAGGGTTGCCATGGGGGCACTAGAGGACGCTAAAAGAGCTGCAACCTGTTCAATGTTTTCAGGGGGGATTAATGGTTCATCGCCTTGTACGTTCACGATGATTTCATCGTCAGGGAGGCCTAACTTAGTAATTACTTCAGCAATACGTTCAGTGCCAGAGTTGTGATCTTTTGAGGTCATGCAAATTTGGGCACCACAATCTGTACAGGCGCTTTCAATGCGTTCATCGTCGGTAGCCACAATAACTCTAGAGGCGCCAGCTTGCAAAGCTTGATCAACAACACGGACGATCATAGGCTTGCCACAAATATCCATAAGAGGCTTGCCTGGCAGACGAGAAGAACTGTATCGAGCAGGGATTACTACGGTAAATTTCATGTTATGTTCCTAAATGTAACCTAATAGTTTTATATACTTATTTTTTTCCTTATTTCTGAACCTTAATTTTTAGTCCGCAAAATAAGTGCATTTCCTAAGCGTATTCCTTAAAAATTTAGCGTCCATACCATTTGTGGCACGGATGTTAGGTTAAAGTGGACTTTTATTATTCAATGTTAAGCGGTGGGAGAGATTTCACTGCTTCATCGATAACCTTCATCTGAGTGAGGAATGGCTTTAAAAGCGCCAATGGGAGTGCGCTAGGGCCGTCACACTTAGCGTGGTTTGGATCCGGGTGCGCTTCCATAAAGAGCCCTGCAAGACCAACTGCCATCCCGGCACGGCCAAGTTCTGCTTCCTGTTTACGACGCCCACCTGAAGCAGCCCCGTTAGGATCGCGACACTGTAAAGAATGGGTCACATCAAAAATTATTGGAGCGCCACCGGAGCTTTCTTTCATTACGCCAAAGCCCAACATATCAACTACGAGGTTGTCGTAACCAAAGTTGGAACCGCGTTCGCAAAGCATGACGTTTTCATTACCGCATTCGGCAAACTTTTCACAGATATTACCAACCTGAGACGGGCTGATGAATTGAGGCTTTTTCACATTGATGACTTTACCAGATTCAGCCATGGCGCGAACCAAGTCAGTTTGGCGGGCCAAGAAAGCCGGTAATTGAAGCACATCAACAACTTCAGCTAAAGGAGCTACTTGTGACACTTCGTGGACGTCGGTAATGATTTTTACGCCGAAGTTTTGTTTTAGCTTTTCAAAAATCTTAATCCCTTGTTCAAGACCAGGACCGCGGTATGAATGAATAGAGGAACGATTTGCTTTATCCCAACTAGCTTTAAACACGTATGGGATGTTGAGTTCAGACGTTACTTTTACGTATGCTTCGCATGCACGCATGGCCAAGTCTTCAGATTCGAGGACATTAATGCCACCGAACAGTACAAATGGAAGATTGTTAGCAACAGAGATGTCACCAATTTTTACAATTTTGTCTTGCATAAATTTCCTATTTCTTTGGTTGATGATGCCAAAATTTTACTTAATCGTTTGGATCCGCTCTTAGTCTTGGTGTGGGGACACGCGGTGATTTGCTAGCGTTTAAGTTTTTGATTTTAAACTTAAGGCATAGTTTAACCAAAATTGCGGAGCACGTGTGGTTCAAGGCATGGTTAGGAGTTTTTTTGAGTAGGCTTTTTGAAAAATATTTTTCGGGCTTACTATTTATTGTCGGTGATTTTATCACACTGACACTGCGCTTCACAGTGGGAAAGAACTAAAAAATACCGGTTAGAATATGGTGAAGCTTGCTCCAAAATAGCTCTAAAGTGAGCTAGCCACACACGCCGGCGCGAAATTAAACGGGCCCAAATCATTAAACTAACAAAAATTTGGTCTCTAGCATGTAAAAAGCTCGCTAAGTAAGCGAGCTTCTAGGTGGCAATAGCGTAAAAGCCTAAAGCGTAAATAAAACGGTAGCTTATGATTAGACGTTTAATCAAAAAGCTAAAGTTAGACATTAGTAGTTGATGCTAACGCCGGCAAAGAAGCCATCGGCTTTGGCATGGACGTTAAGATCTTCAATGTCGTCGCCAGAGAGATAGAATTTACGGTAACCAACCTCAACTGCGGTATCGATAATATCGGTGTCTATAGCTTTCCAGCCTGCGGCAACTTCGTAATCGTAAATGGCATAATCTTTGATCCCAAAACCTGCCACGTCACCTTTAATAAAGAAATTGAAAGGTAGATTTACTTCAGCGGCAGCGTAAGGAAGCGGTAACGCTCCTTTTATGTCAGCGCGGGCGCTTTCGGTTTGAGTCCAACCGGCAATTTTAAAATGGCCAATTTTTACATCGAGACCAAGAGAGGCGGAGAAGATTTTGTTGTCAAAGATGTTGTAATAAGGAATTACATCATAGTGAGTAAGGGTAGTTTTGGTGTGAACGAAATCGGAATCAGAATACACCACATCGTCAATTTTAATCGAACCTGTAATAGCGGTGCCGGCAGTTCGTTCTAAGTCAGTATATCTAACCTTTAAGTTAGGTAGAATGGAGATATTGTGTTCAAGTTGAGCCCAGATAACAGGTTTGTAGTCATGGTCACTGTTAAAGGAGTTGGTGGAACCTTGGTAACGAGCTTCAATTTTTAGATCCTCATTCCATGCTTGCGCGCCGACGGTTAAATCAAATGCTTGAGCTGGAGTTATAGCTAAAGCCGCCCCGGCACACGCACCTGTGAGAATAATGGTTTTTAAATTCATGTTGTCTGCTCCTTATTATTGTTAGACAAGCTTATTTGCTTAGAATGGGCCTCAAAGTCTCAAGCCTATTTAAAATATAAAGCTCAATCTTTACTTAAAGCACCTTTTTAAAATACCTTGATTAAAATACCTTGACTTGTACAAAAACCAAAGATATGTAGGTAAATTTGGTGAGATACTACAACTTTTAATGAACGCTAAAGATGTTTTTGTGACAGCGATTTTACTTTTAAGGCCAAGCCAATTTATAAGACAAAATCTTTAAATAGGACTAAACCAAAACCTAAAGTAAGTTAGATTAAACGAAGTTTTGGGAGTGCTATGGCTCCTTTAAGTGGCCATTAGAGATTTGGGTTAAGAATTGCGTTTTTTAGGCAATAAAATTTTAATGCCTTGTAGTTGAAATGGTGTACGATGTTTATAGATGAAATGGTGTACGATTACAAGCTACACTTGGCAATCAGAACCCCACGGGCTTGCCCGTGGGAGTAGTCAGAGCTTAAAACTTAGCGAGAACTTTTAACTAGACGCTTAAGCTAAACGCCTAATCAAACAAGGCTAACAATGGCTTTAAATTTATCAGCCTAAAAGGAGCAGTAATGCTAAATTTTACTTACGAAAATCCAACTAAAATTGTTTTTGGTAGAAATAAGGTGGTTGATCTTAAGGAGCTCGTACCGGCTCAAGCTAAGGTCATGATTACTTATGGTGGCAATAGTGCAGAACGCTCTGGCTTACTTGATGAAGTGCGAAGCGTAATTGGCGAACGCATTGTCTCTGAATTTGGGGGGATTACGGCTAACCCTAAGTTTGAAAGGTTAATTGAAGCTTTACCAATTATCAAGGAACAGCACGTAGATTTTTTGTTAGCAGTAGGTGGGGGTTCTGTCATTGATGGAACTAAGTTTATTGCCGCAGCTGCGATGTTACCAGCTAACCAAGATCCTTGGACTCTTTTAAGTGAACATGCCAAGATAGAAGCGGCTTTACCTTTAGGAACTATTTTAACCTTACCAGCTACCGGCTCTGAAATGAATGGTAATGCGGTAGTGTCTAGACTTTCTACTGGACAAAAACTCGATATGCATGGCATTTTGTTGTACCCACGTTTTTCGATTCTCGATCCTGAATATACCTTCTCTTTACCACCAAGACAAATTGCTAATGGCATTGTAGACAGCTTTGTTCATGTTGCTGAGCAGTATTTAACTTATCCGGTAAAGGCTGATATTTCAGATCGTTTTGCGGAATCTGTAATTGCGGTACTCTTAGAACAAGGTCCACAAACTTTTAAGAATCCACATGATTATGAAAGCCGCGCTAACTTTATGTGGGCAGCTACTATGGCTTTAAACGGCTTGATTGCCGCCGGAGTGCCTGAAGATTGGGCTACTCACTATATTGGGCACCAAATTACGGCTCTTAAAGGCATTGATCATGGGCGGACTTTGGCTGCAATATTGCCATCTTTGCTACGTTATGACCAAAAAAACAAACAAGAAAAAATCCTGCAATTAGGTAATCGCGTTTTGGGGACCACGACAGTAGAAGATACGATTAAAGCTATCGAAAACTTTTTCTTGAGCTTAGACGTGCCGGTATCTTTAAAGGCTTATGATTTTACGGCAGCTGATGTTGAAGCTGTTATTCATACATTACAAATATCTGGCTTAACCGCATTAGGAGAAAAGAAGCAATTTGGCTTAGACGATGTCAGAGCTATTCTTGAAATGGCGATGAAAGCTTAAGTTTGTAGCTATAGCTGTTTATGACTCCATAGGGTAAAGAGCTAAAAAATTCCAAAGCTTAAAAGTTCAAAAACTTAAAAGCTCAAAAAGCTCCAACAGTTTAGTTTTAGGTACAAAACGAAGTTAGTTCACACCGTTTTAGCCTTGCTCTATCGTTTAGCGTTAAAACTTTATAGCTACTGAAATCATTGGCCTAAACACAAAAAAACATCCGGATTTCTCAAGCGAAGAAGTCCGGATGTTGTCGTTTTAATTTTAGTATTTAAGCCGGTAATTTAAACCAAACGGCTAGCCGGTTGGTCGGCTTTTATTCTGAAACCTTTACGCCATCTTCTGTGCCAACGATAAGCACATCAGCGCCACGAGCTGCGAAGAGACCTACGGTAACTACGCCTGGGATTGCATTGATAGCTTTTTCGAGAGCCTTTGGATCGGTAATTTGCATGTCATGAACATCGAGAATGTGGTTACCGTTGTCGGTCACACAACCTTCACGGTAAACAGGACGCCCACCAAGCTTGGTGAGTTCGCGGGCAACATGAGCTCGAGCCATTGGAATTACTTCAACTGGTAAAGGGAATTTACCGAGAACTGGAACAACTTTAGAATCGTCAACGATACAAACAAATTTCTTTGCTACCGCTGCTACGATCTTTTCACGAGTAAGCGCAGCGCCACCGCCTTTGATCATATCCATAGTTGGATTGATTTCATCAGCGCCGTCAACGTAGATATCAAAGCTTTCAACATCGTTTAAATCGAATACAAGGATCCCGATCTTCTTAAGTCTTTCAGTAGAAGCAACAGAGCTAGATACAGCGCCCTTAATGTTGTCCTTCATAGCTTCAAGGCCATCGATAAAGAAATTTACGGTTGAGCCGGTGCCTACACCGATGATACTGCCTGATTGCACATACTTAAGTGCTTCAGTTGCAGCGTGTTGTTTTTTGGTATTCTGAGTCATATGCGACAAGTACTGATGATTGAGGATTGAACCAAGGAGTTGAGAAACTCCGTTCCAGAGAAATTTGCTGTAATTATACAACTATTTGGACTTTGATCAATTAATTCTGAAGAAGATCACGCTATGTGTAACTAAGTGCAATGTGACATCCTCCCCCACCTATAGAGGTGGGGGACTTCTTGCCGAGTTCCGTTTATAGCAAGGAAAGCCCTAAACTTTGCGTTTATAGATAACCGTTATTTTAGATCTACAAAAAGTTTATAAGCTACAGTTTTGTAGGCTTACTC
>ERZ1034739.39-NODE-39-length-52163-cov-64.004932_pt1 | contig 52163 bp, 37 predicted proteins | sample MGYA00520636_ERZ1034739 | MGnify/ENA primary metagenome ERZ1034739 (study PRJEB33766, sample SAMN09781703) | gut metagenome | biome: gut microbiome | host: Homo sapiens | place: Madagascar | study: EMG produced TPA metagenomics assembly of the PRJNA485056 data set... | reverse complement strand
AGAATGTTTAAGATGAGAGCGTTTCAGAAGAGAATGTTTAAGATGAGAGCGTTTCAGAAGAGAATGTTTAAGATGAGAGCGTTTCGGAAGAGAGTGTTTTAGGATGGTGTTGCGGAAAGTGTATTAGGAGATTTTGTACAAATCTTAAAAATAAAACCTAGGTGAACTTATGTGCCTGTACATCTTTAGCTATACCACTTTAACGCACCTTTAAATTTAGACTGCTATTTAGCATAGCCTAGCTTTTATGGTTTTTAAGGAAAGCGCTTTATAAGAATGAAGTTTGACGAGTTTTTGGGGGTTAGGCTTTATTCCTATTATCAAAATGTTTCAAACTTGAAAGTATAAGTTATGCGTTTCAACCAAAGTTGTGCATTTCAATCTAAGTTGTAAGCTTTGACCAAAGTTAATAAGTTAAAGCTTTGGCGAGCCTCCTTTATAGAGTCAGCCTTAGACCACTTGCTTTTCGGGGCACGCTTAGGAATAGCTATTTTGCGGGGCGATTGGACGCTTAAACTAAAAATCTCAAGCCTAAACTCTAGGTTTCCCAAAAACTTAATCAGCACCTTATAAACGTCAATATAAACATGAATAAAGAGGAGCTAAGCTATGGCGTGGACCATTTGGAGTGTGGGCGATGGGCGGTTTTTAACGGATGTGCTTGAGGCCACGGCTATGATTTTTAGTAGCGGGCTCACGCAAGGGGCGTTTGCTCTTGCTTTGCTCCTTGGCGTTTTATATCAAGGCTTTAAAGGAACTGCGGTAGCTAAGGGGCTTGATTTGGCCCAGGTTTTAGCGGTTTTTATCATCTATGGTTTATTCTTCTTACCGAAAACGACAGTTACCGTGATTGATAGCTATAGCGAACAAGTACGCACGGTAAGTGGAGTCCCGTTAGGTCCTGCCGTGGCAGGGGGCTTAGTATCAAGTTTAGCACATGGGTTTGCCACAAAATTTGCCCAGGCTTTTGGGCGGGCGCAGGATGAAAACCGTGGTTTTATGGCTCCTTTAAAAACGTTAAGTCGCATTCGTAGTACTTTTGTCGCGGTTAGTAGATTAGAAAGCGTCAATAAGACTGGCGGAGGTGACTTTATTGAATCGTGGCGCAATTACTTTGCTGAATGCACTAATATCGGTCTTAACCTGGGGGTTTTAGATAACAATGCTCTATTGGTAAGTTCAGACCCACTGCAAGGCGCTTTGTTTTCTTCAGGGGTTTACGGCACGAAGATAAATACTAATGGTAGTGCAGAACTAAGCACCTGCACGGTGGCTCACCAAAAGCTTTTGGCCTACACCAAAGGCCCATATATGACGAAATTTTTAGAATCCTTAGACCATAAAGAGCAAGCTACGCCTTCTTTACTCGGACAAACGGACCAAGAAACTCTAAGAGCTGCTCTTACCGCTTTGGGACTTGCAGACACCGCAGTCCGCGATTACGTATTAGCAGCCGTCTTGCTACCTATTTATAATGAAGCCACCATGGGGCAACATTTAGGCGAAGGGGCTTTTACCCAAGCTTTGATGATAAAAGAAGCGACTTTAGCGCGTAATACAAGGTTAGTGGCGGAAGAAAGCTTCTTTTTAAAAAGCGTTCGCCCTTTACTTTCATTTTTGGAGGCGTTGGTTTATGCGTTGTGTCCCTTTATGCCTCTAATCTTAGGTTTGGGGTGGGGCGGATTTATGATGCTTGGGCGTTACGCGCAAGTTTTATTGTGGTGCGCGGTGCTAGAGCCTTTGATGATGGTTGTTAATCTCTTTGTTTTGCGCGCTGCGTCTGGAGAATTAGCAGCTTTAGAGGTCCCGGTGACTAGTTTTAAAGGGCTAGGCCAAGTTTTAGAGCTAACGGAAGATTATGTGGCTTTAGGTGGACTTTTAATGTCCGCGGTCCCGGTTTTAGCGGGGTTACTAGTTTATGGGAGTAGTCACGCTTTAAGTTCAGTTATGGCAGGGGCGAGTGGTGGCGTGGCGATAAATACCGAAGCAGCGCACCCAAGTTTAACCGGCAGTGCTCCGGTTACCGCCAGTAGCCCGTTATTTGAAAAAAGCTTATCTGGAGGCGTGATTAAAGATGGGGGCCGCAATTATGTGGCGGATTTTAGTGTAAGTAAAGGCTATGAAGAAGCTTTTTCTGACGCTCAAAGCAAAGCGCAAAGCGCGCGGAGTGCATTTAGTTCGAGTTTAGCGCAGACCGAGCAAAGCGTGTTTGGTCGTAGTGTTACAACTTCACTTCTTGAAAAAACCGGTTACGCAGTTCAAAGTTCACGGGCAGAAAGTGCTGGTACGGTAAATAATGTCGCCCAAGGCTTAGCGCGGTCTTTTGGGTTAGATGCCAAGCAAGAAAATGCTTTACGTGGCGCTGTGAGTTCTGTCTTAAGCGGAGGCGGAGGGGATGCTAATCTACTTTCAAGTTTAACTATAGGCGCATCAAAGGGAAGTAGTAAAGGTGAATCTGTGACGCGGTTAGCCCAAGCTTTAAATAGCCTTGCGCATGATGAGAGTTTAAAAGCTTCTTTTGCCCAAAGCGTGTCGCGTGATGTGGCGCGAGGTATCAATACTGGGTTTACACATAGTGAAACTCAGGGCGTTAATTCAGCTTTACAGGACTCGGCTGAGCGTGCAGTGGCGGCCGAAGAAGCACTCACTTACCTTAAAAACTCAAAAGCGTCTTTAGGGGCAGCGTTTAATTTAGATGGCGCGGCTCTTGCTAAAACGGTCGCTAACAATGAAGGTTTGTTTACCCAAATAGGTCAGCATATAAGTGGTTCTCACCATTTAACTAAAAGAACTAACCAATTGGCCTCGACGTTAGGAGAGTATTTTCCGGAAAGTAGACAAGCTTATGTAGCGGCGGCTTTTACCGCCATGCTAGAGACTGAACCTAATAAAGCTTATGGCTTTATGGCGCAGGCTTTAAATGTAAGCGCTCCAAACGGTGGTTTAGCGAGCGATAAAGGAGCTTTAGGGCCAAGCGGAACCCCGCAAGCGCTGTGGCACCAAAAAGAAGCCGTAGGTTTTGCGGTGGGGCGCGGGCCTAATACTAAGGTTGTGACTCAAGATTTATCAACTTCTGCGCTACCTAATAAAGCGATAGCGTCTCCGGAACACTCGTTTAGTGCTTGGCGGGAAGATATTAAGGACGCATACCAAGACCAAACTAAAGTAAGTCAAGCGCCACTTAAAAACCAACTAGCAGCTATGTTAAGTGAAGACGTGGGCGCCTACAGTGTTCGTAGCGCGGTTGATGCTTCTACAGCGGAAGGTGAAGTTGGTAAACTCGGCCTAAGTGGTAATTGTGCAGATGTTTACGTGAGCTTTGCGCAAGGCCAAGTGCCTGACGCTAAAAAACTCCAGGCCTTAGAACATGAATTTGGCGGTGATGAGGTCGGTCGCGGGGCGGTACGTCGCCTTAGAGCCGCTGCGTTAAGTGGGGATTTAAACATAGCAGCTCCGCTAGTCTCATGGCAGGAGTTAGGCCGTAAATAAGGTAAATAAATCCCAACGCCAAACTAAAACAAAAAAGGTTCCAAAATATTTTGCATCCCTTTTCTCATTTATTTGTTTGATTATTTGGTGCAAGCTACGTTACGTATTTGCTAACCATATTTGGTTTTTTGTTTTCCCTAAAAAGCTATTAACCGAAACGACCAGTTACATAGTCTTCACAACGCTTATCCTTAGGGTGGTTGAAGATGTTTTTGGTGGTGTCCATTTCAACTAGGTCGCCAAGCAAGAAGAACGCAGTCTTATCAGAAATACGCATAGCCTGTTGCATGTTGTGGGTTACCATCACGATAGTGTACTTTTGCTTAAGTTTTTGCGCTAACTCTTCAATTTTACCAGTAGAAATAGGGTCGAGCGCCGAAGTAGGTTCGTCCATAAGTAAAACTTCAGGCTGTACAGCTAAAGCACGAGCAATACAAAGACGCTGCTGCTGACCACCAGAAAGGCCTAAAGCTGAGCTCTTAAGACGATCTTTTACTTCATCAAAAATTGCCGCATCCTTTAATGATTTTTCAACTATTTCGTCGAGTTCAGCCTTGCTCTTAATCCCATGAATACGAGGACCGTAAGCTACGTTGTCGTAAATTGACATAGCAAATGGATTAGGCTTTTGAAAGACCATCCCAATTTCTTTACGTAATTCACTTACGTCAATCTTAGAGTTTACAAGTTCACTGCCCTTAAATTTGATTGAGCCATTAAGCTTAACACCTTCGATTAAGTCGTTCATACGGTTAAGGCAACGTAAGAAGGTAGACTTACCACAACCTGATGGGCCGATTAAAGCGGTGATTTCGTTCTTAGCGATGGTCATGTTGATGTTGTGTAAGGCGTGGTTATCGCCATAGCCGTAGTAAAGGTTGAAGTTATTAACGTTGATAAGTGGCGCGCTTGGCTGCACGTTGATGTTGCATGCAAGCGGGCTGTTTTGTAAGGTGGTCCTTTGATGGTTAAACATGTTTTGTTCCTCTTGTATTTAAGTATGTTTTAGTTGGGGTAAGCGCCAACGATTTATTTTATGGCCTTGTTTGGCAATGCTTACCCGCTACTTGTTGTTCGAGCTTTAGGTGTAAGTTTGGTATAGGGCTAAGCTTTCCTTGTTTACTTAGAGCCCTATACTTTGCTAGGCGGTCAAATGACCGCCTAAATAATTGGGTTTAAGTTTTAACTAGAAGCGACGCATTCTCTTTGAGAGGCGACTAGCAGTAAAGTTAATAATAAGGCTCATAACGAGCATGATAGCGGCAATCACGAACGCTACTTCAAACTGGCCTTGTTCCTTAGCGTAAACGTAGAGTGCTACGGTTAAAGTTGAACCAGAAGTTGATAAAGCGTCGATAAAGCCATTTACCTTATGTGCAAACCCGGCGGTAAAAAGTAGGGCGGCAGATTCACCAAGCATACGCCCGATGGCCAAGATACAACCGGTAGCAATCCCATCGATACAACGTGGTAAAACTACAGTTCTAATGGCATACCATTTTCTAGCGCCAAGACCTAAAGAACCTTCGCGGTAAGAAGGTGGAACAGAGTCCAAGCTTTCTTGTGTGGTTCTAATAATGGTTGGCAAAGTCATGATGGTTAAAGTTAAAGCCCCGGCTAAAAGGGAAGTCTTTAAACCAAAGAACTGACAGAAGATAAGCATCCCCACCAAGCCGTAGATAATTGATGGAATCCCAGCTAAACATTCGATCGCAAATTCAATGGCGCGCTTAGCTCTCATGTTACGAGCGTATTCAGAAAGGTAGATAGCTGCCCCAACCCCAAGAGGGAGTACAAACACCAAAGTAGCGATAACGATATAAATGGTGTTAAGGATATCTGGTAAAACCCCGATAGTGTCGTTAATGTAGCTTGGCTTAGTACTTAAAATTTGCCAAGTAACGTTAGGTACGGCTTTAACAAAAACGTACACAATAATAAAACCCACGATAGCTACGGTTACTGCGGTAGCAGCGTACGCCAAGCTAAGCATGGTGTGTTGGTAAATTTTTCTTTTTAATGCATTGTTCATATTTACACCTGCCTTGGTTTTACTTGCTATCTTTCTTCTTTAAGACCAAGTTAAGTAAGGCATTAATAACCATGATGAATACAAAAAGCACTAAAGCGATAGAGAATAAAGCTTCGCGTTGTAACCCTGCAGAGTAGGACATTTCAGAAGCTACGGCGGTAGTTAAGAAACGCACTGATGCGAAAAGACCTGGCATATTAGCTACGTTACCCGCAACCATCATTACCGCCATGGCTTCGCCGATAGCACGACCAACCCCGAGGACTACGGAAACCCCAATCCCGCGACGAGCTGCAGGAACTACAACTTTATAAACGGTTTCAACTTTGTTAGCCCCAAGAGCTAAAGAGCCTAATTCATAATCATGTGGTACGGCTTCAATAGCGCCGATGGATACTTTAATAATTGAAGGTAAAATCATGACCGAAAGCACAAGGATAGCGGCTAAAAGGGAAGATCCATCCGGCACCCCAAATACTTCCTTAATCCCTGGAACTAAAACCAGCATCCCGATAAAACCAAAGACTACAGATGGAATCCCGGCTAAGAGGTCTACTGTTGATTCAACAAACTTCTTAATCTTTACGGGAGCAAATTTAGCGAGATAAACAGAGCAGAAGAAGCCAATTGGTAACCCTAAAGCGATAGCGCCGATGGTCCCGTAAATAGAGGTTAGGATAAATGGCATGATCCCAAACTTTGGTTCAGCGGTAGTAGAAGCCCATTGGGTCCCAAAGATAAAGTCCACAAAACCAATTTTATAGATGGCAGGAATACCTGAAATTAAGAGGTATAAACAAATTACTGCCACAAAAACAATGTTCAGATAACCAAGGACCGTAAAAGTTACGGTTGCAATTTTATCGGACCATTCGTGTGCATTTTTTAACTTCATATTTAAAAGCAAGCAGGGCTAAACCCTGCTTGTCCATAGTCATTTGAAGATTTAAGAATTACTTCTTAGCAGCAGGTACAACGCCAGCCTTGATGATTAAAGGCTTAGCTTCGTCAGACATAGCGTAGTCAACGAAGGTCTGAGCGTCTTTTGAAAGAGCATTAGTCTTTGAAGTTACGAATACAAATGGACGCTGTAACTTGTAAGACTTATCAAGTACAGATTCTTTAGAAGCTACAACACCGTTGAAAGTTAAAACTTTAACGTTCTTGTTTACAGCCGAAAGAGAAGCGTAACCAATTGCGTTTTCGTTCTGGCTTACAGTAGTGATAACGTCACCAGTTGAGGTGAGTTCCTGACGGTATTTGCAGTTGTTCTTAGTACCGGTTACAGATTCAAAACCATCACGAGTACCTGAACCTGCTTCACGACCAATTAAAACTACCGGTGAATCAGTACCGCCGATTTCCTTCCAATTTTTAACCTTACCGGTAAATACGTCTTTAACCTGTTCTGTGGTCATGTCAACGAGTGGGTTAGCCTTGTTTACTACAAGCACGATCCCGTCGTAGGCTACATCGGTACCATTGAGTTGTAGAGCTTCAGCAGCCTTTAAAGCACGAGAAGAAAGACCGATATCAGCTCGACCTTCGAGTACTGCTGTGATGCCTGAACCTGAACCTGTTGGGTTGTAAGTAACGTCGATGTCACGACCTTCAAAAGATTCGATAAGAACGCCCATAAGCTTTTCCATAGAGGTTGAGCCATCGGTGATTACTGCTTCAGCGTTTGCAGCAAGAGAAGTAAGGCCCATAGCACAGCCACAGATTACAGACATAATTGTTTTTTTGAGTTTCATATTTAATTGCCTCCGTTTAATCGACGGTTGTCATAATACGCATTGTTTGTTAAATCTGAGGACGGCTAATGTAAAGAACTAGTTAAACCTGCACATTGTTTTAAGCTGTTGTTTTTAGGGGGAAAACCATAAAAAAACATGTAAAACCAAGGTTTTTAAGGCGAAAAATTATTAAATTTTCGTAAACAATGGCCTGTTTATAGAAGGTAGAAGTACTCTTGAGGCTACTTGAGGATGGTTTAAAAGATGGGGCGTGATGGTTTGAAGCCGAGGTGTTGGTTTTAGACGGAGGGAGAGCCGTCTGGGAGCGGTTTGAGAGTAGTTTAAGTGCGGTTTGAGGACAATTTAAGAGCTGTTTGAATTTTTTGGGGGAAATTATCAGAAGGAATTTTTGGTAGTTGGAGAAAATTTTAGAACTTAGGAAAAATTGTAGTAGCAAATTAAAAGTATTGGGGCGTTTAAGCTTTATTTTTAAATGGTTACTATCATTTGGTGATTTTTTTTAAAGTCAGCTTTACAGTCAAAAAGATGAGAGTATAATAGACAGCCATAGGCCACGTTCCTATCGTCTAACGGTTAGGACGGCACCCTCTCAAGGTGCAAATACGGATTCAAATTCCGTTGGGAACGCCATGATATAATCGTAACCGTCACTAAAGCCTATTCTTAAAGGTGTAAGCCGTCACCTGTTTATAATTCCAGCCAAATTTTTTTTAAATCCTTAACTTAAATCCAAGGATAAATCATTAGATAAAATCTCAAGTCCTAACCTGCTAGCTTTTTCAGTTGTCATTGCTGTTTACCAAAGCCGGCAATGGAAAGTTCGTTGTCTGCTTGCTGTGATTTAAGGAAGGATTTCACAAAGTTAATTTTGTATTCATAAGTGTAGATTTTTTTCATAAGTGCAACCTAAAACGTGGTTAAAGTCTTGTAATTCATTTGTTGCAATTATTATAAGACCTAGGGTATGCCTGAGGACTTAAAATGAATTTGGAGCTTTGAGCTTAGAACGATTTTAAGGTAGCAGGGGTACTCCCAAAAAAACGTTTAAATTCGCGGTTAAAATGAGAGGGGCTTTGGTAACCGACCTCTAAAGCTGCGATGTAGGCTTTAACATTTTTTTGGATGATTAGGTCGCGGGCTTTGTTTAGACGGAGCTTTTTTAAGTATTGATTGGGTGAATCAGAGGTGACTTCCTTAAATACTCGGTAAAAGGAAGAGGTGCTCATATTTGCTGATTTGGCTAAATCATCGATATTGATATCATTGCTGTAATTAGCCTCTAAAAAGGAGATAACTTTGGAGATCTGGCTAATTGGGGCGCTTGGCATAGCAAGTTTTAATAAGAGTTCTCTTTGTTCGCCACATAAGGCTCTATAGATCAACTCTCTTTTTAAGCCTTCACCAAGAATCTTGACTTCGTCTTCATGTTGTAAACATTTTAAAAGACGTAGTACTGATTCTTTAAATTCAGGGGTCATTTGTGAAATACCAATCGAGGAGCCAATGGTCTCGTGTTCAAGGGGTCTGTTTTGAGTTTGTAAATTCATTAGGGCAATGAGTTCACGTAACTGTTCTTGGTTAAAACCAACAAAAATGCCTTTTACCGGTTCCTCTGGAGTCGCGCAGGTTTCGCATTGCGCATGGAGGAGCATAGAACTTACAACGTATTCTTTGGCATTATAAATAAACTCTTGTTCAGCAAAATGCATAATCTTTTTGCCACTAAACAAAATGACTATTCCGGCATGGTAGTCGGTAGGCTGCGAAATTTTATGGGTGGTTTGCTGAAAAAAATTAACGTTACTTAAGCTAGTCGGAGTGACTCCGTTTTCAATATTCGGAAAAAGCTCGAGTGCTTCGGTAAATATTTCCATAAGTTTTCCTAAAAATAACCGCATTTACGCTAATTAATAATGATGCAAGCTTCAAAAATCCAAAGCTTAAAAGTTCATAACCCATCCTTAAATCTCGTCTCATTACCCAAAAGTAATGCACTAAAGGCTTTTGAAATATTTAGGCAAGAACATGCGGTAATTATGCAATAAATTACCTAATAATGCATGCTTTGGAAGTAATAATTGCAGAAAAAGGCAAAAAACAAATTTAAAGAGGCAAAATTAGCCTAAGTCTCCTTGTTATACTTTAACCATCGATGCGAGCCTGGTATGTACGGTAAGCAGAAAAAAATAACTCCAAAACAGTAAGGCCAAAATTGTAGCTAGGTAAGCATCAATTCGATAAATTAAGCTACAAATGAAATTTGAATTACCAAAGGAATGTTTATGAAAAATAAAATTACCTTAAATATCTTAACCGGGCTTCTTTTGACGACTAGCGTTTCGTGTTTGGCTAATCCTCTATATAGTTCAACTAAGGAGCAAGTTGCTATGGACAACACCATTAAACTACAAAAGTTAGATTTAACCACTAAATGGGATAAGACCTTTAAAAAAAGTGAAAAGGTGGTACACAGTAAGGTTACTTTTGCGAACCGTTACGGCATAACCTTAGCTGCGGATTTATACCTGCCTAAAGTAGATTCCAAAGAGGCTACGCCCAAATTTCCAGCTATTGTGGTAATGGGACCGTATGGTGCTGTTAAAGAACAAGTTTCCGGAATGTATGCGCAAACTATGGCGGAAAAAGGCTATCTAACCTTAGCCGTGGATCCTTCTTTTTTGGGGGAAAGTGGCGGTGACCCTCGTTATTTGGCTTCCCCTGAAATCAGTACAGAAGATTTTTCGGCAGCTATTGATTACCTTTTAACTAGAACCGATGTGGCTCATGACAAGATTGGTATTTTGGGGATTTGTGGTTTTGGGGGCTTTGCCATAAATGCCGCTGCGAGCGATCCTAGAATTAAAGCTACGGTCACATCTACCATGTACGACATGAGTCGCGTTAATGCTTTTGGTTATAACGACGTAAATGATGAAGCTATGCGCGCTAAACTGCGGCAAAGTTATGCTGACCAAAGAACCAAGGACTATAAACAGGGGTACTACGACCTTAACGGTGGAGTTAATGATCCGTTGCCTAAAGATGCGCCATTATTTGTGCAAGACTATTACGCATACTATAAAACTAAGCTTGGTTATCATCCACGCTCTCCAAACTCCAATCATGGCTTGACCATCACCACCAGTATTGCGTTTATGAATATGCCAATAAATACCTACGCAGGAGAAATCAAGAGTGCGGTCTTAATGGTGCATGGTAGCAAGGCTCATTCTAGATACTTTAGCGAAGATACCTTTAAACGGCTAAAAGGTAGCAATAAAGAATTGTTGATTATCGAAGGGGCAAATCACACAGACCTTTACTATAAGACTGATGTGATTCCATTTGCTCAAATTGCAGCCTTTTACCAAAAGTATTTATAAAGGGTTAGTTGTAATAAAATTGGCGTATGGTCTTGGACAAGGGTCTTTCACGCCTACATTAAACAAAAATTATTTTACGCATTGTTCATGTAGGACTTAATTTTAAAGAGGTGTTTATGCGCTTAAAACATTTAATTACGGCTATTACAATAATAGGAGTTGGAATTACTATGGCTCATGCTCAAGAAGTAAAACAAACGGCAGGTCGGACTCAATTAGGTGAATTCGCGCCTAAATTTGCAGAACTTAACGATGACGTCTTATTCGGCGAAATTTGGTCGAGAACTGATAAGTTGTCATTACGTGATAGAAGTTTAATAACGGTGACTGCACTAATTTCCTCTGGTATCACAGATTCGTCATTAATTTACCACTTGCAAAATGCAAAAAAGAATGGAATCACCAAAACTGAAATTGCTGAAACCATAACGCAGTTAGGTTTTTATGTTGGGTGGCCAAAAGCCTGGGCGTCCTTTAAGCTAGCTAAAGATGTATGGAATGAACCGGTATCGGCTCAAGATGACCAAAAGTCTGCTTTTTTGAAAGAAACAATTTTTCCATTAGGTAAAACAAATGATGCTTACGCTAAATATTTTATTGGTCAGAGTTATTTAGCTCCGTTAAATATGGCGGGTGTGATGATTTCTAATGTAACTTTTGAACCTGGGTGCCGTAACAATTGGCATATTCACCACGCCACAGAAGGTGGCGGGCAAATTTTGGTGGTGACTGCTGGAACAGGGTGGTACCAAGAATTTGGCCAAAAAGCTCAAGCGTTAAAGGCAGGAGACGTTGTTTATATCAAGCCTGGAGTAAAACATTGGCATGGCGCTGCTAAGGATAGTTGGTTTGCTCATTTAGCTATTAGTGTACCTGGTAAAGACACTAGTAACGAATGGCTAGAGCCGGTCGATGACAAGCAATATGAAAGTTTGAAGCCATAATTTAAAGAAATTCTCTAAATATACGAAACCAAGATCTACATTCAGTGTAGATCTTTATTTAAACCTAAATCATAAATAGGTGTGGTGATTTTATTTCTTCTATTTGTCTTATGGTTTATTTTTCCTTATTTGCCACCAGTAAGTACTAAAGCACATGGTGGCTTTTTTTTCGCTAAAGGGCGATTTAATCTTGGTTTAGCAAGACTAAAAACGTGTTCAGGCATGTGATTTAAAAAACGATTACCAAAGCGCAAGAATAAAAGTGTAGATATGTGAGATTTCCGCCATAATTTTAGGGTCATTACGTTTAAGATGGCTAAGGTTTTTAGCAAAAAAAAGATGCGTTTTTATGCTTTTAAAAATCGCTTTAATCGGTCTTTAAACGCTGATAATTAGGCTTAAATCGATAGCTAAAATCAATGTTTGGGATTGGTTGAGGATGGTTTATGTTAGGCTTAAGCTAAGTTTAAACATAGTTAAAGCCTAGTTTACACAAGTTTTGCAAACGCATGAAAAACCAGATGTTTCAGTGGAAATGGACTTGGAGCGCTTTAATATAAGGCACTGTAATTTAAAGCATATAAGTTAATGCCTACAAGTTAAAACCTAAAAAGTTAAAACGAAGTCGGTCAATTTTTTGAGGCCAATTGTAAATAACAATTTTAAAAACGGTGAATGACTAATGATTAAGCTTAAAACTATGGCTTTGGCCACTATAATCGCCACTATGGCGGCCGCTACTTGCGCTCAAGCTAAAACAGATCTTGCTAATCTTCCAAGCGAAGCTATGTGGCAAGAGCATGCTAACTTGTTAGGTAAGTACTGGTTACACCCTGATGCCCTTGGAACCCCTGTTGGTAACTTCCCAACCTGGCGTTGCAACGATGGTACTTTAAGAAACCAAAAAGCTTGCCCGCCTGAAACTTCTATTCCTAAATGGGGTAGAGAGGCAATGCAGTTTGACTTCCTACGTATGCAGTCTCGTCAGACTTTTGGTTATGGGGCGCTATATAACCTTACGGGGAACCCTAAGTATTTAGAATTACATCAAGCCGGCGTTAAGCATATTCTTAGTGCGATGGATCCAGAAGGGGGCTTTAAGCTTTTATTTAAAGATGACAAACCGGTAAATGAACCACGTCTCACCCGTACAACTCAGGATTTACCATACGCAATTATTGGACTTGCGATGAATGCATACTTAACTCATGATCCAAAGATCATTGATGTTATTATGAAAACCCAAAAATACATTTACGATACCTACTATGATGAAAAGGAAGGTCTCCTCCGTTGGGTGCTCGAAGATTTTGCACCATTGAACAATCGTAAAGAACAGCTTGAATTAGTGGCTCAGCTCGACCAGATGAACGCTTACTTAATCTTATGTTGGCGTTTAGTACCGGAAGCAAAAACTCAAGAATGGTCAAATGTAATTAAGAGAACCGTTGATATTATCAACGTTAAGTTCTACGACAAGAAGCATAATAGATTCCAAGGCTGTATCGACAATGAATCTTGCTACGATGAAGCTACTGGCCGTCACATGGATTATGGCCATAGCTGCAAGGCTTTCTGGATGGAATACTTAGCTGCTTGCGGTTTAGATGATCCAAAACTTAAAGCCTTTGCCGAAAAGGGTATGTTAGAAACCTTAAACAATGCCTTTGATGCGGAAAATCAAAGCTGGTACGAAAACGTAACTCATGCTCCGGCTTCATGGTGGGTTTATGCTGAACTTGACCAAGCCGCTTTGACTTTAGCCTTAGAAGGCAAATACGATATGCCAAAGACTCTCTTTACCTGGATCAATGACAGAACAGATAAAGAATATGGCGAAATCTTATCTCGGATGAAGACTAATCTTTGGCGTAGTGCGTTCCACTCAACAGAACACGCATTAATTGGTTCAATTGTGTCTAATGGTATTCGTTATGCGCAGTGTAATGATGACGCTTGCCGTAACCAGAACAAGAGCGTGCTTTACTTCGCTCCATTTGATCCAAAGGTTACTGATTTTACCCCTTATATATATAGCGGTAAAATTGAAAGCATCAAAGCTAAAGGTGATGGGGTAAAGGTTACCTTTAAGGAAATTGCGCCCCCTAAAAAAGTTAAGTAAAGCGATAAGCTTATTTAGCTTTTAACTAACAGACATTAAAAGACACTTAAATTCCGACAAGCGCAGGTTTAAGTGTCTTTGTTTTTAGTAAACTGGTTTTGGGTAAACGGAGTAATGTTTAGGACTAGAGGCATTAAATTGGCTAGATGTGACCTCGCTATTATAGTTGCGAGTAACATGGTGGTAAGTAGATTGGCTTAATTCATTTGGTATGAAGTAACCAAATGGCCGTAAGTTTATTCTTCCTCTAATAGAGGTCCGTTTTTTTTACTAAATTCTTCATTTATGCGACTTAAACGGGCGTTTTGGGTGGTTAACCATTCGTTTTCTGTCATGGCAATCAAATAGCGTCGCTGTCCAGGCTCTAAGCCTAAGTGACTTTTTTTAGGGGCGTTAAGCATGTAGCTTAAAGGTAACGCAAAATATTCAGCAATCTGCGTCATGATTTTAAGATTGGGATTAGCTTTTTCCGCTAGGATATCGTTTAGGTATGATCGCGAAACTCCGCTATCGCGGGCAAGTTCTGAGTATGAGATGCTTCTTAAGCGACACAGAGTTTTGATTTGTCGAACAAAATAGCGTAGATAGATCTCGCTTTCATCTTTAGCATTATCTGCACTGCTTTGTTTAGTGGCTTCAAGAGCACAAGGCTTGTTAGTTGATGCTGCAAGAACAGCATTAGCGGATAAAGCTTCATTTGGTAAATTAGCTTCATTGAGAACTTGAGTTTTTAAGTCTGGTCCTAAAGCTTGAGCCTGGGAATTTTGGTTCTTGCTCGCGGTAGGGGCGGTAAGATTTGATTCTGAGGTTTGTTGTTCGAACATAGTGAGGCAACTCATAATTACTTAATGCTTGGCGGATCGTAAAATAATGCTAGGTTTTTAAAATCTTTAATATGTACCGATAGACGCGTGAGCACTTAGGATTAAGTGTTGTCTATTGGGCGTGGTTTTACTTTGCTAGCTTTGCTTTGCTGATTTAGCTTGGCGTAGTGTAGTTAAATTGTAGTTAAATTTAATTTAGTTGTTAGGTTTGAGTGGTTCTTGTGCCAAGCTTGGGTTTTGTAGTGATTCTAGCATGCTCTTTACTTGGTGAGGCGCTATTGTTAAAAGGTTTGTTCCTAAAATGGATCTTGCTCAAAACCTCAGCTTTTAAACTTAAGCTTTGGGCTAATCGCATGAAGTAAATCGTAAAAGTTTTTGGGGGTGTATGCGTAGTTCAATTTTTTAAAATCGTTTTTCACGTCCGTTTAAACCTAAAACCTTACTATTAAAATTGGTCTAAGCTTGATTATTACATTGATTTATGTCAGGTGTTTGCGTTTGATTGCTACATTTGCTTGTGTTTTGAGTGGGGTATAAGGCAAAAATGCGGAGCATGTAAGGTTTTTAGATGGTAAAAGCTGTGTCTTGTCTAGGTTTTTAGGCTTATGTTCTATAATAAAATGCGGTTTGATTTGGCTTTAAAAGTAGTTCTAGCTTTATAAAACTAACCTACTTAAACTAATTTATCTAAACTAATTTACCTAATCAGTTTAACTTGCTCTCCTGAATCTAAACCTTTAAGACCTAAGACTAAGACCTAAGACCCTATATAAGTTCACGCTAAAGAAGCTTTAGAAGAATATATCAATGAATACGAATAACTTACCTCAAGAACCAAAATCAGAATTAGAAACTGATGCCTTAGAGGAACAACAGTCCACTAAGCCCCAAAAGGCAAAGTGCGCCCAAAATTCCGCCAATGGTAATGAACTTCTTGATGCAAACTCGGCTGAGGTGACCTCGGATCAAGATATTTTCCCATTTGGGGCCAACGTATGCTTAGAGCAGGAGTTTGCTCCAGATGAAATCTTTAACACGGCCTCGCAGGTGGTAGAGGTTTTGTCCCAAATCAAATGTAAGCTTCCTACTAGTTCTTTAGAAACTTTAGAGTTGATGCCTGAAGGCTTATATGTTTGCACGGCTGAACCACGTGGGATGTATGCGGTAGCCACGCCGGAAGTAAGATTAGATATTTTAAGTGGTGAAGAGCGCACTTTTATTAGAAACCAAGTATTAACGGCTCCAGTTAATACTTCACGCTGCTGTGGAGTCGGACTACCAAATGGGACTTATGTCGCCCGCGGAAAGTTTGTGGGTTTTGCAGCGGTGATTACAGCGTATTACCAAATCAGTAAAAATTTTTTTGTGGTGTCTTATGTTTTTAAAGCTCACGGAAGATTTTGTTTAGGCTCAGATCGCATGACGGCGTCGGGGTGCGAATTATTTCCAGGGATGCCGGTTTTGATTGAACCGTGCACGGATAAAAAAGGTGAACGTTGTGTAGCTGTAGTGGGGGCTAAAGATCTTTTAACCCAAATTCCGGAGTTAGAAGCTTTAAACAAACGTGAACAAGCTATAGGTTTGGCGGATGCTAACCACGGTCGCTGGCAGTATGAACTTTTAGGGTTAGGCGTTGTAAGCAGTTTAGGCTTATATGCCTCAGGGGTATTAAACAACACTGACATCAATCTATTAAAAAACATAGCTTGGTTTTTGGGGGTTGGTTTTCCGATACTTGCGGTGGCTATGAGTTTTGGGGTGACGCTACATATGATTAAAATCTCGCGTCAATTGATGTCGGACTTAAACTCAAAGAAACCAAATCAAGCTCTAGAAGATGATGGCGTGATGCAGGTCATAAACAGAAGGTTTTGGACCAAAGGGCGTGCCATTGCAGTAGTTTTTATGGTGCCAGCGCTTGTTACGGGAACCATGTCAACTCTAGTTAGCATGGGTCATTAATCTATTGTTGGGTTTAAGACGCAATCAAACCAAAAGGCTAAACAAAACTAGCTAAACCAAACGAACTAAACAAAAACGCCAAGTTTAAAGCTTGGCGTTTTTTCGTTTTCGTGTGTGTTTTGGTGTTTATTGCTACTTAGCTATTTAGCAAAAGTTCTTAGCAACCATCTGAAACGATAGCTACATGTGGATTCTTTTTAATAGCGTGAGTAGTAGCATCGACGATCGCTTGCTGGTACAACACGTAGCATCCATCCGTAGTAGCTGTTCTATTAAAAGTGTAGCCTTGGGGCCAAAATACGGAAACATCGTTTTTCGTTACTAAATTGTAGTTTTCGCCTAAGTATTTTTGTTTTACTTTACCTTGAATAGAAGAAGGTTTGTCGCACCAACACCAAGCGGCGTCGCATTTTTGTTGAGTTTTACTTAATTTTTCGCAACGAGTGGTGGTGTAGGCCAAGACATCGCTATCCACAGCTTTATACACTTCGGCCGTGTCGGGATACCCCGCTTTTACACGCATCCATATGCTAGGCTGGATTTCTACACAATAGTTTGGATCATGTTTGGTCTCGTTGCAGAGACCTTCTTTGTTATTACCAAGATTGGATGTTCCGTTTATCAGCAGTTTGGCTTGCGTAAGCTGCATAGCGCTCTTTATGGATCCTTTAAGCCCATTTAAGTTAGCGATTACTGCATCTTTTTTAAGGTCCATAAATTTAGGAGCGGCCACAGCTGCTAGAATACCTAAAATTACGATGACGACGACTAGCTCAATAAGAGTAAAGCCTGAAGTTAAAGATAGATTTTTAGGTTGTGGAACAGTTCGTGGCATTGCTTGAGCTTGGAATGCAAAAACGTCGAGGCTAGTTGAGGTTGATGAAGAGTGGTTTAAGTCATGAGCGAACTCATGAGATTGGTTTTTAAGTTTTGACATAAGGGCCTCCGTGCCAGGCTTTATGTTTACCATCACATCGATGGCTCTTGTAAAGTATACGTCTGTTTTGGGTCTCAAAAATTAAATTTTTGTTTTTACTAGATCGAAATTTGCGTAAAACCACGATTTTTAGATGTAAGGTGTTTCCGAAGGGGGTACAAATCTAAAAAAAACAAAACCAGGTGTTCCAAATTATGTCACATGAACCCAAAATTGAAAGAAAGTTAATGTTTGGTGTTAATGCCTAAAATTTTATAGCCTGAATTCGGTTAGTGTCAAGCTTGTGCGACCACTTGACCTATGGTATGCCGTGCGTTTTTTAACCATGTTTTTACCTTGTGATAGACAAAAAATTAACAATCGTTAATTCAATGTTAGGATTTGTCCTAATTTTCACCAAAAAATCTGTGATAGTGATCAAAATATAATTAACAACTTGAAATTAATTGTGGGAACTGTAACAATGAAATTGTGAGATTAGTGATCAAGGTCTCAAAAATAACTATAAAAACTAAAATTACTTAAAACAATAAAAAGTTATCGTTTTTGTTTATAGCTTATTATCCTGGATTAAGTGTAGAACAAAGCTTGGGATATACGTTTTCATGGATAGTTTTAAACAGCAGGTAGCGTAATTTCATTTTTGTAAAGAGTATAGTCGGAAAGAAGTCGGAAAGAGTATGCACGGAAACAACTCAAACCGTTCCCGTTTACCCGGTATGTTGGTACTATGGGGAACAATCCTTAAAAAAGATAAATTAAATGTAGTGGCGCCTAAAGCCCTACATCAGCTTCAATTTGATCTAAAGCTACTAAAAGAAATTAGTGTCTCTGTTCTTGTTGGTTGCTGCGCTTTAATCGTTACTGGTTGTGGAGACGCGGAGACTGATAGCACGAACCATATGTCTAAGCACGCGCAAGCGAGCCTTGAAGAAGTGGTCGTACCTGCTACAAACTATGCGCGAAATTTAGAAATTCACGTTTACAAATACGAACCACAGGACCGTTGTGAACTTGAGCACTTGCTTGCTAATAATAATGTGCGGCTCGATGAAATTAACACAAAGCACATTAAAGACTTTAGCTTGCTGTTCGCAAGTCCTGAAGCAGTGGGCCAATTTATGATGTCAAAAGCTGCTGGTAAAGCTCAAGGCATGAGCCCTGAATTAATTGCTTCGCTTGATAAATTTCAAAAGTGTGCCGGTTATGATCGCCGGGGAGATTACGCGGGGCTCGAATACTGGGATACCTCTGCGGCTGAAAACATGTTAGGTATGTTTTGGGGCGCGGAAAACTTCGATCACCCAATTGCTGATTGGAATACCTCTAAAGTTAAAACTATGGAACGTATGTTCTATGGGGCGGCTTACTTTAATCAAGATTTGGGAAAATGGAACACCGCTCAGGTAACCTCCATGAAAGAAATGTTCGCCGGGGCCCGCAACTTTAATCAGCCGCTTAATACGTGGAATACGGCCAACGTTACCCGTATGGACGGGATGTTTAATGGCGATCGTGATTTTAATCAACTATTAAACAAGTGGAATACCGCTAAGGTTACCACTATGGAAAGCATGTTTAAACAAGCTTCTTCCTTTAACCAGGATTTAAATACTTGGCAAACCACCAACGTTACTAACATGAACCAAATGTTTTTAATGGCCGTGGCTTTTCAAGGGGCCATTGGTGCTTGGGATACTAGCAAAGTCACTACCATGGCAAGCATGTTTGAAAAAGCAGTTTCCTTTAATCAACCATTAACTAAGTGGCAAACTGGTAGTGTGCTTAGTATGGAAGGCATGTTTAAGGACGCTTCATCTTTTAATCAAGACTTAAAGAGTTTTGATACTGGGAAGGTGACCAACATGAATGAAATGTTTAACCGCGCTAAAAGTTTTAATCAAGACTTAAATTCTTGGCATGTAGCCAACGTAATTTCCATGGATGGAATTTTTGCAGGTGCTTCAAGTTTAAAGGAATTACCAAAGTGGTATCAAGAGCGCCAAAAGGCAAACTAAGTAAGCTTTGAATTCCATTCTTTAGTTTAGTCGTTAAATGCTAGTAAGAGCGGATTTAGAAAATCCCCAAGCTACGTTTAGCGACTTCTTATTTACAGATTGCAGGCTTAATAAAATAACATAGCTATCATAAAATTGCTTACCAAGTTTGGTTATCAAGTTTGCTTGTCCAATTAGGTTACTAAAATAGGTTACTAATATAGTCTGTTTAATGTATTTACCACTCGAAATCTTCGGCGCAATGCTTCTTCCATTTTTCCTTGCTGCTTAAAGCTTAATCTTTAAAAATTGCAAGAATAGGCTATAATCCTTAAAGGCGCTTAAATAATAAAAGCTGATATAACAAGAGCTTTTCGAGCTGTTACGTGTAATGAGGATATTATGCAAAAGCTAAGCTATAAAGGTATAGCCGTTTGTGCTGTTGGGGCTTTAATCTTATTTCTAAAGCAGATTTATATCGACTATCCTGACAATAATTACGATAAGATTTCAGGCGGAAGTAGCCAGGGAGTAGAAATTCAATCTTGGGCGGAGACAGATGATTTTACGGATGAAAATAGTGGCATCAGTCTTCGTGATCAAGATGTAACGTCTGCTTATGAAGGTGATAATGACTATAGCGCTCTTAAGCAATATACCTTTAAAAACGAGAGGTTAGCTAGGCAGCATTATCAAAAACATGGGGCAGAACTAGGATACCATTCTCAGGAAGCTTATTTAAATGGAGCGCGGCGCACTATAGCAAGTGCTGACTTAAAGGGATATCAGCTAGACGGAGATATGCAATATCTTAACTCTAGTAGTTGCGATTACGTTGTGGTGTCTCCTCAAGGCTATATCAGAACTTACTTTAGGCCAAGTGGAGATTGTGAAGCTTACTTTAAAAGACAATAATGGTTTTGTATAGGATTACTGATGTTGTTGCTTTATTTTTGATTTTTTGATCAATTTTAATGCTAAATGTTTGTGCCATTACATCTACCCTGATAGATTAATGTGGTTTAGTTGTTATTTACCCTGTACTAGTTTGAGTGTTATTTATGAGAAAAAATTGGACGGAAGAAGAACTCATACTTGCACTTGCATTGTATCTGCAAAAGGTTCCTTTTAGTAAAATAAGCAGGAACAATCCTTATATCATAAAACTTGCTAGTTATATTGGACGAACTCCGTCTGCCGTTGGTTTAAAGCTATGCAATTTAGCACATTTAGATCCTGTTCAGAGACGGAGAAATGTTACCGGCATGCAAAATGGTTCCAAACTAGATAAAGTTATTTGGGATCAATATGTTTCTGAGAATAAATTCTCAAAACTTTTGGAAGACATTACTAATTTATCTGAAAGGTATGCTATTCCTCAAGATTTCTTCCTAGGCGATATTACACCAGGAACTGTTATTGTGAATGAAAAAACGCCGGAATTAACAGTTTGCAATATTGATAGTACAGAGGTTTTGGTCACTACAAAACAGAGAGTTGGTCAGTCATTTTTTAGAAATAGCGTACTTACCAACTTTGAAAACAAGTGTTCAGTTACTGGAATTCATTCGAAGGAGTTAGTGGAAGCTGCACACATTATTCCATGGCAATCATCTAATGATGATCTGCGTTTAAATCCTAAAAATGGCATAGCTCTTAACGTGCTTTTGCACCGTGCATATGATGCAGACTTGGTCGGTATTGATCAAGATTTAATTATTCATGTTAGTGATGAACTGTTATGTCAGCAAGTTGAAAACACTGGTAATTTCTTTAAAAATATCGACAATACAAAGCTTGCCACGCCGATTAATATTAGACCTGATCAGGATTTGCTTCAAATTAGATTTGAACAATATAAATCGCATCAATAGTTGGTTGAAGCGAAAGAATATTTAAATTTATCTTGGGTTGATGGTACCTTGGTTTGGGGTTCAATCTAATAAATTGTAATAACTGGAGATTGATATGTGGGAACAACTTCCTCTTGATCAAAGAAAAGACTATCAAAAAATGATCTGCTTTTTTTCTTCTTTAACGCCATTATTCTCACAAAAAAGCGACGGTCTAACTATATGTACACCGTACATAAATTCCAAATATCAAGAAAAGGTTTTTCAAATTTCTTTTAACTCTACGGTCGAAGATGTTGGTAATACCTCGTACGATGCAAGCCTTACAGTTGTCGAACCATCTGGTCAAAGATTACATTTTCTAGTTGGTATTAAATCGTTTATTTATAATAAGTCTGCAAACAATGGCGGGGGACAGAAAATTGCTCAATTCAAAGGTTGCGTTCAAAATTGGGCTAACATGTTTGCAGCAATAAAAAAGACTGGAACAAGACAGGAAATTAATGAGGCAAACAAAATTGTTTATAAAAAATTAGCAGAGGAAATAGCTACCATTAGAAATGCGCGCATAAGTTCTTCCGAGGCTAATTTAAAAGGCTTTTCAATGAGTGCGCTAGATGACAAGGACTCAGTAGAAGCGGTATACCACGTATTAATGCCTTCTTTAGAAGACGGTGTTGTCCCTGTGATCTACGTAGGCGAATTAAGCTATAAAACAATTGATATCAATAATATAAAAATTTTAGGCTGTACTTCCCCAAAAACTCCTCTAAACTTTGAATTTGAGGATGGAATTCACACCTATAAGTTTACAGCTGCAGATTGTCAGCTGTACATGCGTTTTGAAGGGGTAAATTTAATTAGGGATAAGTGGGAAGTTACTTATTTGGAGGATGCCTATGGTGCGTTTTCTAAATGGGCTAATGAATCGTCTGGAACGAGCACGAATAGTACCAATAATTTGTTAGAAAACTTATCTGTTACGGCACCTCAAGTTCGAATAACCTCGTCTTTTAGTTGGCCAATTTTCAATAACAAAGGAATTGTCGAAAGATATTCTGGTTTTAATGCCTTTAACGCGTTGGGGTCTAAGCTACAAAAAAAAGGTAGAGAACAAGCTATTCAAAAATTAGTTGCCAAGTTCTTTATAACTAAAAACGATGTTATCGAATATGAAATTATTAATTTATTGAAGTCATATTTGTTAGAAGAAAATATCGACAAACCCCAAAAGGAAGGAATAAGGGACTTAATTGTCGAAAAATTGAGTCAAGCAAAGCCTGAAATGAAACAAGAAGTTGAAAAGCTTCTATATAGGCCTAATTCTGAGCTCTATATTCCAATTCCTAAATCAAAAAAATTCCATTCAGAAAACCCAGATTTTTTTACTCGTGGAGCAGGTACTATGTTGCCAAATTCCAGCTCTTTAGCCTTATCTAAGGAAGATAGAGCTTTTGAATTAGTTTTTGAGCCTTCAGGAAAAAAAATCCGTTCCTACATTACTCAAGATGCAGGTAAAGCCATAGAATCATGCGAAAAGCAAACTATACTAGGTGATTGGATCTTGAGACAAGTGTTTCAATTGAAAGAACATGAACCACTAACTGCAGAAAAGTTAGAAGAAATAGGACTTAATGGTATAAGGCTTTTCAGAACTAATATGGATAATGATGTACATCTTCAATTTATATACATAGATTCGCAAAATCCGCCAAAAGACATATTTAATTAAACTCTCTAATTATTGAAATAAATTTAGAAAAATGTTGGCAATACGGAACACACGAGTAATTAAGTTTTGAAAGCTTTGTTTTCACATTAACCAGTTGAAAACTGTATTCTTGAGAGTTCGGGCCTAATTATTTATAATGTACGCTAATATTGAAAGGTGATATTTGATGAAAAAACTGAAGTGTGCGTCTTTTTTTGCCGGAGTTGGTGGAATAGATAAAGGCTTCGAAGCTGAAGATGCATTCGAAGTTATTTATGCAAATGAAATCGATCCGTATCCAATAGTAACATATGAATTGAATTCTAATTTAAAAGTGGAATGCGAAGATATACATAACGTTGATGAAAAATCTTTGCCAGATTTTGATGTTATGCTTGCCGGGTTCCCTTGTCAGGCTTTTAGCGTTGCCGGTCAACGTAAAGGATTTGAAGACGAAAAGGGGCGAGGGACTCTATTTTTTGAATTAGTAAGAATTTTGAAAGAAAAGCGTCCTTCAATACTTTTTTTAGAAAATGTAAAAAACCTTGTAGGACACGATAAAGGTAATACGTTTAAAGTCATTTTAAATGAGCTTGTTTCCTTAGGTTATCACGTTAAGTACCAAGTTCTTAATGCAAAGGATTATGGCAATATCCCCCAAAATCGTGAACGTATTTATATTGTTGGGTTTTTAGACCAAACAGCTTATGAAAAATTTTCTTTCCCAGAGCCAGTTGCGTTAACTCAAAAGTTAACTGATATCATAAACTTTTCAAAAAAAATTGATGAAAAATACTACTATACTCCTGGTAAATACAAAGGAGATATATACGAAAAGTTAGTTGAAGCTATGGATGATGAAAACTCCGTGTATCAATGGAGAAGGCACTATGTTCGCAAGAATATGAGTGGGGTTGTGCCGACTCTAACGGCAAATCAAGGCGAAGGTGGGCATAACGTTTGTTTAATCAAAACTAAGTTTGGTATCAGAAAAATGACGCCACATGAGTGTTTTAATACTCAAGGTTTTCCTTCTGACTTTAAGTTGCCAACCAATATGGCGGAATCTAGATTGTATAAACAAGCAGGGAATTCTGTATGCGTATCTGTAATTGCCAGAATTGCCCACAGCATTAAGCTTGCTTTAAAAAATTAGGTTCTAAGTCCAAAATCTCTTTTGGACAAAACTTTACGAAAAGGCCTGTTCTTACAGGCCTTTATATTACGGTACATTAGGAGGTTACATCTAACTACAGGTTAGTGGCCAATAGCACCTACAGACAATCCAAAAACAAGAATACCAAGGAAAACAATTGCATATAATACAATTATGATGGCAAAAAATATAAGTAAAGCTTGGCAGTATCTCTTGCGGGTTAAAAATTTTGAATTTTCATTACTCTGAAAACCCCAGATCAAAAGTAAAACAATGTTTACAATTGGGATAAGGAGAAGGAGCTGGGTTATCACCCAATCCCTGGTTGTCATTTCTCTATTCATATCTAAATAATTCCGTTTCAAGTTAGGTTCTCGAGAACTTGCTTTTAATTTTCATTTAGCTTACGTTCTCGCGAGTCACATTAGTTCAATTCAAGTTGTTTTGTTTTATTGGTGCATACTTACGCCAATGGCGGTTAATATAATCACGAATAAAAATACTATTATGAATATTGCTGTAATAATGGCCATCAAAATTAAAGATGCGCGGGCAAATGGAATTATTTCAGGAAACTTAAAGGTCTTCTTGTCCATGCAGGCAAGTACAATTAAAATAACAATTTGTAACACGAAGCCTATAAATGGCACGCAATTAATAATCCCTAAGACAAATAAAAACAATAACCACATACCACAAGTTAACGTAGATTGGTTCGGAGCGAGAGTGTTTGCTGGATTTTCAGTTGCTGGAGCTTCGGTGAATACAGCTGCGGTTTGCGCCTGTGAATCTTGCTGTTCATTTGGGTTAGATTGAGAGGAAGTTTCTTCTTTTTTCTGGGAGTCAATCACGGCACCACATTTTGAGCAGAAACTTGCGTTGTCTGGGAGTTCTCTTCCGCATTGAGGACAAAACATATGATTTTTCCTAAGTTTTTGTTATACGTAAGTACCTTTAGTTTGAGGTACCTGTTAGGGAAAACTTTGCTTTCATGGCCTAATTTAGGATTAGCTACTTAAGAACAAGCACTATTACACTAGGTAATTAGAGTACTAATGTTCTAGATTATTAGGCTAGGCCTTAAAAAGCTAAATACATAACACTAAATGCATATTAGTGTTGGTCTATGAAAGCGAAAGCTTACTTACTTTTTATGTAGTAATTATTTTACTATCAGTTAGTTTCTAAAATTTTATATGAGATTTAAGGTTAAGTTAGCTGTAGTTAAAAGCCCAACATCAAAAAGCAATAATTACAACCCAAGCGGTAAATCTTGTCTTTAAGAGTTGGTATTAAACTTGCTGACTCAAACTCACCCCTATTTAAAACTAATGATTAATGATATGCCTAATTATATGCGTTTTATACTAAGATGTAAAAATATTGTGTGTTTGCTTAAATTTTTAAAATTTTGATATTTGTTTTGCTAAGATAAATTGGCTTATGGTTGCCTTGCACTGACTGCTCCCACGGGAAAGCCCGTGGTGGTAGTCAGTGGTGTGAGCTTTTTAAATGTTGAAAATTGGTCCGACTCCACAAAAAATTATATATCCCAAGATTTTGGGCACAATCACGAAATATTAGTTACGCTTTGTGTAAAGTTAGTTAAGTAAGGGATAAGGCCAATAATGCTTTAACCTTAAGCGAAACTTCTTTGGGGATTGGATTTTTTTTCTTTCTTTTTTTTAGCTTTGAACCTTGAGGATTATTGCTATAATTTGAAAAACTTGAGTTCTATGACAGAGGGCGCTCCATGACAAGTTCAACCCCAAACCCAACCGATACTTCTTTTTTAGGTCGCACGGAACCATGTTTACTACTCGAAGGGCAAGATATACCTTTTTATGATGGTTGCACTAAAGGTTTGAAGTCTGGTTTACATCCTTGGCAAGTAGTAACTCAAAATGGGTTTGTGACTTTAAAGCCCAATGTGGCCTTAGATGAACTTCCGAGCCGAGGGTTCTATGCGTGGGCTAACCCAGAAGCATTAGATATTTCATGGTACAGACTCCCGCCTGAACCTGCTTCCTTTAAAAGATGGCAAGTTTTAATGGGAGGACGGAGGCTACCACTTAGCATTGGTTCCATAGTGCAAGCGCTACAAGTGTTGGTGCTTGAATGCGATCCTCAAGAACGCTTAGTTAAAGTCATGTTTGTCGATGAAGCTGGCAATTATATGGCGAGTGATCTATTAAAAGTCCCATACTTATATGCAGCCTGTATGCCTGGCGCCCGCGCTTTAATATTTATGACACCTAAAGGTTTAGCTTTAGTTCCGGATTTAGTGGCTGAAAAAATGTTTATTGAAATACGGCCACATGAAGTAACTTTGGGGCTCACAAAAATCTTACGCCGTTTTACTTGGCTTTATATCTTATGTGGCGCTTTAGCCGTCGTAGGTACCTTTTATGTATTAGAACTCCTGCTTGATATGTTAGGTTTCGCAGGTTTTCCGCTTATAATACTCGTCCTGTCTCTAAGCTCAATTTATGTAGTGCGCAGCATCGTTAAGATCGCGGCTTTAGTTTATTTTGAGATGAACTCGAAATTCGTATCAAATCAGGCCAAAGATTGGCGCACCCGCGCTTGGTTATTCTTTGCTAAAGGATACTTAAAAGTAGGTACGCTTTGGGCTTTGATGCTCGGCATTACACTTTGGGGGGCTTTGGTTTATTACGCCTTTAAACATGGTCAACCTGAGCTGTTTGATGTGTACTATGACTTTTTGGATAATTTTTCGACTGTTAAGTCCTATCTCATGGACGTGGGCCAAAAAATTTCTGTTTGGGTGCAGGTTTTATGGATTGATTTAAAACACTGGTGGCTAAGTTTTAGGTAAAAGCGAACTTAATTCTTGCTAAAGCCAAAGTAAAAGCAAAAACTAAAGCTTGAGCAAAAACCAAAGCTTGAGCAAAAACTAAAACTTATAGTGAACTTAAACCTAGAATGTACTAAAACCAAAGCGGTTAGTGTCAAGCAGGTTGCAACATTTTTTGAGTCATCGTGCATATCTGTGGGTAAAAGGAGCCAATTAAGCAACACATATGCACGAAGAGCCCTAAACATTAACCCAAAAAAAAACGACTGGCTAAATTTTCATTTAAGGTCCAGTCGTTTGACTTTTCACTGTCTATATTGAACTTTTAAGTTCGCGCCATCTTAAGCTTCCGGAATACGCTTTTTACGGGTGGTTTTCCCTGGAAGTGGCGGATTTAAGATTTGAGCTCAAATTCGCTTCAGGCACGTCATCATCGCGAGTTACCGCCTGAGCGCTCACGCTTTTTCTAGTGGCGGTAGCTTTAGGAGCGGAGGTTTCTTTAGTAGGAGCTTTAGCTGTGGCCTTGCTTGGGGCCTTCCTTTCTACTTCAGTAGTTTTTGGAGCGACTGCTTTGGCAGTTTCTTCTTTTGGCGCTTCGACTTTGGCATCTTGGGCTACAGAAACTTCATCACAAGCTTGAGCTTTTTCTTCTTTTGTGACTTTCTTGCTTTCTTTGCAAGCATTAGCTTTAGATGCCACAATTTTTGCGGTCTTATGGGCTTTAGTGCATGCTTCAGAAGCTTCTGATTTCACTTCGGTTTCTGCTTTTGGGGGTTCTACCTTGGCAGCTTTTTGGTCAGCTTTGTCGGTTTTTTCGGCGTCAGCTTTGGTTTTTGCTTTCGCTTCCGCCTTGCAGGCGCACTTTGCTTCTTGCTTGCATGAGGTAGCGACATTGCTGTCTTGAGCTTTAGCAGGTTTTTTCTTCTTAGGACGCTTCATGGTGTCGTCGTGCGCTTCAAGTTCGTTATCTAAAACGTGGTCAGCAACTTTCGCATCTGCTTCATTAGGGGTCGACACAACTTCAACTTCTAAGGAACCGTTTTGCGCGTCGCAAGTGCAGCTCTTAATATTGTCCTGTGCAGACGCTGCCTTTTCGGCGTCTTCGGCATCTTCGGCAATCTTACGGGCTTGCTTATCGCTCTCTTCAAGCATTTTACGAAGCTGCTTCCCAAAACGATAAACGCTATTCCAAGCTCTAACAGTTTCAATGCTTAAGCTATGAGCGCCACTAAACATAAAGTCCATCTTTTCGACAGAACGCATGGAGAAGAGTGGGACGTTACGTAAAGAAGAAGCTCCACAGAACATTTCTGACATGTTGCTTACAGCCTGCGTATCAAATGGAGGCACGCTTTCTAACGCGCGGGCATCACAAAACATGCACCCCATATCAATGACACTACTGGTATCAAAAAGTGGCACACTCTTTAGTGATCTAGTACCGCAGAACATGCAGTTCATGGTAATAACTCGGCTCGTGATAAACAATGGAACTTCCGTTAAAGCACGAGCACCACGGAACATTCCAGACATGTCAATTACATTTCTGGTATCAAAAAGAGGTACAGTCTTAAGATTGGTACAACCACTAAACATAAAGCTCATATCGGCGACGCTAGTAGTTTCTAAAGGCGGTACGTTCTTTAAGCTTTTAGCCCCGCAGAACATCCCGGTCATGCTTCTGACCTTGTTGGTGTTAAAAGTAGGAACTTCAAGGAGGTCACGGGCCCCGCGGAACATAGTAGACATATCAACTACGTTTTGGGTGTCGAGAAGAGGAAGCTTATTTAAAGCATCGCAGTTTTCAAACATGGCATTCATGCGTTCAACGCTTTGGGTGTTGAATTTGGGAATGGTACGTAAGATAGTAGCGCCGGCAAACATGGAGCTCATGTCTTGCACTTTGCTTGTATCAAAAAGTGGTACCTTTTTAAGGGACTTCGTATCTTTGAACATTGAGTTCATGGTAGATACTTCGGCTGTATCGATTTTGGGGAATTTCTTAAGCGCATAAGCTCCACGGAACATGCTTTCCATGTTGGTTACGGCATGAGTATCTAGTTCTGGAATCTTCTTTAAAGCTTCAGCATGACGGAACATAGATGACATGTCGGTACATGAACTAGTATTAAATTCAGGTACTTTAGTTAAAGCACGGCAGTTACGGAACATGCTACGCATGGTAACTACTTTGCTAGTGTCATAAGCAGGTACACTTTCTACGGATCTTGAATCACGGAACATAGAAGACATGTCGGTAATTCTTGAAGTATCGAAGAATGGAACCTTTTTAAGGCCTGGCATTCCGCTAAACATACCGGCAATAGAAGTAACTTCAGGGCCTAAATAGATTCTGAATTTAACAGCCTTAAACTTTTTCTTGTGGTAAGCAAGAAAGAACGGACTACTATATTTCTGTGGGGTGACATCGTATTTTAGGTTGTAATTAATAGTAAGAGAGTTGAGCGCGCCGTCTGCGATATCTTCAAGAAGGCGGTCGGTGATGTCGTCTGGAGAATTGAGCACCGGTCTTAGCTCTGAACCGGAAGTATTAAGTGCACCTTCTGGTATGTTCATGCATGTATCCTTAATAAAGTCAAAGATAACGCCAATTTCCCTAACTTAAACTTAGTTATAACTATAAGGTTAAAACCATGGGAACTGACTGTAAAAATAAGGATGGAACCGAAGGGAAGGAATACTGCCTGATACCGCGGGAACAATGCGGCCTGACCCTATAAGGAGCAGCCCCCCGGTCCGCCTTGCATTATATGTTTCGCGCGTAAAGAATCGGTGAAGGAATTGTAAAGTTCTATAAACGCCATGTAAAACCTTAGTAAAATTTAATGCAGATGTGACCAGGTTTTAAAAGAAGGAGACTACGTAGCCTAATTTTTAGGGCATGGCGTACGAACTAGATGGCAAGCAAAGCAGCAAATAAATCGTAGCAAAAAAATGGCAGGTAGCTCCAACAAGAAGATCGTGAGCTTTATTTTTATAGGGCTGATCTCTTGTCGCTATTTAAGTGAAGAAAAAGCCCCAAGCTTTAAAGCTTGAGGCTTGGAGTGACTTCTGGTTTTGTTTTTCTTACTTCTGACTGCTCCCACGGGCAAGCCCGTGGGGTTCTGATTGAAGTGTAGCTTGTAATCGTACACCATTTTCAGGCTTTGGAGTTACAAGTGTAAATCTGTTTGAATCAGGACTTTTATTACCAAAGAGTCCTACGACCACATTAGCGGTAAATTTCTGTCTTACAACAAGGAAGAACAGTCAAGCTTCCTAACATTTAGGTTTTATATAGTTCCATGCTAATGTCAAATAGTAGAAATATAGTTTTTCATAGAAAAAGCGACTTTCATCCCACACGCAAGCGTGTGGGTTTTACGCCGCAATTTATAACTCATGTATCCCATTTGAATAACCACAACAATCAGAATCTCCATGCTGATTAGGCGTTCGTTAATTCCAAACGCAGGCAAATTTAAATTCCCCAAGTTACCCATAAAATTAAATTCCCTAAGTTACCTACAAATTCTAATTCCCAAGTTACCTACAAATTAAAACTGCCACTAGCCATAGTTTAGGTACAGGGGGCTTGTGTTTTTAGGAGTTAGGCTTGGCGTATTTGCCATGCTTTAAAGCTGCTTGGCATTATTTAATTCTAAGCTAAAAATATTTGGAGGGTAAGTTATGCGTATTTGGCAAGGCTTTAAGAAAATTGAGACGTTTAATCAAATGGTTACCCTTAAATGCCTAGATAAAACACGTAAGCCCCCGTTTAAGATGTTTAGACCTCCTCTTATGGGGTTTAGACCTTCTTTTAAGGTATTTAAACATTCTTATAATGCGCTAAAACTTACTGACAAAGTGTTATGGTTTTGGGCGGTATTTTTCTTGTCAACCTCGGCGCAAGCTGACCTTGAAGGGGAGCTTGATAAGATGTTTAATGATCTTCATAACACGACGCGACCTAAAGCTTATATGACGGAGCGCCGTGGGGTGATTTCCGGCGGAAGCATTGTCCAGCGTAATTACATTAGGGACTTAAACCCCATTACGATGACGGCGCCAAGAATTGAGGCCGGCTGTGGCGGGATTGACCTTTATGGGGGTTCGTTTTCCTATATAAATAAAGATGAATTTGTGAATTTTTTGCGTCAAGTAGCGCAAAACGCGCGGGGTTATGCTTTTTCTATTGCCTTAAGCTCGATGTGTGAGAAGTGTTTTCAGCATATGGAAACGCTACAGCGTAAGGTTATGGCGTTAAATACGTATTTTGGGAATAGCTGCCAATTAGCGCAAGGGGTCGTTAATGATACTTTAGGGGCCTTTGACCGTAAAGGTCTAAACGATGCTTCGCTGATTGGTCAATTTAAGGGGATGGGTGATCTTTTTGAGTTAAGTACCGATCCCGCACCCAAAAATGTTTACGCTAAAGCAACCGAAGCAAGCCCTGAATATACCCAAGAACTTGCCGGTAATGTCATGTGGCAGATGCTCTTAAAAAACGAATTCTTTAAGCGCGACCCCGCGCTGACCGAGGCGGTAATGAGTATGGTGGGGACCATTATTACGAGTAAAGACGGAAGTTTAAAAGCGTCAGCTCCTGGGGGACTTGTGACTTTAAGAGATCTAGTTGAAGGGGGCGCGGTTAGAAGTTATCACTGCGATACTTTAGATGAACAAGGGTGTCTTAATCTGTCGGTAGCACAAGTCCCTTTAAAGGGACTCGCCTTTAAGATAGAAGAGACGCTATTAGGGCCATCTTTAGATGGCACGCAAGGTATTGTGGGGAAACTCGGGCAAAACAATGGAGCCTTTAGTGCGGAAGAAATAACGTTTATTAATGCCTTACCTCCGGGGGCTTTTGCGCGTATTCGAACTCTTGCTTCCTTAAATGTCGGGGGCACAGTGTCTTTAGTTGAGGCGCAAGCGCGCATTCTAGCGCTCACGATGGTTAAAAGCATGGCGTTATCATACTTAACTCAAGCTGAAGCTTCCTTAAAGCTTTCGGGGCATGCCTATGCCCAAATAGCCCGTGAACAAATTAAAACGAGCCGCGAAAGCATTGAACGTGAAGCGCAGGAGTTGACCCAAAGCTATGGCACTAATAAAGACATTTTAGAATTATATGAACTATTACTTCGGGCAAGTCAGGTAAACACTTATCTTGAAAGCACCGCTTTAGAATAGTCTCTAAACTTTAAGCCGGACCTCTTTTATGGCATGTGGCTTTTTTTGTGGCATGTGATATGTGGCATATAGCTTTTATGGCAGTTGTGTATTTGGCACAACTGCCATTTTTTATCATGCGCCTTAAGGGGGTTTTAGCATTTTTGGCGCATACTTCCCTTAAGTTCAACCTAAACCACAGTGTGAATTGAGCGCTTAATATGCGTAAAGGCGCGCTCAAGCTAAAAATGGAAGACCTTAATTCCAACTAATTTTAGAGTTTGTTTAACCTTAAGCTTTAAGCGGTTTAGGTAAATTTAAGCTTTGAAACTTAAAACAAACTATGGCTTTAAGTAGGCGGCTGATAAATACTTTGCTTTTTACTCTTGGTAACCTAAGCTCTATAAATTAGCGCCGGCTTAAACAATTTAAATCTTCTTATGCGTAGCTCCCCTAAAAGCGTAGCTAGGCATTTTCAGTAATATTTTTCAGGGTTGCCTGAAAAATTTTAGTCCTGCTCTTTTTTAGCAGGTATGTACCACTTAGGTACGCTGGAACATCCTTTTAGGATGATTAGTCTGCTGCTCAAATTTTTGAGGCGGCGTTGGCACACTTTGGTGTGCATTAGGCTCTTTTAGATGAACTAAAAGTGCCACTGACGCATAAGGAGAAATAATCATGCGTTCAATTGAGGAACTCGAAAGTAAAAACGTATTAGGTGACGCCTTCCCTGAAGGTACTCGCACGGTGAGCTTAAACCGCACTTTTGATGGGGCCTATCCTGGGACCCGTAAAATTAGTGTTGGTAAGTATCTCTCATGTGATCACTTAATCCCTAAGGTTGAATCAAGCTATGTGTTTGATGCTTCAATTTTAGAAGGTATTATTGACTTTCTTGATGATCCTACTGGCGATGCTCTTTACCTTTACGGTCCTTCTGGCTGTGGTAAGACTTCTGCAGTACTGCAAGCCTGTGCGCGTCTTAAGTTGCCCTGCATTCAATTAACATTGAATGGTAGATTTGAGCTTAATGACCTTATCGGGCACCCAACGATTTTAAAAGATGAAGTATTTTTTGTGCATGGACCGCTCGCGCGCGCCATGAAATATGGATACGTTCTTGTTTTAAATGAAGTTGACCTTGCAGATCCCGGCGAATTAGCCGGTCTTAACGACGTACTTGAAGGTCGTTACTTAACGATAGTCCAAAATGACGGCGAGATTGTGGAACCCCACAAGAATTTCCGGTTCGTGGTTACAGCTAACACTCGTGGTATTACTGGGATAGGGCCTTTAGGCAACTATGCTGGGACTCAGGTGTTGAATTCTGCGTTTTTGGATAGATTTCGGTTTGTAAGCTGTGGTTACCTTGATGAGCTTTGCGAACGCGCGATGCTTGTTAAGGCGGTGCCTGAGCTTAATCCGGAATTTGCTCATCGTTTAGTACTTGTGGCGCAAGAAGTGCGTAATTCCTGCTTTTCAATAAAGCAGACTCGCATACATATTAGTATTCCGTTTAGTACCCGTTCTTTGGTGCGCTGGGCGAAGCTTATTTGTATGTATGCTAATCGGATTGATAGTGCGGTAGATACGGCGTTAGAACATGCGTTTGCGGCTCGTCTTAGTGAAGATGAATCGACTTATGTGCATAGACTAGCAAAGGATACTATTGGAACTGATATTCCGGTATTTCGGGCTTAATTAAAGCTTGAAAATTAACAAACAGCAGGCTTTAGGGCCTGTTGTTTGTCCTTGATTAAATGTTTAGAAATAAGGCTTTTAAAAGATTTTTACTAAAAGAGTTCTAAGCCAAAGTAACTTTTAGTAAAAAGGACTCCTAGTAAAAGAACTTTAGTAAAAATTCATAGTAAAAAACTCATAGCAAAAGAGTTCTAAGTAAAAAACATTTAGAGCCACGAACTCTAAGACTTGAGTTTCTAATAATTAAAAGACTAAAGGGAAGAACCTTACAACCTAGGTTGAACCTAAAGTCTTTAAGGCATAAGGAACATTGGCGGTTTTGCAAAAGCATTCTTCCTCAAATACGCAGATAAAACCAAGACCTGGTCTTAAATACCAGGTAGTAGGCGCAGTCGCTAGAACTTGCGGCCGCACTATTAGGTCGTTAAAAAAAATGGCGCAGATTTTTAAGGAAGAGCTGTTTGAAGAAAATACTACTTGCGCCTTAAATAACGCTAAAAAATCAACTAAGCCCCGGGCAACGGAGGCGGACGATGCTTTAAAAAAGCAACCTTCCTTTAGCTTTTACGATTGTGCGGGAGTAGTAAAAGTTCGCACGAGTGCGCAAATTCTACAAGAGCATCGTTTAATCATCGTGCGCATTTTAGAATTATTGCCCTTAGAAGAAGCTGAAGCGACTGATGTGATTTGGCCTTTTATCAAAAGCTTTGCAGACTACATAGGTGATTTACCAGCTTCGGAATGTTATCACCATTACGAACCATCAGGCTTAATGCGTCATAGCCTCGAAACAGCTTTGTTAGCGTTGCAATACGCCATGGATTTAACGGCTGATATTAGATTAACCCCTAAAGAACGCCGAGAAAATCTACGCTCCTTCTTATTGCTCGCTTTTGCTGGCGGACTTCTCCATGATGCCGGTAAAGTACTCACGGACCTTACGGTAAGTATTGCGTATGAAGCGCCAACTTATAGCGATAAAACTGTAGGTTCCACTAAGAGTGATGATGTTTTAAACCTAGGTAAATCAAACCAAGAAAAGAAGTTAGCCTCTAAAAACAAGTTAAACCCCGATAATAGGTTAAACGAAGAAACAAGGTCAAATCAGGCACATAACTTACATGTAGCCAATAATTTAGCCCCAAATAGCCGTGTTCACGCATTAAACATGGCGGAAAATTTAGGTGCAAACGCCCAGGAAACTCAAGCGTTAGCCCCAAACCTAAAGCCAAACGAAGCCTTAAATACTCGCTTAAACCAAAGCGCGAATTCATGCTTTGAGTCAAGTTTTGAGTCAAGCGTAAATGAAACCGTAGATCCCGGGTCCCCAAAAAACAACGAGTTTAATCAAGGGACTAGGTTTGAAACCTCACCCGAAGCTTCCTCGGCTTACAGTAAAGACCTGGCTAAGGCTTGGGAAAAGTCACAAGAGCCAGGAGCTTTTAAAGCTAAGGGAACCGCAGGAGCTACCTCGTCAAGTGAGAGCTTTAGGGCAAACACGAGTGAAGATGAAGCGTTTTGGGGATCGGTGCAGCCCAAAGCGATTTATAACTTTGGGGATGAGCTTACGCCAGGGCGCATGGTGTGGAATCCGGTGGCGTGTTCACTAACAGAATTTTTACAGCACTACCAAGCCCCAAAATACGGCTTTCATTATCGCGCCGGGCGCGGTAAATCACATGAGACTTTAGCGCAAATCATGGCTTGCCGCATTATCCCTGAAAACTTCATGCACTTGATTCTTAAAGATACGGCCGGCGTTTGTGAACTCTTTACCGCTTTAACCGGCCAAGAAAAGGGGCGCCTTTATAACCTAATAAAAAAAGCTGATATCGGTAGCGTACTAGCGGACCTTGGTAGTCGCAGATTTGGGAGCTTGGTACCTGGAAGATTACCTGGGGCGTTAGAGCGTTTTATCTTAATTATTCAAGATAGGCTTCGTAGGTTTCCGGAACTCATTAATTCTCTAGAAGGGATTTTATTTATTGTGGGGCAAGAAGTTTATCTCTCCCTTAACACCCATGTGTATCTTGAGCTGTTAAGACCTCTAATTAAAGCCGGTCTAGCGCCTTCTTTTAGAGATAAAACAGCTTTTATGGAAGCATTGATAAATCGCGGGATTGGCGCTTACCGTAATCCCGGGGTCAAGATTGTGGTGTCCTCGTTTATAGCAACGATAGGTAATACCTTATATTTAAAACATGGTTGCCTCATTGAACGACCGGAGTATTTTTTAGGGGACGCCGTGCGTCCGGCGCCATTACCTTTAGTGCACCCTGAAATCTACCGTGCCTTTACTATTCTTTATGGTAAAAGCAAGTTACGTCTGCCCGATCTAAATTCCATCCCCGCAGGTGTTTTAAGTAACGACGGCGCTCGCGCAAATTTAAAGGGAAGCGTAAATGCTAATGGCATTCCTAATGAAGCTCCAACGGAGGCACTTGCAAAAGAGGTTTCCCCAAGCCACGCTAATCCGAACTCACTTTTTGCGCAAGAGTTCGTAAATGTAACGCCATCTGAGCCTAAAACGCGAGCCCAAAGAAACCTAGCAAGTGCTCAAGAACCACAAACTAGCTTAAATACAAGTGCCTCAATAGCGTCTCCCCAAAGCGAGCAGGAACTGCCCCCACCAAGCGCTTCTTTGACAGAGGATGAAGATGAAGTTGGCGGTATCATGATTGCTGCGTGTCTTAAGCTTTTAGCGGGGGAAGGCATCTTCTTAGAAGGGGCGTTTGCCCCAAACTCTGTGCCCGAAACTCAAACTACTTGGGACGAGCAAGGTAAGGAATCGGATCAAGCCCAAACTCAGGCACAAGAAGAGACTCAAGTTCAAACTACAACAAATAACGGCCCATATGACGAACCAAATGACAAATTTTATGGCGGACCAAATGTCATCTCACATACCACGACCAATGATATTTCGAATGACCTTTCAAAAGGTACTGCAAACGATATTTGCGCTCCTTCAAACGATATTAACGAGCTTGCAAACGATAAAGCCAACGGGGGCCTTGACTTAAAAAGTAGTGTAGAAGAAGCTGCTGCGCATCTTTTAACTTCCATGGCAGTCATAGCTGACGTTGGGCAAAAGACCAATGAGCGCGAAGTAACGGCGCCTACGCCTCAAGTTAAAGCGTGGGGAGACCAATTAAACCCGGTGGCATTTAATAGTGTTAAGGCGTCGTATGCTTTTGGGGGCCAAAATCAAGCTTTCACTCAAACGTCTAATGTTGGCGCCCCTTGTATGAGCGCGCCTTGTGTTAGTCCACCTGGTGTGAGCACACCTTGGATCGGGGGAGCGTGGGCTAAGGCCGATTTATCAAGTCAACCTATAACCCACGTAATCACGCCAACTTATGATTTTAACCACTCAAAACCAGCCGCTAAGGTTGCGGTCAATTTTTTAGGGCAAGCAATAAATAAGGAAGGAAATTATGGTCATAACACATGTAGTTATGGGACTTTTAGTCATTATGGCGTTACTTTTGGTGGGGCTGGTGCTTATAACCTGGAGGCTCTAGAGGCGCCAAAATTAGCTTTCGTAAAGCTTCACACAATAGATATGCCTAAAAAGGAAGCGGGCGCTTATGTGCCGAGATCCTTGAATGAAAAAAATGCCCAAGAAACCTTAAAAGAAGCGCAAAGTATGCATGATGATTTGGTCATAAATAGTAAGCCCAAACCTCAAGATATTACTTTAAACGCATCCCTAATGAGTACGGATAAGACTTTTCTAAAGCCAAGCTCTAAGATTAAACCGCAAAGAGTAAATCAACTCAAGCCAAATCAACTTAACGAAAATCGACTTAAACTAAATCAAGCTAATAAAAATCAACCTAACCAAAGCGAGCAAGCAAAATCTACATTTAAGAATTCAGGCCCCAAAAATGAAAACGCAGAAAAAGCTTTATTTATCGATGCCTTTACCAGCCTTTTTTTGGACCTTGAAGCCTTAAATCAAGGAAGCCAAGCTGCAAACCTAGGCGCGGAAGACTTAAAGGAAGCTTCGAACTCGAACCCTAAAAGCTCATGGCCTCAGGAGTTTTTTGCTTTGCCGTGTCATATGGGTGGGATTAAAGAGTTAGGAACTTCTAATTTAGCCCAAAACCGAAAAGCTCTTTTTACGGAAAAACCGCGTCGCAGAAGTAAGGTTAAGGTTGAGCCGACGGGTATTTTTGCGCTAAAACCAACGCCTAGACACCTTACTAAAATTAGCGCTTCCATGGAAAATGAAACGAATAATGACGCTCAAAAAGAGACTGAACTTGAAAACGGGACCTTATTAGACTCAAGCATGAGTTTAGATGAATCTTTAGCTAATACCCTGTTAGGCGAAGGTTTGGCTACAGATTTAAACGCGGATGCTCTTGATTTAAAAAGCGTTAAAACTTTAGCCTCCCCTAAAAAACGAGGCCGTAGGCCTAAAGCTAAAACGGTTAAAGAAATAGATTCTTCTTCGGCGTTAGAGGACGGAGCGCCTGCGGCTAAACCACGTAAAAGCACAAAAACGTCAGCTAAAGAAACCGTAGCTAAGGCTAATACTACAACTAAAATTCTTGCTCTAAACCCCGAAAATGAGGAAAGCTTACCGAAAGTAAAAAGCTCCACTTCTAAAGCCGCCCAAGCGCAAGCAAAAGCTTTAGACAGAAGCGAGGATAAAACTTTAGGGGTAGGGGAAGAGGCTCAACAAGTGGCGACGCCACCTGTTAAGCGCGGACGTGGGCGTCCGCGTAAAAACCCAATTGTAAAAGCTTAAAATTCAAGTGTTTGCACCAAACAAACCAAAAACTTAAGCTTAGGCGTGAAGCTAGGAACTTCACCTCAAACCAAAACGTAAATCTTAGTCCTCCAAAAAAAGTAGAGCTACTTTATCTTGGTCCTTGATCACCTAATAAGATTGTTTCAAGCTGGTCTAAGCGGTCATAGAGTTTAAATTCCTCAATTGTAGGGAGTTTTCCAAAGCGCATAATTTGTTTGTGGCTTGAATCGTAGATAGGCCAAGTAAGATTAGAAGGCTTGTTGGCTTGATTTAAATTGCAGTTTGGACTCCCAACTTTAATAAAACAAATAAAGTGGCCGTGTGTTTCGTTTGCTACGCGAGAGGCTTCTTCGGAAGGTGGCGTTAGGAAGTTGTTAAACGTATATGGTAGTTCACTTGCGTGCGCAACACCTAAGCGTGACTTTTTATCTTTTAAAGGTAGATAGTCAAAGTGGTAGGCAAAAACTGTATTTGGGGCGGAGGTATTATCAAGAAATACTTTCATCCCTAAATTAAACATCATGTCCCCAATGAATTCGCTCGCCCGCATATAGGCGCTGTGGTGTTCATCGATAGGATAGAGTTTGGCGATGGCGTTAGCGCGGCGAGTCCCAAAATTAACTTCCAAAGCCGAGAGGAACTTTTCTTTTGTGATCTTAGGATCAGTAAAGGCGGTGCCTTCATTGGTATTGTAGCCAACTAAGAGATCAACTTTTTTAAAGCGTCCTTTTTTTAAGGCGCGATAAGGCTCTTTAGGGATGAGTTTTCCATCAAAGTAAGGTTTTAAGAAGGAGTAGCTATTATGGAGGAAGCTGTAGTCATAAGGCACAAGTGATGCTAAGGTGGTTGGGTCTTGGTGTCTTAAAACCTCTAATCCCGCTTCGTTATCATGAACATGAAAGTGTCTTTCTAAGCGGGCGCTATTTTTAAAAGCGGTTTGTTCATTTTCCATGCTATCAAAACTTACAAACGGATAACTAAGGATGGTACCACTTTCAAGGATGGCGCGGTTAAAGAGGCCGTTAGCTAACGGAGAAAGCATTAAAGCTGAGGCGGCAAAGCTGCCGGCAGATTCCCCGCCGATAGTGACGTTTTGAGCATCGCCACCAAAACTTTCAATATGGCTTTGCACCCATCTTAAAGCTTCAATCATATCAAGATGGCCCCAGTTACCAGTGGTGCCATATTTATTTAAGGTGGTTTTAGAGGCATAAAAACCTAAAGCGTGTAACCGGTAATTAATGGTTACGAGTATAACGCCGTTTTTAGCAAAGGAAGTACCGTCGTAATAAGGTAGTGCGCCATCACCTGCGACATAAGCGCCCCCAAAAATCCAAACATAAACTGGAAGCTTAGAGTTCGGATCAATATTTTTCGGGCGATAGATATTTAAGCATAAAGAGTCTTCAGAAGTGTTTTTTAACGCCTTTTGTCCTAAAAAGCCTACTTGTGGCATGTGCGCACAAAATTCATTAGCCACAATAGCTATAAAGTCCAAATTAGAAATTTTTACTGCCAAGTCATATCGGATGACCACTAAGGGTTAACTAAAATTTAAGTTACAGTTGGGCTTTTAGGTAATTAGTTTTAGGATTTACTAGTATCTTGGCTAGGAGGCTTTAAGCGGTTATGCATTTAGATAAAACTCTATGGCTTCACACTTTAAGATCCGTGCTTCCTTTAAGCGCGACGCTTCTTTTAATTCCCTGTGCGTGGCAAACGCGGGAAACTTTTTTCTTTTTAGGGCCGGCCATGGTGCTAAGCGCAATTAGGACGGAGGAAGCCCGGGCTGCGTTTTTACGTAAAAGACTACTTCGGGGGCAAAAGTCTGGTTTTGAATTAAACCTCGCGCAATTAAAACAATATACCCGCTCAAATGCAGTTTATTTAGGGATCGGTTTTATCTGGGAAAAGGAGCATACTGAAAAACTTCACGCCTTGTTAGAAAGCCATGGTGACATCGCCAAACCAATGGCGGATCCAAACAAACGAGGGCAACTCTTTATGCAAGAGTTAGCGCCCAATCAAGACCTATACATTCCCCTTGAATTTTTAAATGGCCATACTTTAATCGCCGGCACCACGGGGGCCGGTAAAACCCGCTTATTTGATGTGTTAATTGCGCAGGCGGTATTAAGAGGGGAAGCGGTAATAATTTTAGATCCTAAAGGCGACCGCGCTTTAAAGGAACATGCTCAAACCATAGCCTCCGAGCAAAATCCTAATGATTTTTTGTTTTTTCATCCGGGTTTTCCGGAAGAAAGTGTGGGCTTAAATCCGATTTTTAACTTTACGCGTACGACGGAGCTTGCCGGGCGTTTAGCCCAGCTAGTGCCCACCGCAAAAGGTGGCAATGATCCGTTTAGAAGTTTTGCGCAGCTTACTTTAAACGTCATTATCGGAGGGCTCTTCTTAATCGGTAAACGCCCAACTTTAAAACTTTTACGCTATTACGCTGATGGCCGCGTAATGGAGCTTGGTTTTCAGGCATTTCGTTCTTATTTAGAAGCCAAAACCCCAGCTAAAGCGCGGGAGGAGCTGGCGGCTTTATTAAAATCCACCTCAAAAGTTCCTGGTAGACTACTAGCTACCTATAACACGTTTTACCGTAAATATACTCCAGTGTGTCCTGAGCTTGAGGCCTTATACGCTTTATGCCGCCACGATAGTACGCACTATGGCAAGATGATTGCGACTTTGATGCCACTTCTAGATACTCTTACGAGTGGTTCGTTAGGTGATTTGCTGACGCCACCTAAAGAACCTGATTTTAATACGCGGTTTTGGGATTTTGAACGCGTGATCGACCAAAGAAAAGTTCTTTATATCGGGCTTGATGCCTTAACTGACCCTATGGCAGCTGGAGCTTTAGGTTCGTTATTTTTAGCAGATTTAGCAGCAACGGCTGGTAATAGATATAATTACCATCAAGGAGTGATGACTCCGGTTAACATTTTTGTGGATGAGGCTGCTGAAATTGCGAATGAGCAATTAGTTCAACTATTAAATAAAGGCCGTGGCGCCGGCTTTAGATTATTTGTGGCGACGCAAACCGTGCCTGATTTTGAAGCGCGGTTAGGAAGTCCCGCTAAAGCGAGACAAGTATTAGGGAATATGAATAATTTGATTTCCCTACGCATCATTGACCCTGAAACTTGTAAATATTGCGCAGAAACTTTGCCTGAAGTGCGCGTGCGTTTTAGGACTGAAAGCGCGCAAAGTGCGCAAGATTCAGAACATCTCCTTAAGGTTAGTACTTCCCGTAGTGAATCAGCCTCAGAAGAAAAAGTGCCTCTAATTGGCGCTTCCTCCTTTATCAACTTACCTGATTTGGAATACATCGCGCGTATTGGAGCAGCAACCGTGTATAAAGGGCGTTTGCCATTTTTAAAGCTAGATACATAAGAAAAATAATGAGCGTTGTTGGGAAATAGGGTCGACCTTAGAGTGAGACTAATAGATTTTTGTGGATAAGGCTTTAGTGTGAAATGAGACTAATAAAAGTTTGGGAACTTGGTTTTACTTTAGGAGGAGGCTTTAAAAGCTTGACACAAGAAGCCACCTTAAAATACCGAGCTAACAGGGAACACGCTAAAAGGAGCTTGGCTAAGAGGAATCCGATTAAAATGAGCTTGGTTAAAATAAGTTCGGCTAAAATAAGTTTGGTTAAAAGGATCTCGACTAAAAGAAAGTAGTCAAAAGGCACCTATTTTGGTAGAATCTCCCTGTTTTTCAGTCAGTAAAAAGCTTTGTTTAACGGATTGTTTCAGGGATTTATAAGGAATGCAAAAATATTTTCCCAATAATTCTTGAAAACCTTTTAGTAAAGTCCATAAAAGGTTTACAAGGTTCTTTGAAAGAGCCTTAAAACATTTTTAAAGCAATTTTAAAACCAATTTCAAAACCAATTTTAATAAGTGGATTAAACATGCTTTAAAAATACCAATGGTCGCCGACATAATTGATAATGCAAAGTTGGTCGCCAAAATTCGATGGTAAAAATCATGGCAAAATCGATAGCAAAGCATAGCCGTAAAACTAGGTAACAAAACATTACAACTAAACGTTTTATAAGCTTGGCCCAAGGCTACCTTGGCTTGGGGCTGGATTATTAAATTTAAGCATATGAGTACTCTACAAACATATCCGTTCGTTAAATGGGCCGGCGGTAAAAGACAGCTTTTACCAAAACTCATCGCCAAAATGCCAACTCAATATGGGCGTTACTTTGAGCCTTTCGTAGGTGGTGGTGCTTTACTCTTGGCGCTTAATCCAAAACAGGCGGTCATTAACGATATCAATGAACAGCTGATAAACGTCTATTGCCAGTTAAAGCAAAATCCTGACGAAGTGATTCAAAAAATCCAAGAAATGGATGCGCAAACGTGCGATAAAGACCTCTACCTAGAGGTTCGTAAGCAATATAACGATAAAATCATCAATCACGAATTAGATGCTACCTGTGCCGCTTTAACTATTTGGGTGAATAAACATTGCTTCAATGGGTTGTATCGAGTTAATTCCAAAGGCTTGTTTAACGTACCGTTTAACAATAAAACAGATATTGTGTCGATGAATGAACACAATCTACGCAACATTGCCACCTACCTTAATGATTATGACGTTACCATCATGCAAGGAGATTTTGCGCCAGCGTGTAGCGAAGCTCAGGCCGGGGATTTTGTCTATTTTGATTCACCATATGTTCCTGCAAGCCTTACGGCTAACTTTACCGATTACACTAAGGATGGGTTTAGTTTTGAGGAGCATTATAGATTAGCAGAGCTCTTTAAAACCCTCGATAAAAAAGGGGTTAAGTTGATGCTTAGCAACCATAATGTTCAAGTGGTGTACGAATTGTACCAAGGCTTTAATATTGAACCTGTGGCCGTAAAAAGAGCTATTAACCGTGATGCGTCTAAGCGCGAAGGCAAAGAAGTAATAATTACCAATTACTAAAGCTCAAAGATTTATCAATTACCAACCCCATTAGCCTAGAAAAAGTTTGTCACTTGATGGGAGGGCGGAAGGCTAGAACCGGAAGTTGGATTTTGGATTTGGGGCTTTAGATGTTGTTTTTGAATGTTGGGTTGGTATTTGTATATGGGCCCGCTAAACCAAAATTTTGGTTGATGGTAGGATTTAAAGGCTAGTCTTAAATATTGAGCTAGCCTTTATTCATTTATGGATAACTACTCAAAACACTAAACTCCAAAGTGACAACTTGCTTTTAATGCGAGATCTTGTGTTTAGTCCCTAAGTCTTAACTTATCTTATTTGGCTCTTTACTTAGTCCCAAAAATTCTGTCACCAGCATCACCAAGACCTGGGCAGATGTAAGCATCCTTGTTTAAGCATCTATCTAACTGGCCAACGTAGATCTGAACGTCTGGGTGAGTTTTGGCTAAACGTTCAAGGCCTTCTGGAGCTGCAATAATGCAGACGAACTTAATCTTTACTGCGCCTTTTTCTTTAAGCATATTAACGGCATCAACTGCAGAACCACCTGTGGCGAGCATTGGGTCTACGATAACGCAGGTTCTTTCAGCGATGTTTTGAGGTAACTTACAAAAGTAGGTCACGGGTTCATGGGTGGTTTCATCGCGATACATCCCGATGTGACCGATTCTAGCTGAAGGCACTAAAGCTTGAATACCTGGGACCATGCCAAGACCTGCTCTTAGTACCGGAATAATAGCAAGCTTTAAGCCGGCTAACATCGGAGTCATGCAAGTTTCAATTGGGGTTTCGATTTTAACATCCTCTAGTTCTAAATCCTGGAAAGCTTCAAAAGCTTCAAGCATAGCGATTTCTTCAACTAGGGTTCTAAATTTGTTGGTGTTTGTATCTTTGTCTCGTAACAAAGAGATCTTATGTTTGATGAGTGGGTGCTTAAAAATTGTAATATTCTTTTCTTTTGAAAAATCCATGCTTTGGTTCCTATATTTTAGACTGAATTTAAAGCTTAATTGTTGAGAGCTAAACTCTAAGCTTTACTCCTAAGAGCTACATTTAGAGTTTAACCTTATAAGTTTAATCTTTGGGGACTTCGGTGCCTTTGATGGCCATTTCGAAGGTGTATTTGTTGCCTGGTAAAATTGCATTTAGCGCAATGCCGGCGATAGCAGCAATGGCTAAAGAAGTTAAGGTAATAGAGGTTTCGCCGACATTAAAGGTTAGGCCTTCTTTAAACCCTAAGCCACAAACAAAGATTACGGCTGCAATAATCAAATTACGAGACTTTGATAAATCAACCTGATTATCGACGATATTTCTAACGCCTATAGCGGAAATCATGCCGTACAAAATAAATGAAATACCACCAATGATGGCTGTAGGCATGGTAGAAATCACGGCGGAGAATTTAGGAATAAATGATAAGATTATCGCTAAGACGGCGGCAATACGGATAACTTTAGGGTCATAAACGCGAGATAACGCCAAAACCCCGGTGTTTTCACCATAGGTGGTGTTAGCAGGACCACCAAATAATCCCGCAAAGGAAGTTGCGAGACCATCACCTAATAATGTTCTATGAATGCCTGGGGAGGCAATATAATTTCTGCCAACGGTTGCAGAAATCGCAGACATGTCACCAATATGTTCCATCATAGTGGCTACAGCAATAGGAGCCATCACTAAAATGGCAGTAATATCAAACTTACACATCTGAAATGGTGGTAAACCAAGCCAATCTTCATTCGCAATAGGAGCGTAGTTTAAAATGGCGGAGCCATCAGCGTTGGTATACCCAAAATAGTTTAAGATTACAGCCGTGACGTACAAAATGACCACGCCCATTAAAATTGGAATGATCTTAAATAAGCCTCGTCCCCAAATGTTGAAGATAATTACGGTCGCAAGAGCCGCAAAAGCTAACGGCCAATTAACTTGAGAGTTAGCGATAGCTACAGAAGACAATGATAAACCGATGCAGATAATCATAGGGCCGGTAACAACCGGAGGCAAAAAGCGCATAACTTTAGCAATGCCTACAGTTTTGACGATAAGAGCCATGGCGAGATAAACTAAACCGGCTATGACGATCCCGCCACAGGCATAAGCGGCCTTGTCATCCACGCTCATATCAGCGTAAATACCAGTATTTAAGTTAGCAATAGTGTAAAAACCACCTAAAAACGCAAAAGATGAACCTAAAAAGGCTGGGACTTGTAGTTTGGTACATAAGTGAAAGATTAAGGTCCCGCATCCTGCGCAAAACAAGGTGACCGCAACCGTAAGCCCGTGGGTTACGGGTTGGCCACAAGCTTCCTTAAAAAATCCCATTACGAGAATAGGCACTAAGATTGTAGCGCCGAACATGGCAAACATGTGTTGCACGCCAAGAATTAGCATGCGAGTGCGACCTAATTCTCTAGCGTCGTAAATGGCGTGATCATATTTGGAATTCATATGAAGATCCTATAGTTTGGGTATTGAGGCAATAATAGGTCACTTGAAAGTGATTCTGGTTTGGTTGTTACTAAATTTACCGCGTGCCCTTATCTTAATAGTACGAGCCAAAAAGTAATAAAGTAAAAACAAGCAACTTGAAAGAAGCTTAAAAGTAACTACTAAAATCGTGTTTAGTTTACCATGACTCCGAATTAGAAAAGTAGATTATGTGCTTAATTTAGCCGGAAAAAATACTGCTCCCACAGATAAAATTATTGATAGGAGCGGTAATCATTTTTAGTTAGGTTTTACTCTAACTTTGGGCTTAAGCTTGGGCCTTGGGCTTAGAGTACAACTTGAACTTAAGCTCAATACTTATAAAATGCGACCTTCAACCTACACGCAGGCGTGTGGGTTTTACGCCACAATTTATAACGTGAAATAAAACCATATTAGAAGTCAGAAAATCTCCATCTGACTAAAGCACACGGTAAAAATCCTCATTTAATACGCTTGAAAGACGCTAAATTTAGGCAAAATTTCACAACAAACTCCCTAAAAATGTGATATTTGGCTAATTTTTGCTCAAAAAGTGAAAAATAATAAATAATAACGATAATCATTATTGATAAGTGCAAAAAACTAATGTATACTGTATCCAACTTGAGAGCAGGGGATAGGATGCAGCACTAAAAATAATTAGTAATAATTCTTGTTATTGATAAAATATTAAAAACAGATTAAACTTAGTAAAAGTTTGATTGAAGGTCAATAAACAGAAGATTTAGATTCTCAATTTAAGAGAGGTGCTTAATTATGGATATGCAACCGGCAACCCCAAAACTACGTAAATCTAAGCAGCGTGATTCCATTTATGGCTATCTATGTGGCACTAAAAGCCATCCATCTGCAGATATGATTTATGAAAGCTTGAAAGGCGAGCTCGACAATTTAAGTCTAGGCACGGTTTACCGGAACCTCGTCTTATTAGAAAAGCTTGGCAAGATTGTTTGCGTCGCAAGCACAGACGGGACGCAACGCTTTGATGCTGATTGTTCAGCTCACGCACACTTTGTCTGTCGTGTTTGTGGGGCGGTATCCGACCTTAAGGAAGTAAGTCCAGATGAAATCAAAACGATTTGCGGGGCGAATTCCGGTGAGGTAGTAGAACAAGTTAGCGTAGTGCTTCATGGCTTATGTCCACATTGCGCTAGTAAGGTAAACAACTAAGAGACCTAGTAACGTGGTCATGTTTCTAAGTCTTAGGTTTTAAATGATTTTTTAATTAAATAGGAGACATCATATGTCACAGATCAATAGAGAAATTGGTGATTTCACCGTGCAGGCTTATCACAACGGCAAGTTCGAAACTGTTTCTAAGCAGGACGTTCTTGGTAAGTGGAGTATCTTCTTCTTCTACCCAGCTGACTTTACTTTCGTGTGCCCAACTGAACTTGAAGAACTTGCTGATAACTACGAAGCTTTCAAGGCGGCTGGTTGTGAAATCTACGCTGTTTCTACTGACAGTCACTTCGTGCACAAGGCTTGGCACGACGCTTCTGACCGTATCAAGAAGATTCAGTATGTAATGCTTGCTGACCCTGCTCACGTATTGTCTCGTGATTTCGAAGTGCTCATCGAACAAGACGGCATGGCTGAAAGAGGTAGCTTCATCGTTAATCCACAAGGTAAGATTACCGCATGCGAAGTGATTTCTGGTAGCGTTGGTCGTAGCGCCACTGAACTCTTACGTAGACTTCAGGCTTGCCAGTTCGTAGCTGAACACGGTAACGAAGTATGCCCAGCTGGTTGGAAGCCAGGGGCAGCAACCTTAAAGCCAAGTCTTGACCTCGTAGGTCAGCTCTAATTAGGAGGCCGGGCCATGGAAAAATTAGATCAAAGCCGTTTCTATGACGTAGTCGTAGTCGGTGGCGGCCCGGCGGGTCTTACCGCCGCGCTATATCTTGCCAGAGCCCGGCTCCGGGTTCTGGTGGTGGAAAAAGATCACTTCGGTGGTCAGATTACCATCACTTCAGAAGTCGTGAACTTCCCAGGTGTTAAAAAATGCAGTGGGGAAGAGCTTGCAAACACCATTCGCGCTCAAGCGGAAGATTTCGGAGCAGAGTTTATGCTCGCCGGAGTTGAATCTATAGAAGCTAATGGTGATTATCGAACCGTGCATACCACTCGTGGAGATATTTTCTGTCACGGGATCTTGATTGCAACCGGGGCTGCTCCTCGTCGGGGTGGTTTTGCAGGTGAAGAAGAGTATCGCGGTCGTGGTATCGGCTATTGCGCAACTTGCGATGGTAGCTTCTTTGCCGGTAAAGATGTTTACGTAGTTGGTGGTGGTTTTGCGGCGGCAGAAGAAGGGGTGTTCCTGACTAAATACGCTCGCCACGTTACTATCTTAATGCGTGGGGCAGACTTCTCATGTGCGCCAACAGTAGCAGAACATGCACGTAAGCATCCAAAGATTACGGTGGTACCAAATACGGTAATTACCAAAGTTTCTGGTGCTGATGGTGGCGAAGGTATCGATACTATCGAAACCATGAATAAGGTAACTAGTGAAAGCACAGTCCTCAAAGCCCCAAACGGTGAAACTTACGGGGTCTTTGTGTTTGCTGGTTACGAACCTGCGACTACCTTACTAAAGGGCGTGGCAGATTTAGATGAAAGCGGTTATGTCATTACCGATGAAAGCATGGCAACTAGCGCTCCTGGTATTTATGCCGCTGGCGACTTAAGAGTCAAAAAGTTACGTCAGGTAGTAACAGCAGCCGGTGATGGGGCGATTGCAGCTGCAACCATGGAACATTTTTGTGCGGCTCGTAAAGAAGCAACTGGTATGTTTGGGGTGCGCCCTGAGCCTGTGGCAAAGGCTCAACCAAAGGCTCAAGCGCCTAAGGACGAGGCAAGTAGCACGACTAATAGTGGCAGTATCTTTGATGATGCAATGCTGGCGCAGCTTAATGCCGTCTTCGCCCGGATGGAAAACCCATTGGTGCTTGAAGTGCATGGTAATGGCAACGAAGTTTCAACTGAACTTTTAGGGTATATGAAAGCTTTGGCTGATTTAACCGATAAGCTCAAAGTTGTCGCTGGTGATGGCACAGTTTCTGATCTACCGTGTGTGAGAGTTATGCGAGATGGAAAATTTACAGGTCTTGCATTCCACGGGGTACCAGGAGGCCATGAATTTACTTCGTTTATTTTAGGGCTGTACAACGCATCTGGTCGAGGCCAGGAGTTAGATCCCGCTGTAATGGCGAAGGCTCAAGCTTTGACGTCCGAAGTAAACTTTAAAGTCCTGGTATCACTCTCTTGTACCATGTGTCCAGAACTTGTAACTGCCACCCAAAAGCTAGCAACCGTTAATCCAAAGGTTACAGCAGAAGTTTATGATTTGAACCACTTCCCAGATTTACGGGAACGTTACAAGGTGATGAGCGTCCCTTGCTTGGTTATCAACGATGAACACATTGCCTTTGGGCGTAAAAATCTGGCTCAACTTCTTGAGATGTTGCGCGAGAAAGGTATAGCCTAAACCAAAAGTTTAGTCTGTCCTAGTTCGGAGAACCAAAACCGAACGACATAGTATAAGAACCCAGCTTAAAGCTGGGTTTTTATCATTTAAAAATTCTGTTCTTTTTTTTCTTGAGCTTTGTTCTTTTGGCTTTTCCTGTTGGTTGTAGGCATTTTTTATAGCACTTGGTTTTACAATAGTTGCAACAAATGAGTTATACGACTAACACTAACACTCTTTAAAAGTCACTAGCTTTCGTAAGTTCGCGTCATAAACCACCGCAAACTTTAATCGATCCTTATTGCAGTCAAATGAAGCCCCGTAGTCTCGAGCTAGGATTTGATTTACGCCATCCTCAAGTTTAGCTTCGACCTCATTGGAGTTTTTCGTGTACTTAAATTCAACGATGATGATTTTTGAGTCAAGTTCAATGATAAAGTCAGGGAACCCTTGGCTTTCATAAACTTCGCGGTAGCAGGAAATACCAGAGCCTAGGACAAACATCTGTAGCACGGTTTTAATTTGGTGTTCATTTTCAAAATTGTAGTATAGATTGCTTCTTGGAATTTTGGCGAGGATTTCATTAAATTTAGCGACAATTTGTGTAGCAGTAGCATTTTGGATAAAGTCCTCTAAATCACCACATTCATTGGTGAAGAATGAACCAAATACCTTGTAAAGAGTAAGTCTAGTTAAGGCTTTTCGTAGTTCTAGATTTGGTATTGTTAATGCTACATGTTCTGAGATCTTATATCCTTTTTTAAGTGATAAATAACCACACTGAGTCATTAAGACATTTTGATCCATTGATTGAAGTGTCGTAGGATTTTTGAATTTATCGGCATTTAAAATAATTTCTGGCTGCTCAAATACATCAAAGTCAACTAGATGGCTATTTAAGTATTTCACAAGAATACTAGGGCAACCGCCATTGTCATACCAATAATCGTCAAATAAAACTTCTGGGAGTTCATTTGCTTCTTTAAAGAAATTATTGACTGACCAAGTAGAGAAAACTGATGTTTCACCATATTCATCAAAACAGATATTGTCATAATAAGTTGCCAGCTTATTGAGTAAACGTTCTTTATATGACAGGTATTGTTCCTGAGAAAGGGAACTTATAGTGCAGTGGTTAAGCTTTTCAATGGCAATATCAATATAGTCTTTAAAGTAAAGCTCGATTTCATCTCTAGTGTAGCCTACTAGGGTGGCGATTTGCGGATGATACGAAATGTCTGTGATATTGGTGCCAGATGAGAAAATTGAACCCCCTCTAAATCTTGTAACCCCAGTTACGAGAAGGAATCTAATTTTACCTGATACATCGCTTGATTTAATGGTGGCATAAAAATTTCCGATTTCTTGACGAATAGACTCAAAAGCTTCGTTATCATCAATGAGCGCATTTAAAGGAGCGTCATATTCATCGATTAAAAGAACGAAGGATTGATTAATATTTAGGGCAAAATCTTCTAAAGCTTCAGCAATTCCATACTTTAAAGTAATAGGCTTAACCTTTAGTTTCTGAGCTTGGTTGTTTATTTGGATTAAAAAACGTTTTCGAAAATCTTCAAGACAATTGCTGGTTATAAATGAAAAATCCAAATGTAAAACCGGATATGTAGGTTCGGTCCAACGTGGAGTCCCGTCTTCATTATTGCCGGCAATATAGGTGCCTTTGAAGTAAGGTTCGGTTCCGTAGGTGAACAAGGTTTCAATAGTATTTAAGGTTAAAGATTTACCGAATCGTCTTGGCCGGGAGAAGGAAGCATAACGATTTTTTTTAATAATAGATAAAATTTCTTTCGTTTTATCAATGTATAGGTAATTCCTATCTTTGGTTGCCATAAAACTAGAAAGACCAATAGGGATGTTTTTCATAGGTTCACCTTTGCCAAGAGTATTGCTTCTAAATATTATAAGCAAAATAAGCTTTTAATTATAGAAGCTGCTTTGTAGTAATAGCTCTTAATCACTCTTATTATTAAAGCATAAGAGCCTAGCAACATCCTTAATCTTTAAACAGGCTCTTCTATGGAGTAAGATGGGGTATTAGCATTCCTTAAAGGCGGCAAGCTTTCGTAAGTTTGCGTCATAAACCACCGCAAACTTTAATCGGCCCTTGTTGCAGTCAAATGAAGCCCCGTAGTCTCGAGCTAGGATTTGTTTTACACCATCCTCAAGTTTAGCTTCGACCTCATTAGAGTTTTTCGTGTACTTAAATTCAACGATGATGATTTTTGAGTCAAGTTCAATGATAAAGTCAGGGAACCCTTGGCTTTCATAAACTTCGCGGTAGCAGGAAATACCAGAGCCTAGGACAAACATCTGTAGCACGGTCTTAATTTGGTATTCATCCGCAAAATTGTAGTATCGATTGCTTCTTGGAATTTTAGCTAGGATCTCATTAAATTTATCAACAATCTCAGTGCCATGCAGGCCAAGGACTAGTCATTATGGAAAGGCGTAATGAATTTATTTCCACGCTCAAGCAAGGTGACTGTGAAGTTACTGCTATGAAGCGTCTTAAGTTTCACAAGATGCCTGCTAAAATCACTTTCATCTTACATTTCGCACTTGAACATTGTTAATTTCGTCCCTCAGTACTTGAGCATA
>ERZ1034739.33-NODE-33-length-55247-cov-20.105957_pt1 | contig 55247 bp, 72 predicted proteins | sample MGYA00520636_ERZ1034739 | MGnify/ENA primary metagenome ERZ1034739 (study PRJEB33766, sample SAMN09781703) | gut metagenome | biome: gut microbiome | host: Homo sapiens | place: Madagascar | study: EMG produced TPA metagenomics assembly of the PRJNA485056 data set... | reverse complement strand
TTATACTTGCTTGATATTCAACACTTTAAGTATGCCGTTTTGCTTAGGCAAAATTCCCTCGCGCACGCGCATAATGCGCACACGCGCGTATATATACACTCTATATATAATATCTTATTAAGTATAAGTATATGAAATAGGGGGTATGGGGGAAAGAACACGCTAACTTGGATTTTTTGAAGAAACGAAAAAAGAGTGCCTATTTCTGACACTCTTTTTCTTTATCCATTTGCCTTTTCAAGTCTTTCTCGGATTTCATGCGCTCGTATAGTGGGCGGTCTATTTGAACATAATCCTTTCCGTCAAGTGTTGCATCAAGAATGACATCAAGCAACTTCATTTCATCTGCTGAATGGTTATATGTAAACAAGTCATTCGCTTCTTCTTTGGATAGCAAAACATAGCTTGCCTTGAACATAGCCGACCGTGCTTTGGCTTTCCAAACTTTCTTTTGCTGTTTCTCCCATGATTGCACCTTTGGTTTGCGTTTCCGCTTTCTCTTTGTTGGCTGTCCTGTTGGTTGGTAGATACCATTGTTTGCAGTCTGTCGCTTACCATACGCCCAAAGCAGACCAACGAAAAAGATAATCACAAGTACGGCTATCATTCTTCAAACATCTTTCCGGCACCCAACATTAGCCATTTGGCATTTACTCCAAAGTCCTTTACCATTGGGTACATCCACGAAACTTGAAACCATCCTCTATCCAAGTCCTTGCGGTTGGCTATGAGGTTGCGCCTGTCAATCTCATACAGGCGGCAATAGGTATTTACACCTCGTATCTTTTTCATCGCTATTATCGCATCAAGAGCGCAATAAAAGCGTTCCATTATCTGTTTGCTTACTGGTGTATTCATTCTTTATCAATATTTGTAACTTTCGTGTAATCCTCGTTGAAGTACCACTTTTCTTTGTGAAGAACTTTTGCTCCGAAAGCATTAGTCGCTCTGTAAGTGTGTTCACAATATCTTAATAATACTTCATTAGGATTATTACCATGCTCTTTTAGATATGGTCGTAGTTCTGTTGTCTTTTTGAAAAGAGAGTCTGCCGACCAACCCTCTGCTTTCGCCTTTGTCTTTACTTGCTCCATTGCATAGCGAATAGTGGTCAATTCCTGTGGCTTTCCAAGTTCTACACATTCATAACTTGATGGGTCGTTGAAATTGGCATTGACATATTCATCAATGGCTTTCTCGTATGGTTTTTGACAGGCGCACACACAAGCAAGTATGAATAGACACATAACTTGTTTCATGCGCTCATTCCTCTAAGTTGTTCAACATCGGCTTTCAGCTCTTGCAGTTCATCAAAGGGCAAAGATTTAATCTTTGCGGTCGTGATAGCCTTTTCTAACTCTGTCAGCACCTCTAAGCTCCTTTCGGGATTTACTTGGTGTATGGCGATACTCTGCTTGCAAAGTTCAATCACCATTCGATAGTATTCTTTCATATTTTTCTGTTTTTGTTTTTCAATACTTGGGGAACTTGCCAAATATAGTTATCCGACATCTGCAACTGCAGCATTGCCTACCTGTTGGGCAGTTCCCTTTTTGGCAACCTCCAACAAAGCCTCCAACTTCCCTATTTGGCGGTTGAGTTCGGCAATTTCCCTGTCTTTTTCTTCAAGCAATCCATAAGGCGCAATTTGCTTTGTATTCATCATATCCACAAGCATAGTGGAAAAAGTTTTATCCTCTGCCGAAATATGATGTGCGCTTTCCTCGTTTGCAGTCTGCTGTGTTTCTTCTTCCCCATCTCCAAGCATAGAGCCTGTGCCATTTTCCAACCATTCAAGATTTAAGTTTGGTACAATATCTTTGAGTTTTTGGGTAAACAGTTTAGGCTCTTGGGTCTTTCCGTTGATTACTTGCGAGAAAGCCGAGGGGTTATTATACCCCATTTTCTGCCCTAATTCCCTCTGACTTGCCACAATCCCCGATTTTGTTAGGTGGCGTATCAAAATTTTATATCTGTCTAATTTGTTCATTATCAGCAACTTTCTAAATATTACGAAATTTATTTTGTACTCACCATAAACTTTTTGCCTAAATTATTTTGTTGGTTTAGGTAAATTGTTTACCTTTGCACCACAACAAGTTTAATAGTGTTGCAAAGATATAAAATTATGTCTGTAAAACACACTAAATCAGTTAAAAATGAAGTATAAGAAGAAATCTGTCTTTCGGCAAATGTACGATGCACTGCCAACGGAACGCCCACAAGCACCAAAAACGGCATGGGTGAACGACATAGCAGCAGTGGCAAAGGTACATCCCACGACTGTAAGGTGTTGGCTTGCTGGAACACAGAAGCCAGACGAATTGAGAACTGACATTATCGCTAAACACCTTGGCGTTAGTGCAAAAGAATTGTTCAACTCTTAAAAGTACACGACAATGAAAAGGGACACTTTGGTAAACTTTATCGGTATGTGTGTTTGGGGTGCAATCGCCCTGTGTTGCACGATTACCATGTTTCTAAATTGGGGACACATCATTTTCGCCCTTGCTGGTTGGGCATTTGCTTGGCTTTGTTATGTGGAGAAAGAGTATTGCACCGAAAGCGTAAGAGATTATTTCAAGCGTAAAAGGAGGGCATGATATGGCTATTACGATGGAGTTGTACGAATTGAAAAACATCTGTAAGGAAATGGCGGCTTTGGGTGCTGCCACGATAGTACAGAGCAACGCACCAAGCAAAGACTTGGTTTCGCAGCGTGAGGCATATCGCTTGTTTCAAGAAATGCGAGTGAGGCGGTGGGTTGAGCAAGGTCTTATAACTCCACAACGTAACGGTGCTGCCCCCAACTCAAAGCGTTTCTATTCAATGGCAGAGTTGCAATCGCTCAACAATGCGGAAACATTAAAGACAATCATTAACAGATAAAAGAACTATGAAGAAGATTAGCGAATTTATTTCTGCTTATCTGAAAGGCAGAAAGGAACGCAAAGCCGAACAGCAGAAAGCGGTGATGCAAAGCGAGTCCTTGAAAGTTGTGCAAGTAATGGAGTTTCAGAACCAACTCTATATTTGCTACAACAACATTCCACTGATTGATATTCGCTATGTGGAGAATGTGCAATCGGTGTTGAATGACGCACGGACTATCAGAGAAAAGTATATCGAAAGTAACAACATCAAATTTGGCGTACAATGAAAAAGATAATTTTGAAATCGCTTGCCCTTGTGAACTTTAAGGGTGTCCGTGATTTTAGCATTGCTTTCAATGACGGCATTACAACCGTGTGCGGAGATAACGGCACAGGCAAGACAACGCTCTATGATGCGTATTTGTGGCTGTTGTTCGGCAAGGACAGCACAGGCAGAAGTGACGGTGCTAACGGCTTTAACGTAAAGACCACAGGCGAGGATGGAAAGCCAATCTACCGTTTGGAACATTCAGTTACTGCCGTGCTTGAAGTGGACGGAAAGGAAATCAAACTGCAACGCTCACTGGTTGAGAAGTGGCAGAAAGTGAACGGCACAATCGATGAAGTGATGAAAGACGAAACACAGTATTTCATCAATGATGTGCGCACAGGCACGAAGAAAGAGTATCAAGCTGAAATATCGGAGATTATACCCGAAGATGTGTTCCGCATGATAACCAACCCTTACTACTTTACATCATTGAGTGCGGAAACGCAAAAAGATATGTTGCTTGAAATGGTTGGCAATATTGATGATGAAGAAGTGGCGGCTACCGACCCCGATTTTCTTGCATTGCTTGACCAAATTAACGGCACAAGCCTCGCAAAGTGGGCAAGAGAGATTGCGGCTAAGAAAAAGGCTTGCAATGATGCACTTGCCACCATTCCCGCAAGTATCGAAACGGCACAGAAACTTATGCCAGAAAGTGAGGAATGGGCGGTGCTTGAAAAGCAGTTGAAAGAAGTGCAAGACCGTGTTAAGGAGATTGACGCACAGATTGCCGACAAATCCGCTCTGAACGATGAGGCATATAAGCGCAAGATGGCACTTATGAAACAACAGGCTGACAAGCGTATAAAACTGCAAGACCGTGAGAATACTATCCGCATGGAAACCAACGCAGCGCACAACAAGGCACTTTCCGATATTCAGCAAATGGAAAACGAGTTGTCAATCAATCAGAAGAACTTGGATAGCTACCGCAACGACAAAATGAACGTGGACGGCAAGATTGATGAACTCAACGGCAAACTGGTAGAAATGCGTGAGCAGTTCAAGGCTGTTGCAAAAGAGCAGTTCCCAGAGCCGAGCGGTGATGTGCTTGTGTGTCCGACTTGTGGCGAGCCTTACAAGGGCGAGAACTTGGAAAATGCCATTGCAAAGTTGCGTGGTAACTTTGAGCAAAGCAAATCCAAGCGACAGAAAGATATTCAGACCAAGGGCAAGCAATACAAAGCCGAATACGACAAAGCCGTGGAGCAGCAGACCAAACTAACAGGTCTTATTGCCAAACTTGAAGATGATGCACTTGAAATAAAGGGCAATATCACAATCAAGAAAAACAACATCCCTGTTGCTGGCAACGCTGACGAGGCTATTGCCAATGATAAAGAGTGCATAGGGTTACGCAACGACATAGCAGAAATCGCCAATCAGTTGCAAGTTGAGGTGCCTCAAGCCGATGTGTCGGAACTGCAAAGCGAGAAAGCCGACCGCAACGCTGCCATTGCCGAGATAAACAAGCGACTTGGCAAACGTGCGATGATTGAGCGAGTGAACAAAGAGATTGCCGACCTTGAAGAAAAGCGCATAGCCAACAACCAAGCCAAGGCAGACTTGGAGAAATGGGAAGATGTGTATTTGCGCTTTCAGAAAGCCAAGGATGAAGTTCTCATGCAACGCATCAACGGCTTGTTCAATGTCGTTTCGTTCTCATTCGTTAAGGAGCAGAAGAACGGAGGCGAGAAAGTAACTTGCTATTGCACCGTGAATGGAGTGCCTTATGCTGATGTCAATGCCTGTGGCAAGGTAAACGCTGGCTTGGATATAATCAACGCTATATGCGCAACTAAGGGAATATCTGCCCCAATATTCATTGATAACCGTGAGAGTTTCAATGTAATCATTCCTACAATATCGCAGATTGTGAATTTGCGAGTGAGCAACGATAAACAACTTACCATTAAAGCATAATTCGATATGGAAGAACAAAGAACAATGACAGCACAGCAACCGCAACAAAGCGGTGCTGTTGCGCAAAAGCCACAGGCGAAGAACTTAGACACGCTGAAAAGAGTGCTTAACGCTGATTCCGTGATGGCGCAATTCAAGAACGCACTTAGCAAGAACGCATCTACATTCGTGGCTTCGCTGATAGACTTGTACAGTTCGGACAGCAAACTGCAATTGTGCGACCCTAACCAAGTGGTGAAAGAGGCTCTGAAAGCAGCGGTATTGCACTTGCCTATCAACAAGGCTTTGGGACAGGCTTTCATCATTCCGTTCTACAACACGGTAACGGATGCAAAAGGAAACAAGGTTAAGAAGTATGAGCCAGTATTTCAGATAGGCTACAAAGGCTTGTATCAGCTTGCAATGCGTACAGGCAAGTATGCTATCATTAACGCTGATGTGGTGTACGAGGGCGAGTTACAGCGTGTGTCTAAGCTGACTGGTGAGATTGATGTTGAGGGACGCAAGGTTTCAGAAAAGGTTGTTGGCTACTTTGCCTACATTCAGTTGGTGGACGGCTACCACAAGGCAATATATATGTCGGTTGAAGATATGGCGGCACACGCCAAGCGTTACTCAAAGGCTATTGCTTTCAACAGAAGTGTTACGATAGAAACATTGCTCAATCTCGCCAAGCTGCCTGTCAATGCCGACAGTTCACAAGTAGGCTGGCAAGGTAACTTTCACGCAATGGCTATCAAGACCGTGTTACGCAACCTGTTGGGCAAGTATGGCTATCTGACGGTATCATTGCAAGAGGGCATTGCAACGGATGCACAGAGCGACACAGACGAAAAGCAAGTAATTGTTGCCGATGCACAGGCGGTAGAAGTCGTTGATGATGCAAACGTGGAGTATGAAGAAGTTGATGATGCAAACGTGGAGTATGAAGAAGTTGGCAATGCGCCACAAATCGAAGATAACACAGAGGAAAAAGAGCCAGACCCCGGCTTTTGATTAACCAAGTGAAGTATGGAGTTGAAAGTGTTAGGTTCAAGCAGCAACGGCAATTGCTACATTCTTGACAACGGCAAGGAGGCTTTGATACTTGAGGCTGGTGTTCGTTTCCAAGAAGTGAAAAAGGCTTTGGGGTACAATCTCCGAAAAGTCGTAGGCTGTCTTATAACCCACAGGCACAACGACCACGCCAAGTATATAAAGGCAATGGTGGATAATGGCTTTCACACGTTGGCTTTGGCTGATGTTTGGGAAAACAAAGGCGTATGGGGTTCACGCTCTGTTGCCATTGTTCCCAAACACGGCTACAAACTTGGTAGGTTTAAGGTGTTGCCGTTCAACGCTTGCCACGATGTGCCTTGTGTCGGCTACCTCATAGAACACCCCGAATGTGGGCGGATAATGTTCCTCACTGACAGTTGCGAATGTCTTAGCCTGTTTCCACGGCTTAACCACATCCTGATTGAGTGCAACTATTCAATGGCAAAACTCATTGAGGCTGTCAATGCTGGAGTAACGCCCAAAAGCCAAATAGACCGCTTGCCCAACTCGCACATGGAACTGCAAACGTGCAAGGCGGTACTCTCTGAATTAGACCTTGCCAATGTGTACAACATAGTGCTTTTGCACTTGTCAGACCACAACAGCGACAGGTTGAAATTTGTATCTGAAATTGAACGGCAGACAGGCAAAGCCGTATATGCTGCCACTCCAAATATGGATATTGACATTACAAAGTTCTGATATGGCAAAGGTCTTGGTTGAAAAACGAAAAGGATTGTTCACGTTGCAACCGCTATACGAATGGTTTAGGCAAGTGTGTGACGGAATGTATAGGATTGAGGTTAAGCGGATGCGCAAGCCACGCTCCAACGACCAAAACGGATGGCTGTGGGGTTGCATATATCCCATGCTGCTTGATGCGCTCTTGGAGGCTGGTTGGGAGTTTGTGAGTGTTGAGCAAGTACACGAATACTTCAAAAATATGCTTGCCAAGGACAGTGTGGTAAACAAACATACAGGCGAGATTGTGGAGTTTCCAATATCAACTGCAACAATGGACACGCTGACATTCTCCACCTATTGCGAGAAACTGCGTGAGTATGGGCGTGAATACCTTGGAATTGAAATACCCGACCCCGATAAATATTGGAGAACAAGCGATGATACAAGTACCTAACAACGTGGTTACTGACTTGGTAAGGCACATTCCGATGATTTTAGAGTTGTTGCCCAAGGACACAAGTACAAGGGTGTACAACGCAATGAGAATAACAAGAAAGAATATTCAGAAACTTAAAAGATTAAGCGATGAACAACGAAAGCAAAAAGATTGAGGTGAGCGAAAGCAACCTTAAAGCTGCCTTTGAAGTGGCAGACGAAAGCACTAAGAAAGTGCTTGTGGCTCTGTTTGGCAAGATAGAGCCGACAGACGATAACAAGCCAAGTCTTAAAGATTACAAGTCTATACGCTCTTATGCGGATGCTTGCAAGGCTTTGGGCGAAAGCGTAGATGAAGAAACGCTGTCAAAGGCTGGTGTGCCTAAGCACATAATCGCCCAAATGAAATTGGAGCTGATTTGCAAGGCTCTTTGGGGTGGTGAGGTTAAGGTATATCCCGACCCCGATGGAAATCGCATTTACTGGTATCCTTGGTTTGCACTTTACAACCAAAGTGAGATTGACGGTATGAGCGATAAAGAAAGGGGTTGCCTCCTGTCTGCTAGTGCGTTTACTGGTGCGTTTGCGGGTTTCGGTTCTCTGGGTGCGGATCATCGTTCCTCGCACTCGTTTGCGCGCAGTGGCTTCCGCTTGTGCCTTGACACAGAAGAAAAGGCTGAATACTTTGGCAAACAGTTCTTGGAGCTGTGGGCGGAGGCAATAGCTTTCAATTTCTCTGTGGGTGAACGCTTGAAGTAAGTTTAACCAAAACAAGATAAGTTATGCAAGATTTAATGTTTGCTGATGAACCCGTAGAGAAAAGGGAACAGCTATTGCGTGACAACTGCGACCAAATTGTGGAACGTAGCTACACACGCAAGTTTGAACAGCACGAAGTGAACGCAAGGCGTGAGGAACTGGAAAACGTGTCTATCCAAGTGGCAGAGCTTGAAGATAAACTCGCTGAAATCAGAGCCGACTATAAGGGACGCATAAAGCCGTTGCTTGAAAGACGAGGCTTAATCCTTGATGAACTCAAAGCAAGAGGCGAGTATGTAAAGGGCGATTGTTTCAAGTTCGTAGATGTGGACGAGGGAAAGACTGCATTTTATTCGCCAGAGGGTTACAAGTTGGAGGAAAGACCGATTATCCCCGAAGAAAGACAGCGTACCGTTATGCAATTCGTGCGTAGAACAGGAACAGAAGATTAAGTTATTCACCAAGTAAAACAACAAAACAATGGAGCAAAACAATGAAAAGATTGCCGTTAATATCGGCAACTACACAGGCGAAAAGCCTATCGAAGTAATACTGCGTGAGGGTGTTGCACCCAAAGTTCAGCAGTTGGAGTTGAAAGAACCCGAAAGTATCAACGTGACAGGCGTACTCTCCACGCCTCTTGACTGGCTCACAAAGCGAATTGACACTATCGAACAGAAGAAAGCCAATATCGTAGTGAACCGTGAGGAAATGACAATCACGCTCACAATCAACGAAAGCGATTACTACACTAAGTCCACGTTTGTAGGCAAGGCTGCCTATTCGGAAATCTTTGAGAAATTCCACATTAACGATGAAAAGATGGGGTGGATTCCCGCAAAGTTGGGCCAGTTCTTGCGCCTTAACCGTGCCGTATTCGCTGACAAGAGCGAGAACATGAAACTTGTATCTGCCCTCAAGAACTTCACTGCAAATGCGAAGTCGGAGATTGAGAAGCAGCGTGACCCGTCTGGAAGTCGTGCCGATGTGTACCGTACACAGGTGGAAAGCAATCTGCCCAAGAGTTTCACGGTGAACCTCTCCATTTTCAAGGGTACGGAGAAAACGCCTATTGAGGTGGAGTTTGACCATTACCTTACAGACGGTGATGTGTTCTTACAGCTTGTATCGCCTGGTGCAAAGGAAGTGGCAGATGAATACCGTGACCGTTGCATTGATGATGTGCTGGCTAAAATTCGTGAGATTGCGCCCGACATTGCAATCATGGAAGCATAACACTTAGCGTATGGCAGACAAGCGGAAATACTCACTTATGCCTTTTGATACGAGGGTGTGGTTGTCAGACCCTCGTATCAATACCCTTTCGCTCATGGCAAAGGGTGTGTGGGTAACAATGCTCTGCTATATGTGGGAAAGTTCCCAACGTGGTATGCTTGTAAAGCCTAACAACACACCATACACATTAAATGAGTTGGTAGTGTTGTTGGGTCTTACAGACGATGAACCATTACAGGAACTCATAGATTGCGGTGTGCTGTCGTTAAACCACAAAGGCGTGTACTATTCTGCCGACATGGTTAAACAGGCTGATATAAGCGAGAAAAGGCGCAATGCTGGCAAGAAAGGCGGTAATACAATGAAACAACGACTTACAGAAAAGGACAAAGCACCATTCACAGAGAAAGAAAACGATGTTGTGCCACCAAAGCCCCAAGAACCGCCACCAAAGCAAACACAGCAAGAACAGCCTTTGCTATTCTCCAACGATACAGGCAACGATGATGTACCGCCACCACTCACAGAAAAGCAAAAGCAACAGATTGAAAAGAAACGAAAGTACCACTATGCCGAATATGTTACACTCACCCGTGATGAATATACCAAGCTCTGTGCCGAACACACAGAAGAGGGTGCAAAGCGGATGATTGAAATTCTTGACAACTATAAAGGCTCAAAGGGCAAGCGGTACAAGAGTGATTATAGGACTATCCTTAATTGGGTAGTTGATAGGTATAACAAAGAAATAACTGAAAATGGAACTCAACGGCAAACAAATTCAACTGCCACAAACACAGGAAGAGGCGTTGAAAATAATAAGGGATATGCAAGCGGAGCGTTACCACTTGACCAAACAGCGGTCGGAGGCTCTGATAGCACAACACAGGAGGGCTACTCTGAAAGGTTTTAGGTATGACCTTACAGACCCCAACGAATACAAGCAACACGTTAATCTGATTGTCAGCATAGGCAAGAACTATATGTTGCGTGAGTTTTCGGATTTTGTTGTTGATGAACACAATTCTAAGGTGTTGCGTTTCTTGACCTACTACTTCAACAACTGCATTTTGGCTGAAAGTGTATTCCCCGATGAAGATTACAAGCTCCACAAGAATATTTTGCTTGTAGGTGAACCCGGCACGGGCAAAACCATGATAATGCAAATCTTTTCGGACTACCTTAGAGCGACCAATAACGAGAACTACTTTCGTAATATCAGCATGACCCAACTAATGAACTACCACAAGGTGTATGGGCATATTGACAAGTACACATACAATGAGCAGAAAGGCGCAAGCACACAGGAGGCTTATGATGGTGTCGCTCCATTCGCTGTATGTCTTAACGACTTGGGACTTGCTACCGAAAAGCAAAAGAGTTTCGGAACGCTGCTAACACAGATAACCGATGAATTTCTGTTTGCTCGCTACGAGATATACCAACAGTACGGCAAACGCTATCACATAACAAGCAATCTGACGGTGCGAGAACTGAAAGAACGCTTTGAGAAACGACTGATTGACCGTTTCAAGAGTTTCAACGTGATAGAGTTGCATGGTGGAAGTAGGCGCAAGTAGCCTTTTTAATTTACCTATCAAGTGTGTTTGATGAACAATGTTAGAACAAACGAAACATAGATTCAATTACGATTGGACGCTGAAAAATGCCAATTTCACAAAGGACAAAGGCACGGTATTCAGTTGTTTTGCCTGTGGGGGGGGGTAGTTCTATGGGGTACAAATTAGCTGGCTTTGATGTGGTTGGATGCAACGAAATTGATAAGCGTGTTATGGATTTGTACGAAAGAAACCACCACCCACAATATGCCTTTCTTGAACCAATACAGACATTCAAGGAACGGACTGCATTTCCTGATGCGTTGTACAACCTTGACATTCTGGACGGCTCCCCTCCTTGCTCCACGTTCACAATTGCAATGGCAAGAACACGACAGGAAACATGGGGAAAGGAAAAGCGTTTCAGAGAGGGACAGGCAGAGCAAGTGCTTGATACGCTATTCTTTGATTTCATAGATGTAGTACGCAAGTTGCGCCCAAAGGTGGTTATTGCTGAAAACGTGAAAGGCTTGCTCCAAGGTGCTGCCAAGAAATACGTCCAACGTATTCACATGGAGTTTGAGGATGCGGGGTATTCCTGTCAGCATTTCCTGCTTGATGCGCAATACATGGGCGTGCCACAGCATAGGGAAAGAGTTTTCTTTGTCTGTCTTAGAAAAGACCTCATACAGTATGTACCGACCGCACACACATTGTTTGACACATACCCTGTAATCAATCTGAATTTCAATGAGAAACCCATAACGTGCGAGGAGGCACACCTCACGCTTGGGGACCCGATAACAACACCTTGCTACATTGACGAATACAAGAGGTTGAAGAATGGCGAAGAAACGAAATACCAACAATGCGCCTTGGTAGATAAGGACATGGTACACCCCACGATATTAGCTGGGTATCGGCAAAAAGCCTCGCCTATGCCAAGTTGGGGCATGAACTGGCTTTCAAACGAAAGTGTATGCAAGGTGTCCTCATTCCCCACGGACTACGATTTTGGCAACCAAAAGCCATATTATGTTTGTGGAATGAGCGTACCGCCTATAATGATTGCGCAAATCGCAAGTAGAGTTTACGAACAATGGTTATCTAAAATAAGGACAACATGAAGAAGAACGTAATATTGATGTTGAATAGAATGTTTCCATCAAAGCACAAAAAGGCTGGAACACCTACGATGTTTGCAAACTTGCTCTACGCAAACCACAAGATACATACCGTGCGTGTGGATGCAAGCGGATTGTGGGCAAAGCGTTGTGAGGAAGTAAACAGCGGAAAGAAGATACTTTCTGTGAGAGAATGGACGGAAAGACCGTACCGTTCGGAACAGCGAGAGATAAAGAAACTTACAAAAGTTGGACTGCAACACATAACAATGACATATTCGTCTGATGATGCGCTGCCCCAATGCTGGATTGACAACAAACGTGTGCCTGTTGAAGATGTGGCAAACAATGACGGATTGAGCGTTGAGGATTTTGTGGACTACTTCTTTGGCAAGTGCGGATGCAAGAGCAATGTGTTTGAGGGCGTGGTTATCCACTTAACAGATTTCAGATATTGACTATGAGCGCAAATGTTTTTGATGCGGAGGATTTACGCAAAGCAAGGTGTGAATTACAAAAATACAATGCTATGAGCAAAGAGGAATACCAAAATATTCTTGGTGAGGAACTTTGCAAGTTCTGTCCGTGGCACAATGGCGATATAGACCACAAGCCAGATAGTTTATGCGAGGGTATTTGGTGCGATGATGCAATAGATAGCTTCATTGAGGAAAACGAAGAATACTTTGACGATGAAGAATGAGCCTTTGGTATTGAAGAATTGCACTTGCTACAATTGCGATTGCATGGATGTGATGAAAGAAATGCCAGACAACAGCGTTGATTTCATTCTGTCTGATATTCCCTACGACTTGGATTTGAACGGTGGAGGCTCACATGGTGACTTTTGCACAAGAAAGCAAATCCAATCACGCAAGAACAGCTCGCTTTATTTCGTGTCGCAAGGTATTGACTATGACAAGGTGTTTGGCGAGTTTGAGCGGATTTGCAAGGGTGTGAACATCTGCGTGTTTTGCTCCAACAAACAGATAGGGCGCATAATGACATGGTGGGAAAACAAGGGGTATGTGGCAACCTTGCTTGTGTGGGATAAACCGAATCCTATGCCGTTGGGCAATGGCTGCTACATCAATAACCTTGAATTTATCGTATATGTGCGCTCCAAGGGTGTAACGTACAACAACCTCGGTTATGAACTGCAAATGAAAACCTTTCACGACCAACCGCCACAGGCAAAGAACAGGCTACACGAAACGGAAAAGCCAATCAATCTGTTACGCCACCTGTTGATGTTGCACTCCAACGAGGGTGATGTGGTGTTTGATGCGTATGCTGGCAGTTTTTCAACAGCCATTGCGTGTTACAAGGAGAAACGCAAGTTTATAGGATGTGAGATATTGCCCAAATACTTTGAAAAGGCGATGAAACGGCTTGAATGGGAACAAAGAACGCAATATTTATTCTAATAAAAACAATCTTAATATGGAAGTGAACGCAACAAAGCGCACAGACCTGTTTCTGATAGACCCAAGAAACATTGTCGTAATGGAGGGTTTCAATGTGCGTAGAGATTTTGACTTGGAAGAACTCAAAGAACAGATAAAGGCAAATGGAGTGCTTAACCCTGTTACTGTTATCCCCTACAAAGAGGATGGCGTGGAGAAATACAAGCTGGTGGACGGTGAAAGACGATACCGTGCCACAATGCTTGCAATATCGGAGGGTGCAAACATTCCATTCATCAAGGCACTTAAAGCACCGAAAGGCGCAACAACCGAACAGCTCTACATTGAGCAGATGATGCGCAACGAGGGTAAGCGTTTCTCCGAATTGGAATGTGCCATAATGTTTAGGCGGTTCAAAGAAGAATTTGGCTACTCACAAGTTGAGATAGCCGAAAAGTTCAAGAAATCGCCCGCATTTATCAGCAAGTGCCTCTCGCTGTTGGACTTGCCCCAATACTTGCAAGACAAGATAGCCACTGGCGAGTTGTCGGCAATGGCAGCAAGAGAGATAAGCAACAGCTACACACATGAGAGCGACCAAGTGAGAGCAGCGAAAACAGCGTTGAGAACTGCAAAAGCCAATGGTCGTGCCACTGCCACCAACAAGGAAGTGCAAAGCTCCCTCAAGGAGGCGAAACAGGCAAAAGCCATTGCGGATGCGCTGCGTAATGTATGGGCGTATTTGGACGGTGAAAAGATGATTGATGTTGATAAGCTCATTACGTTGCTTGACAGCACCAACAGCCTACATTCAGCAATGAAAGAATACAAAAAGACAAAACAAAATGAGAACAATTAAATCAATCCGTTTACCTCGTAAACTCAAAAAGGATGTAATCAAGGTTTGTGGTCGTGAAAACTTCTACAAGATGATGTTTATGATGCGCCTACGCTACATAAAGACAGGCGAGTTTTACACTAAAATCAAGCGTGGCAATGGCTAAGATAATTGGAAAGGCTTATATCGGCATAGACACGGGAACGCATACAGGCGTGGCTGTATGGGGCGGTGGGCAGTTTCTCTTGCTTGAAACAATGGCTATCCACAAGGCAATGAAAATTGTGAACGAATACGTCCAATCGGGCATTGATGTGGTAGTGCGTGTCGAAGACCCACGGCAAAGAACTTGGTTCGGAACAGAGAGAATGAGCCGTGAGCAAGAGCGGAAGAAACTGCAAGGTGTCGGCTCTGTTAAACGTGATGCAAGTATATGGGATGATTATCTTTCAGACCTATGCAAAGACAAGCCTAACATCAAGTATGAAATGGTTGCTCCCAAGCGCAATGTAACCAAGCTGACAGGCGAGAGTTTCAAGGCAATCACAAAATGGCAAGGTCGCACGAATGGACATAATCGTGATGCAGCAATGCTTGTTTTTGGTTTATAGGTAAAATTCTGCTTAAATATGTGTTTATTAAACACAAAATTAGTATCTTTGCAAAGGGTATTTACTAAGTAAATTTACAACGATATGACAACGATAATTTTAAGCATAACAACGGCTTTATTGGTCTTGGCTTTCCTGTATCTGGGCGGTTGGGAATGGATAGGCTCAAAGGTCGTGCTTTTGTTGCCCCAAGCCACGTTGCAACAGGGCGATAAGGCGGTTATATTCCTTAATGGCAGATACAACCGCACGGCTACAATCTCAAAGGTTGTGTCTGACAGCGTGTATATCTACGACAACAGAATAAAGCTACCGCTTGATTACAGAGGTCGTTTCTATGGTTGGGGTGTTGATACTAATGACGGAAGTAGGCTTGTCTTTCTGAAATACAGAAAACACTACCGCCTTGTGCGCTTGGCAGAATACATACGCAAATGTTTCCGTGTGATTGAGGATGAGGCTAACCTTATCCCCGATTGCACGGATATTCCTACCGACAAAGAAGAAAGCGAGGTGTCAGATGAAAAGTGAGCCTATGAAGTTCCGCAAGGTATCGGAATTGCATCCGTTGCCCGAAAACCCTCGCACAATCAATAAGGCTGACTTGGATAGGCTTGTTGATTCAATCCGTATCAATGGGTTTTGGGAACACAGACCGCTTGCCATTATTGAGCGTGAGGGCAAATTCATTGTCTTGTGCGGTAATCAGAGGTTGAAAGCTGCCAAGAAATGCAAGGTGGCAGAAGTGCCGACTGTGCTTTACAAGGATGTAACAGACGAAGAAGAGACAGACCTCATTCTTAGGGACAACATCAATAATGGCGAATGGGACTACAACGCCTTGCAAGTGGAAACAACCTTTGCCGATGTGAACTTTGACTTTATAGGTTTGGATATTCCAAGCGAAGATGAAGAACCCAAGAAAGGAAAGGGCAAGAAAACTGCAAAGGTGGTGGAACAGGCAGACGAAAGCGAGGATAGCACCGACACAGAAGATGAAGAAAGCGACACTGACGATGAAGATAACGACAAGGAGGCTTTCTATCGTTCCATGTACAAGGATGTGCTGTATGAGAGCGACAACGAAATGGAAATACCTAACCTGTTGCTTGAAATGCAAGCTGGTAAAGTTGAGCTGCCACTTAGTCCGTGGGGTGCGAACAGCCGATTACGCAAGGATGTAGCGACCTATCATTTCTATGTAGATGATTATCGCTTTGAGGCTTTGTTCAAAGACCCCATAAAGATACTGACAAGCGGATGCAAGGCTATTGTTGAGCCTAATTGTAGTTGCCATGACCAAACCCCTATTGCTTGGGGTGTTCAACTTATATACAAAAAGCGGTGGCTTTCTCGCTATTTCCAAGAGTGCGGCATTAAGGTATATGCAGACCTCAATGTAAGCCACAAGTTTATTGAGTACAACAAAATGGGTATCCCCAAGGGGTACAACGCTTTCTTTACCCGTGGCTTGGATGGCTGGATGGAAAGTTTGAAGTCTGACCTACAAGTTGCACAGGAAATAAGCGGATTGGAACGCCCTAACTTGGTGGTTTATGGTGGTGGTGAGGAAATCCAAGACTTTTGTCGAAAGCACGGATTACTCTACATTACCGATTTTATCAACGCTAAAAAGAAGTAGGCTATGGGTAGGAACAGCGGAGGCGTACACTCAAGCGGTAAGGGTGGAAGCTCTGGCGGGTCCAAAGGAGCAACAGAAAAGGGATATACTGCAAAAATGGTGAAGAACATTGTCGGCATGGAGCAGAAGTACAGACGCAACAAAGATGAAACATTGCACGTTTTCAACTCCAAGGGCGATATTGTTTCTTCAATAGGTGGTAAGGGCGCACAAGTGCGGTTCGACCCTAAGAAGATACCCGCAAATAGTATATTGACCCACAATCACCCTCGCTCACTTGGCACAAATGGCATTAGGCGCATAGGTAACTCGTTTTCAAGCGATGATATAAGGTCTGCCATTAAGGTAAATGCAAAAGAAATGCGAGCCGTAACCCCGACATACACGTTTTCTGTAAAAAGACCAAAGGGCGGTTGGGGTGTATCAGCAGATGTTGCGTCAAAGGCTTTTGCGGATGCGAACAGAACGGTATCTAAACAGGGGCATAGTTATCTAACCAAAACAGGGTGGAATGAAAGCAACATAGCAAGAGCAGAAGTTACACATTTCCACAAGGTTATGAAAATACTTGCCAAGAAATACGGATGGGATTATAGTAAAAAGAACAACTAAATATATAACTTTGCAATATGGAAGATAAAATAAAGCAAGTGTTGGAAGAAAACGGTTTGACCGAAAGCCAACTTACAAAAGAAGAACTTGAAAAACTCAAAGAGGAAATCAAGGCAAAGGAACAGGGATTGGTGGTGCTTGATAGCGTACTTGACAACCCCTCATTGTTTTATCGTCAAAAGTAAACAGCTATGGGAAGAAATAGTGCTGGCGTTAAGGCTGGAACCAATGACGGAGGTGGACAATACAAGGGCAAAATAAGCCGTGTTGGTTCACTCGTTGAAATGAAAGACAAAGCTATGTACAAAGCGACAAAAGAGGCTATATCTCGTTATCATGCTGTTATGGGTGTGCGTCAAAGAAACGTGAAGTTAGCCGATTTGGGCGGTTCTGCCTATGGTGTTCACGTTACAAGGGGCGGCAAGTCCGAGGCTGTGTACTTGGATAGAAAGCATTTCGACACAGGCGCAAAGAATGTATCAAGGGAACACTCCAAGAATTACAAAAGCGGTTGGAGTACGACCACAAACAAGCCTGTTGCTCATACGGTAACACATGAACTTGCACACGCTACATGGAACGCCCACATGACAGGCGCAAACCAAAAGGCAGCAGGTAAGGAAGTAAACGCCCTATACAAGAAATGGAGTCGTGACAAGAAAAAGAAAGGCTATGGCAAGTATGCCACAACCAATGTAAGCGAGTTCTGGGCAGAAACCGTAACCAAGGCAGTACATGGCAAGTCCGACAAATACACAAAGGCGGTTAAGGCTATCGCCAAGAAATACAAGCTATAAAAGAACGACCAACTTAATAAAACAGTATAACGATGAATAAGATTGAACTTTCCGCTGAAGAGATTAAGGTAATCAATCAGCAACTGAATGGTGAGATTGAGGTGTGGAACGCTACCGATGAACAGCAAAAAACGCTCACAGGTGTAATAAACAAAGCCGAGGCACTCATGGAAGAACAGGATGCCTATGACGATTTGGATAATTACATGGAGGGTGGCTTGATTGCTTGGTTCTACGATAAGTATAAAGCACAGGAACAGGCATAAAAGCCGATTTACCAAGTGAAGAAGTCGGGCGGTGTTTATTCGCTGTCCGATTTTTTGCAGTTATCAAGTGTGTTTGCTAAACATATTATGAACAGAAATCAACGAATTTACAACGAATGGCACTATTTGAGAAAGGAAATAAAAAGGGCAACCGCTTTACATCCGAGAACCAACCCAAGAAAAGGGGGCGGGGCAATCTTTCTGTGCTTAAATACATTCAATCCACAACAGGCAAAAAGGTAAATCCACAAAGCAGCAAAGAAGAAATACTCAAAGTTATACAGCACCTTTATGAGAGTTCAACAGCAGAACTTGAACCGCTACTGAAAGACCCCGAAAATCCGAGCAAGCCAAACAAGGACACGCCCATTTGGGTATTGAACATCATTTCGGCAATAAATTCAGATATTCGGTACGGTCGCACATCCACGGTTGAAATGCTTTTTGACCGTGTGTTTGGCAAGGCTACCCAAAACATAGAGGGCGAGATAAACGCCAATGTGTCTAACAACTTGGATTTGTCGGCTCTGTCCGATGAAGAACTATTACAATACAACACGCTACTTGACAAGATAAGGAACAGCGCAAAGAATGGCAAGGAACAATAAAGACATATCAATGCCAATGGCTCTTGCAGTCAAAACGGAGCTTTTCCGCCGTGGTCGTTTCGATTTTATAACGTGCCGTGACGGAAAGAACCACGACAAGCAACAGCAAGCCTTAACCATACTTACAGACAGCGAACACGTTGAAATTCTGTATGGTGGTGCTGCTGGTGGTGCAAAGTCGTGGACGGGTGCCGTGTGGTTGCTCTTTATGTGTCTTGCCTATCCGGGTACAAAATGGTTTATTGGTCGTGCCGAGTTGAAGCGTATCACGCAATCAACTTACATCACATTCAAGCGAGTTTGCACGATGTATGGAGTGCCAGAGGACTTGTGGAGTTTCAACGGACAGTTGAACTACATTCAGTTTTACAATGGCTCACGCATTGATTTTCTTGACTTGCAATATAAGCCGTCTGACCCATTATATGAACGCTACGGCTCTATTGAGTTCACAGGCGGTTGGATTGAAGAGGGCGGTGAGGTGAACTTTGGAGCGTATGACACGCTGAAAACTCGTATCGGTCGCTGCCTTAATGAAGAATACGGACTAAAGCGAAAGCTATTCATCACCTGTAACCCCAAGAAAAATTGGATGTACGATATTTTCTACAAGCCATACAAGGCAAATCAGCTTGCAGAATACCGCTACTACATTGCTTGCTTGGTACAGGAAAACCCATTCATTGACCCCGACTATATAGAGGGATTGAAAACGACATCCGACAAGGTTAAGTTTGCCCGTCTGTTTCTTGGAGATTGGGAGTATGACGATAACCCCAACGCCCTTTGTTCACATGATGATATATGCGCCATATTCGGTAACAAGTTAGCCATACGGACAGGCAAGCACTACATAACGGGCGATATTGCCCGATTTGGTGCTGACTACGCACGTTTGTCTGTGTGGGATGGATATTTCATCATTGAAAAGATTTGCTTTCCTACAAGCAAGCTGACGGACATTCAGACATGGATAAACGCCAAGCAAAAGAAATACCGCATACCAAACCACAGGTGCATTGTAGATGAGGACGGTGTGGGCGGTGGCGTGGTGGACTTCTGCGACATCAACGGCTTTGTGAACAACTCCACACCGATGCAAGGCGAGAACTACCAAAACTTACAGACACAATGCGGTTATAAACTTGCCGAACACATCAACGCAAATGAAATAGGCATAGATGCGGACATTGTTAGCCAAGTGGAAAGGGAGCAGATAATCAGAGAGCTTGAACAACTGCAAACGTGGAAAGCGGACAGTGACGGCAAACTGAAACTCAAACCCAAGGAAGAAATAAAGGTTGAAATCGGTTGTTCTCCCGACTGGCGAGATATGCTTTTGATGCGCTGTTGGTTTGATTACAATGAAGTGGATATACCCGATAACATAGAAAGGATTTTAGGTTTAACATAACAATATCATACAATGGGCATAATTCAGACTATCACAAACGAGTTAAAGGCGGCTATTGGCTATCAGCAAAGTTTCGATGAACTTCTAACCGCTGGCGATGTAACAAGGGCGGTTGCTATGCTTAGTAGCCGTTCAGAGGTGGCAAGCCGTAATCTGTTGGAATACGAGGTAAGCACTCACAAGGTAATGGAGCGCAAGGACAGGGCAGTGTTCGACAAAAAGGGCAATTTCTTACGGTGGAGCAAACGTAACAAGATACCTATCCCCTATCAGAAATTCATCAATGAGATTGCCCTTGTGTTCCTGTATGGCAGACCTGTAAAATGGTCGCAACTTTCAGAGAACACGGACAACGCATTTGACTTCTACCAAGAGCTGATGCGTCAAACACGCTTTGACAGTGCCGTGCGTGAAGCCAAGAGAGCAGCGGGCGCAGAGGGGTGTGCTGCCATTCTCTACCACGTTTACAGGGATGCAGACAACACACCACGGCTTTTGCTGAATGTGTTGAGCAAGAAAAACAACGATGATATATACACGCTCAAAGACCAATACGGACGGCTCAAAGCCTTTGCTTGGGGTTACTACCTCACAGAGCAAGGCAACAGAACCATTCACCACATAGATGTATATACGGCAGATACAATCTATCTGTGCAAGCGTGGTAGTGTCGGTTGGGAAGTTCAGAGAATGGCTAACCCAATAGGCAAGATACCTGTGTTGCTGTTTGAGCAAGAGCCAGAACACGCAGATGTACAGCCGATGATTGAGCGTGAGGAAACAATGGAAAGCGTGGATGCAGATGTAAACGACCGCTTCGCCAATCCCGCAATGGTGGCAACCGCTGAAATACTCAACTCATTGCCCAAGTCAGAGGAAGAGGCAAAACTCTTTATTCTCAAAAATGGTGGCGATGTGCGTTACCTCACATGGGACCAGGCAAGCGAGAGCAAGAAAAATCAGTTTGAGCGGTTGGATAAGCACATTCTTTCCAAGTCGTTCACTCCTAACATTGACTTTGACAACATGAAAAGCCTCGGCAACCTGTCGGCAAAGGCTATCCGAAAGGTGATGTTGCTTGCAGTCATAAAGGCAGAGCGACACAAGGAAAAGCACGATGGGTATATGAACCGACACGCCTCCTTGATGAAAGCCATAATGGGCAACGTGCTTGACTACAGACACAAGGCTGAATATGATGCACTTGAATTGGGGCATGAGTTTCAAGAGCCTTTCGGTGATGATGTCAGTGAAATGCTTGCCGACCTATCCAAGCAGTACAACGATGGGGCATTGAGCCTTGAAAGCTATGTTGAAAAGTCCTACCTTGTAAAGGACAGCAAGGCAGAAATGGAGCGTATCAAGACAGAGCAAGCCGAAAGACTTGCACAGCAAATGGAGTTAAACAAAATGGACGTGTTCGGGGAGGCAGAATAATGGAAGTAAAGACAAGGTATAACATAGGTGATGAAGTGTGGACTATGCTTAACAACAGACCGCATTGCTGGCATTGAGGTGTTCCGTAACTCATTGCGTACATTCGTGCGTAACGTGGAGCATACCAATACAGGCACATGCAACAACCCACAGCACTTGTATTTCTTGGATAGTGCTTGTTTCCCCACGAAAGAAGAACTGATTAAAAATTTATTCAATGGCTAAGAAAACGAAATCACCAAAGGAATTAGGGTTATCGTGCAAGGATTGCCGACACTCATACGACCCACACAGCAAGGCACTTGACGGACACATGATTTTGTGCCGTTGCGAGTTCTTCCAATACTCCAAGTTTCTTGAAAGGGATATTTGCGACAAATTCAGCAAGAAGTAAAGACCAATGGCAAAGATAGACTATAAGAAAGCGCAAGCCGAGTTATTCAAGCGTACAGAGGGGTATGCTGCCAATGTTAGGGCGGTGTACCGTGATGTGATGATGCAGATTATTAACTTGGTGAAGAATACAGATTTGGAGAGCGGAAAGCCGTTCTCCTTTGCTGATTATGGGTATAGCGAGCAAGTAACGCCCATGTTGCGCAATATGTATAGCCGTATCTATCAGACCATACGCAAGGGAGTAGAAAGGGAATGGCTCAAATCAAACGAGCATACAGACGAACTTGTTAAGGCGGTGTTTGGTGATAGTGCGATTGAAAACCCATTCTTCGCAAAATACTTTCAGCACAACCAAGAAGCGATGAAAGCCTTTTTTTCAAGAAAGACAGGCGCAAGCGGATTGAACCTTTCTCAAAGGGTGTGGAGATATACGGGAGCCTACAAGAAAGAGTTGGAGAATACGCTTGACTTGGCTATTGGTGAGGGTACGGCTGCAAATCGCTTGGCTACCACCATTCAGAAGTATTTGAACGACCCCGATAGATGGTATAGGCGTTTCCGTGTAAAGGTAGGTGAAGATGAAAACGGTAATCCTGTATATGGGCGAGTGTGGAAACGTAGGATATACGACAAAGAAAGTCAGTCTTACAAATGGATTGATGATAACCCCAAGGACTACCACCCCGGACGAGGCGTTTACCGTTCCTCATACAGAAATGCCCAAAGGCTTGCAAGGACTGAAACCAATATCGCCTACCGCACGGCAGAATATGACAGATGGCAAGATATGCCCTTTGTCATAGGCATTGAAATCAAGTTGAGCAACAACCACCCTGTCCCCGACATTTGCGATGATTTGAAAGGTATCTATCCCAAGACAATAAAGTGGACTGGCTGGCACCCGAATTGCCGTTGCTACCAAGTGCCTGTGCTTGCCACACATGGCGAGGTTGAAAAGATGATTGACTACATCCTTGATGGCAAAAGTCCTAACAGCGTAGAGTGTGCCGATGAAGTAACCGACATTCCAAAACATTTTGTCAGATGGGCAAGGGACAATGCGGAACGTATGGAGAAAGCAAAGGGTGCTGGAACACTGCCATATTTCTACAAGGACAATGAACAACGGATAAGGGACGCACTCAATGGCAAACGACAAGTAAGGAAACCGCTATCACAAGAAGCAAAGGACAGGCGCAAGGCAATACAACAAATAGCTTTTCAGAGCTTGAAAGGAAAATACATTGCTTTGCCACAAATAGGACAGACAGCCACCATTTCAAATGCCAAGGTGAAAGAATGGCTCAATCAACCTTTCGATGATGCAGAGGCAAAGAATGAGGCTTTGTTAGAGATTGAAAGCCTTATGCAGAACGCAACATATAAAGGCTTTGTTACCGATAAGCACGACCCGAACGCAAAAGCGCACATCTTTGAGGTAGTGATAAACGGCAAAAAGGCTTGGGTTGTCGTTAGGGAGGTTTACAACGAGGGTTTTAAGATACACTCAATAATGGACTCCGACAAACTAAGCAAAATGGCAAAATAAAAAGAATAAGCCCCTCCAAGCAGCAACCTATTGAACTACAATCAATAGCCTTACTCGGATTGGCTTATTCTTTTATATGTGCAAAGATACAACAATTATCTGAAAGAAAAACATTTTGATGTATTATTTCATCAACTTTCATTATCTGTTGCTTTCTTTCCCCTGTTGGTTTGCTTGGAGTGAAGAACACCAAGCCTTATTGTTGCAGTCTTGGTTTTATATTCTCCATTCTTCGCTAACACATTCCACAATGATGTGTGAGCAATGCCGACCACATCAACAGGCAGAATGTCGTATATTGCCGTTATGCTGCCAAAATACCAATGGTGCTTATCCTTGTACGGCTCATTCAGTTCAACGTGAATAACCTTTCTTTGCTGTTTCATGCGCTTTCCTGTTTTTGGTGCAAAGGTACTCATTTTGAACTAAAAAGCGATACGGAACGGCTTGCCCTTTAATGTCGGACGCTTTGAAAGAACGAGTTTAACAAGTTTGTCAATCTCTATTGGGAACAATGGGCAATACTTGTATCTAAGCGTACAGACGAAACGCCCATTTAGCATTACATCAAAGATTAGTGTTTTCATTCTTCTTTCTTTTGATAGTCCAAGCACCCCTCTTGTATTGTCGGCATGATACGAAAGCCGTTGTTTTCCGCATCCTCTACAAGTTCTTCTGACGCATGGAATGAGTTAAACATTTTGACATTGTTGTACTTCAAACAGATGTTTATCTGGATGTCCTTTTGGTACTGATATTCGTGTCCTGTCATAGGGTGCATCCCCTCCCTTGTTATGGTCGTGAATTTGTCCGTGTGCTGATACCACTTACAGGAATAGCAAGCAGCAAGATTATTGGGGGATTTGCTACAAAACTTTTCCTCATGTGCTGCGCAACCTCTTTCTGTGAGCAGTACCTTGCCACAGAACGAACAGCGGAATGCAGTTACTTTCTTCATACTCGCTAATTTTATGCGTACCATTTCGGCACATCCTCATATTCTTTTATTACTTGCTTGAAATCATCGCCAAGCTCATTTAGAATGACATCCTTTAATACTCTGTCTGCGTCTGCATGGGCGCACTCTGTATCACCCATATTCTGACATTCTTTCAAACGCTCAATGTACTTTTCAATGTTGTTTTTACTTGCCATAGTTTTATATTTCTTTTTTAATAAACATACAATACGGAACACTAAGTAAGCTATCAGCAAGGCACATATAAATGCGCCCACTATGCTTGTAATGGTTATTGTTACAAACATCATTCGCCTCCTTTCGTCAATAGGTCGGAAATGTACACCCACTTCACGACACCATACCCTTTGCGTGTTCTACTCCAAGTGTAATTGGCATAATTTTCAAGGACACCATAACCCTCATAACCATCGCTATTGCGAAAAAGAAACAGTAACGGAGTCCCATCTTCTGGCACATCACTTGCATCATGCCAAAGGTTTTGCCGTAGCCAGTGCATACACGCTTTGAAACCTCTTACATACGCTTCTCTGCATGGTGTGTTCCACTCGGAGTAAAGAAAAGCAGAGTCCTTGCTTGCTACTTCTTCTATTTTCTTTTCGTCAATCATTGGTTTACTCCTTTCAGTAAGTTTGGATTGTCGTATATGTTACCTATCACTTCAATTGGCACGAATGGGGTAAGGTTAGCAAGTCCTGTCTTTGTTTGGATGCAACGTGCCAAGAAAGCAGAGTGCGCCTTGCTCCACTCAACAATGTAGGTGTATTTCTTGTTTCCGTCCAAGCGTACCACATCGCCCTCGTACACTTCCGCTTTGAATATGTCGTGCAAGCCTGTGGACTGACAGATAAAGCGTACCTCAACAGCCTTAGCCTCGTACACACCATTACCCATGAATTTAGGCGTTGGGTCGGCAAAGATGAACGTGTTGCCAGCAACAGCGAAACAACCACCACCATACACCCAATTTGTAGGGATATTGCCCTTACCTGTGGCTTTGCCACGAAATCTAATTGTCCTTTGCATAGTTCTAACCTTTCAGTCTGTTTAAGAATGATACATGATACTTGTGATTGATGTACTCGTACTTAAATTCAAGCATATCATCATCTGACATATCGCCTATATCGTTAATTACGATTGTGGGAAAATCGTATGTGCCACTAAATCCGTTGTCGTAGAAATGGCTGTTTAGCACACTTTGATGTTGAACATCCGCATCACAAAAGAAGAAATCAAGGCTTGCTCTGATATGGTCGTTGAGCCATTCTTGGCTTGTTTGTGGGTCTATATCCACAAGCTCATAAAAGAGCCTTGCCTTTGCAGTCATTACCGCATTGGCTCGCTTTATTTCTTCGTCAATCTGCCTTTCCAACAATTTGCTTGAGGCGAGTGCTGCGCTACTCCGAGTTTTGAAGTATTCACGTTGTACAGCTCGCATTTGGCTTACCTTGTGAAAGAATGTCTTTTTATCCATTATCATGTTTTTTTAAGTTCGTTAATGAGTGCATCCGCAAACTTGACAGACCATATACAAATATCTTGCATACTTGGGTTGGGGTCTATACCCTCAACAACAGGCGAGGCAAGTTGTCCGACCATAGCAGCCTTGGCTATCTCGTATCTGCGTTGCTCCCAATCAATCTGCTTTGGTTTATCTGTTGCAATAATGCCGTTGCGCTTTTCTCTTGTCTGTTTTGCCACACATTCCTTGCACCGTCCTTTGTAGGACTTGGAGAAAGCGGACAGGGGCAAATTCTGTCCGCACACCTCACACTTTTTTGTTTCCATATCCTTACATTTCGATTGTCCCTATTTCTTTTGCGCCACGCAACAGCACAACACCGTAGATTGTTTCACCAAGTGTATTGTCTTTCACTGGCTCAATGTCGCTGTCTGTTACAGGCTTTCCATTGCGCAATATCTGTCCCCACAGCCGACTTGTGGGGCAAGCTGTTTTGTTGTCGGCTTGTGAGGGCAAGTTCGTGAAGAACTCCTGTATTGCCTCTTTCATTGCATTGTACACCATACCCTCCGTTAGTGTGATTGTTGTTGTAAGTTCCATATCTCAATCTGTTAAGTGATAAAAGTATGTTGCTTGCTCGCCTTGCAAGTTTTCTAATGCGTAGTCGTTGGCTTTGTTCCAAAGCTCATTGTAAAGAGAGGCTTTCTCGTTTTCTTCTTCTGTGCCTTTCTCTACATAGTGGTGGAATATCTTGTGATTGAGCACAAGCACAAGTTCTGTGAGGTACTTGTAATTGTCTTTCCACGCATCAAAGGCACGGTTGAACGTGTCTTGAATGGCTTGCAAGCCGTATGTGTCGGCAATGGAGAAATCTTGCCAAAATGTAGTGAAAGGCTTATAGCCTGTTTCTTCTTCAATGTCCCACTTGGGGATTTTGATTGCTAATGTTCCCATATCTGTATGTTTTAGTTGTTATTACCAAATTTCAATCGGTTTGGGGTATTCTCTTTTATCTACGATTGCAACCGCTTTCTTTAACGCTCTGCCAAACGTCTTGTAGTACCCGAATACCCATTGCTCCCCATCGTGTCCGTTGGGGTTGTTTATATACACCATGTAGCCGCTTTCTTCCATTTGGTCTATGCAAACAAACTCGTAGTTGTTTATATAGACCGTACCCGAAAAGTAGTGTGCCTCTTCGTTGTCGCTTTGGTGTGTCGTTACACCTTGCATCCCCTTGAAGGGCTTGGAAAACTCCATGCACTTAGGGGTATAGTTTGAATTTGCCATATCACTTTGCTTTTGCTGCGTCAATGGTTTGCTGCCAGTATGCAGTCCATTTTTGCATTGTTGCTATATCGAAATCGTCAATGTCGTAAACCGTGGATGTGCGTAATGCACTACCCTGTTGAAAGTGTCTGTTTCCAAGTACAGCAGCAACGATATTCAGCATTGCTTGCATTTCTTCAATTGTGTATTCCATAACCATTTATTTTTTATTCAAACATTCCTTAACTGCGTATTGGTCTTTGAGCAAGCATTGTGTGGCGGTGTAACCACCTTTGCCATCGCCAAGTACAATGAAGTAATCAACAACAGCATTCCAACGACCACGGAAAATGCCCGAAGCCTTGACAGGGGCAATAAAACTGTCATTTGTGGATTCACTCACCAAAGCACTACTATACTTGCAAATTTCCTCACCTGTGTATTTATTGATAATTGTAATCATGTCGTATGTTGTTTTGTTTGCCCCACTGGTTAGGTGGGGCATTACCTTTGTTATGCTATCTCCAAATAATTCAATCCGAATGTGTCCGAACACTCAACGAACTTTCCGAAACGGTCTTTGTGTATTGCTATGCCCTTTAACCATTGCATCACTTGGTAAGAGCCGCATTTGAGAACCTTTGCTATTGCCCAAGTCGTTTTGTCAAGTTTCATACTCAAATCGTTTTCCTTTTGTGCCTTTGCTCCAAAGTAAACAAGCAATGCACGGATTACGCTTCTCTTTTCGTCTATCATACTTCCATAAAGAAGAACGCTTTGTATATCTTCGCAAATCTCTGTGCGCTCCTTGTTGATAGCCTCGGCTATGTCATTCAAGTATTCGCTTTCATCATCTGTGAGGTTGAATTTCTTAACCATTGCCTTTATGTCCTTTGCGTATATTGCTTTCATAATCGTTTTGTTTTTACTTGTCATTATCTGTGTTTCTTAAACACATTACAAAGATAGTTTGTTTTATTAAATACGCCAAATGTTTTGCAAGAATTTTTGCGGAAAAATTCACCAAGTGAACAAAAAGACCACAAATAAGCCAAATTTACCAAGTAAAATTTATCTGTGTTACTTGAACACATTATTAAATAAATTGCTTACCTTTGCAAAAGTAGAACGTAAACAACTCCAACTAAGGGGTATAAATCCATAAAAATATGAACAAAGAACTTTTTGCAAAAGTCAAAGACAAGTGCAAAGACATGGGACTATCGGAGAAGTGTCTGACAGCGATAACCGAGGCTATGGGTGGCAGCGTGGCGGATGATTCGACCGATACGGACGCTATCGAAAGCACCGCAAACCTAATAGTGTCGGTGGCAACAGCAAGCCAAAGCGAGGCTACAAGGTGGGTGAACAAGGCAAAGGGAACACCGAAACTAAAGACTACCAACAAAAAGGAAGGTGAAGAGGGTAACGCTGATGATGACGACCCCAACAACACCGACCCGAACAAAGGCGGTAAAGGTGGCGGTAATGGCAATCCAACAGAAAGCGAGGCTATCAAGAAACTGCAAGAACAGATTGATGCGCTGAAAGCGGAAAAGAGCAAAGGCGAAAGAACCGCCACTATCAATGCCGCTTTTGAAAAGCACAACATCCCCGCATTTCTTCGTGAAAGGCTTGCAAAGTCCATTTCCGATGATGAAGATGTGGAGGCTGCTGTGTCGGCTCTCAAACAGGATTGTATAACCAACGGTCTTATGTCAGACAATGCAGAGGGTGCAAAGGCAGCAAGCGAAAAGCAAGTTGATGAAGCCGCTGACGCATTGCTGGAGTCTATAACCGCAAAATAACAACAAAGATGAAACGCAAGACAGCTTCATTTACGGGTATGCGCCCTATCTTTACAGGTAGCCCGTCTATCGTACAGGGTGGCTTCAATCTTGATGTGGACGGTCAGAAGTTCCGTGTGGGTGATGTTATCCCTGCTGGAACTCTCGCCATTTTCAACGAAACCACAAGAAAGGTGCAAGTAATCAAGACTGCAAAAGTCGTTGAGGTGGACAGCGAGAACGCAAAGAAAGTAACTCTCTATGTAGATGAGTTTTTCGCTCCGTGTTTCGCTGTTGGTGAAAGCGTGTTAAAGGCTGGTGCTGTTACAGGTACGTTTGCCTCCGCTCCAACTATCACAGCCATAGACAACGGCAACAGCCTTAACAACACTGGCAACGTGTATGTCGTTACGCTTAGTGCCGCAATTAGCGGTCTGAAAGCTGGCGATGTGCTTGTTGAGGTTGTAAAGGACGGTTCAAGCAATGCCGCAGAACGTGGCAAGGCTAACTCTGTATTATTCAAAGAATACGAGGTTGGCGAGTTTGAAACAGCCGTTGATGTGTCGGCAGACACAATGCAATACGCATTGTATGAAAGGCGAGTACCTCCCATTCCGACCTCACAGAAAGACAGCACGGGAATGTTCCTGTCTGCCAATCCTCACGTTAAACTCACGCAGTCGTACTAATCGTTTATTCACTAAAAAGGTAAAAGTACAATGAAATCCATTTTTACAACATTCACTGGCTTGCACAAGAACGGTGCGCCATTGGATTTATTGCCAACATGGAGAAAGACCTTTGACAAAGCCTCTGAAAAGGAAGTATCGCTTTTTCAGAAGATGTACTCCGATGGTTGGTTTACCTACAACACGCCTCAGATGTCATTGACAGCCGAGGCTATCGTGGGCAAGTACAACATTCGTTTCATGGCTACTCTGTTGGCTGACGAATCCCCCTCACCATTGCGCAGAACTGACGGCTTTGATGTATGGACTAAGGAAATTCCCCGTGTCGGTCACAAGTTTGCCATGTTTGCCCGTGACTATCGCAAGTTACAGGAAGTGTACGAGAACCCTCGCCTCAAGGAGGCTGACAAGGTTAAGCAGATTGAAAAGACCCTTACACACGACATTCAAGACGCATATCTTGGTTGCAAGGATGTAATGGACTTTATCTGCCTTATGGCTTTCTCCAATTGGGGTGTGGCGCAGTTCAAGCCAGAAATCAACAATCCGGGCGGACGCTCATACGAGGTTGATTACAGCATGGACGAGCAGAACAAATTGGTGAGCGTGTGCAACTGGACTACTGCAAACACCAAGGCTGGCAAGCTCATTCCTATTCTGTGGCTTTCTGCCCTTTGCTCTGATTTGCGTGACCGTGGCATTGAGCCGGGCGAGGTTCTTATGTCGCAGGAGCTTTACACTTGGTTGCGCATGGATGCAACCACACGTTTGCTTGCTCATGGCACGGACAAACAGGCACAGGTCGTAACTTCGTCTGAACTTTCCGCATTGCTCACTGAAAACGAGATACCGCCTATCACGGTTATAAAGCGCAAGATGGGTGTGGATAAGGACGGTAAGCGCAACACAATACAGCCGTGGAATCCTAACTTTATCGCTATCAAACCCGCTGGTGTCATTGGTGAGATACAGCCCGCCATTGAAGATAGTGAGCTTATCGAAGAGGACAACGTGGACTACATCAACGCTGGCAATGGTATTCGCATTTCCAAGTGGCGCACAGGTGCATCCACAGGACAGACCGCTGGCGAGTACACAGAGGGCGCAGCTCGCCTGTTACCGCTCATTACAGAGATGGGACAGATTGTTTGCGCACAGGTGCGTGGCATTACGGAAAAGGTTGTGAAAGCCGATGAAAACGGTGTAACGCCTTACTATGTAACAAAGTCAGCTTTTGACGCAAACACAACCCTTGTTTCAATCTAAACCTTTCGTGTATGGAACTGAAAGTTATCAAGCCATTTCACGGCAAGGTAGAAAACAAGGTTATGAACAAAGGCGATTTGGTACACTCTACTGATGTGGAGCGTATCAATGCCCTTGTTGGCGGTGGCTTTTGTGTCATTGTTTCCCTGTCTGATACACCTAACGAGAATGACAACAACGCTAATGATGATAATGCACACAAAGATGATGCAAATGTTGTCAAAGGTGTTGTAGATTTTAACGGTAAGGTTTATCCGCTTGACACATTGAAAGAGGGTCTTACACTTATCGGTGTAAACCTTGCATCCAACGTAAAAGAACGTGGTGTTGCAAACGCTCTCGGCAAGCTGACAGAGGAACAGGCACAAAAACTTGCCGAATACCTTAACGAGAATGACAACAACATAACAGAGTAACAGTATATGGAACTAACGAAATTCCAAGCACTGACCGCTGAAATTGAGCCTTATGTGCCAAGCAAGCTGTCTATGGTGAAAGCCTTATCCGATGTTGGAGTAAGCGACACAGAAACGCCCTACGACCCCACAACGGATAAAAGGATTGTCGCACAAGCAGCCGTAAAGGTGTTATCCCAAATGGTGGTGCTTAGTAGCGATAGCCTCGGAAAATCCTCACAAGGCTACAACGTGGATATGTTGCGAAAGCGCATCAAGGCTATTTGCAGTGAGAACGGTTTGGACTTGGAGAATTTCGATGAAGTGCCAACAATTACTGACGGCTCTAATCTGTGGTAACTATGAGAATAAACGGAACTTTTGAATACAAGCCGATTGGGAACGTGCAGACAGACCCGACAACAGGCTTTGTTGTCAGTGCTGACGATACACTCTTTTTGAAAGGCTGTGAATGTCAGATTGACAAATCAATTCCCGCAAAGCAAGTCGTTGGCACGGACGGACAGACATACGCCTACAACTATGATGTGTTTATCCCTAAATACTTCAATGGTGAGTTGGCTATCGGTTGCACCGTGCGAGTAACAAGCGAAAGCGGAACGACTGACGAATTTTCCGTGTTGGGCATTGATGATATGAACCGCAAATATATTGAGGTATGGGGATAACTCCGATGTTTGGTGATGATGCAATAGGCGCACAAGTCCGAAAGTTCCAAGAACGATTGGAGCAAGCAGCCTTATTCCTGTTGAAAGACTTGGGGGAAGGACTCACCAAGTATGCCAAGGATAAGCATAATTACACAGACAGGACAGGAAACCTCACCAACTCAATAGGCTACGCAATAGTGCGAGGTAGTGATATAGTTTTCTTTGGTGGTGCAGTCCAACGGGGAGAGGGCGCAGACAATGCGCTAAAGGTGGCTATGAAAATGGCTGAAAACCTTACAAACTCTTTCACACTTATCATTGTGGCTGGTATGAACTATGCCGCCTATGTCGAAGCGAAAGGTTACAATGTCATTCTGCCCGCAGAACTCAAAGCGAGAACAGACTTTCCAAAAGCGATGCAAATGCTCATGGATAAAGCGAAAAGAAAAGCAGATGAACTATTTGGCAATGTATTATGATAACGACAGAAGAAATTGCAATAAGGGTGCGCCAAATGCTGATTGACGGCATGGGGATAAACACCGACTATGCAGAAAATCCCGACTACCAAAGAAAGGACTACTCCAAGGAGGGTATTATTATAGTGCCAAGGTCTATTGATGGCGAGGGGTCTGTGCGTAATGGTAGTATCAATGTCAATATTCATGTGCCAGACATTCCGCAAGGCGTTGGGTGTGGCAAGGCTCTTTATCATATCAACTTTGCAAGGCTCATAGAGTTGCGCAAGGCTGCTATGGAAATACTGCAAAACCATTATGAGCATGGTTGCGGTTACAATTGGAATATTGGTTTAATCAATCCACCAATGAAAGAGCCAAGCCACAATGAGCATTTTGTATCGTTTTCTTTGGATATTGTTGTTAGAGAAAAGAAATCAAACAATTAAATTTAATAAGTTATGCCAATACTTTCGACTATGGGCTTGAAGAAAATCTATGTAGCCCCAGCAAGCGAAACAGCGGGAACAATGCCCGCAAATGGTAATACTTGGCTTGATTTAGGTGATGTGTACCAAGACACTTGCACCTTGAAAGACGATGATGTGGAAACAACGGAACACAAGTCTGAAACATCAAACAAGGTCATTACCCTTATGGGTGATTATGTCACCACGGTTGAACTTGCGCTTATGGACCCCGATATGGACCTTATGGCTCGCTATTTCGGTGGTACAGTAACGGGTGTTAAGCCTAAGCGTAAATGGTTGCGTCCACGCAAGCCTGTTTACAAGGAGTGGGGAATATGGCTTCAGCCAGAGGAGGGCTTGTTTGTGGGCTGTCCTAACGCTTGCATCATTCCCTCTTTCGAGATTACCTATTCTTCAAAGGGTATCTGCCTTGTGCCGATGAAAATCAAGTTCCAAGACCAGCTAACGGTTGATGAAACTATGACAGACCCGACAAAGGCGGGATAACCTCGTAATAACAACTTACCAATTCACGCCTCCTTTCCCTAATGGTTAGGGGGCGTGTTTGCTTTACAACGATATGGAAAACAATCAAGAACAGAAAGAATTAACGAGAGAACAGCGTTTGGAGATAGAAGAAAACGCATTGCAAGCCTTGCTACAAATGGGTTGCAAGTTTTCTGTGCCATTGAAGATTTACCCAGTAAAACCCTCCAAGTGGTTTAACCTCCGTAAACGCCTGTTTCCGAAATGTACTAAGGTGTGGCACGACAAGCGTATTCCTAAAGATTGGAACGTGTCTATTGTTGAAATACCCGATGTGGAAACAGAGCGCATGAAAGAAGTGTATATGCGCCAATTCAACGTGAAACCGCTATACCTTGGCACAATAGACCGTTTGCGCCAAATGTACATAGGCATTGAGTATGACGAAAAGACCATACAGGAACAGCCTATACAGGAAAGTAAACGGCTATTCAAGTACACAAGGCAAATGGCAGATATAGCAGCCGTTGCAGTTATAAATGACGCAAGCGTTGCCGACAAGACAAACAAAGCGGTTAAGAAACTATCCAAGTTCTTTATGGAACACTTGACAGTTGCACGGTTGCAGAAACTCACAGCCATTATAAGCCAGATGATGAACCCAGCGGGTTTTACGACCTCTATTCGATTGATACGGGAAGTCGGAACGACAAAACCAAACCCCGAAGCGGAGCGGATAGAGTAACGGGATTAAACAGTCCTTGGGGTAATCGTGGCGAACTCATGCGCAGTTATGGGTGGACTTATGATTACTTGCTTTGGGGTATTTCGTGGCTCAATGTGCAACTGATGATAGCGGATGCACCACGCACAAAGGACTTGCCGAAAGACGAAAACGGCAATGTCATTGATGAAAGCAAGGTTGAGCACAGGGAATTGAAAACGAAAGAAGATATTAAGAACTATATCAAAGGAATGTTATAAATGGAGAATATAGGCGGTGGATTAGGCTTTAAGGCTACACTTGACATAGACGATTTCAATGTGTCGGCAGCGACAATGGAACGACATATAAAGGACTTTTCCAACACGGCAGCACAAGAGGCAGCAGCGGTTGAGGATTCCTTTCAGCAGATGGCAGAAAAGGCGGGGCAATACATTTCCTACTATCTGATTGGGCAAGGTATGAATAACCTTGTCAGTAGCATTGTGTCTGTCCGTGGTCAGTTCCAACAGTTAGAACTTGCCTTTGGCACGATGTTAGGCAGCACAGCCAAGGCTACTGACTTGATGCAACAGATGGTAGATACGGCTGCAAAAACGCCTTTCGACCTTATGGGAGTTGCAGAGGGCGCAAAGCAATTGTTAGCCTATGGTGTTAGTGCCGACAAAGTAAACGACACGCTTGTAAGGCTTGGTAATATTGCAAGTGGTCTTTCCATTCCGCTTAACGATATAGTATATCTGTATGGTACGACAATGGTACAGGGACGCTTGTACGCACAGGATGTAAGGCAGTTTACGGGTCGTGGTATCCCACTTGTAAAGGAACTTGCCGAAAAGTACCATACAACAGCCGACAACATAAACGCTATGGTATCGGCTGGCAAAATCGGATTCCCAGATGTTGAGGAAGTCCTAAACAAAATGACAAATGCGGGCGGTCAATTCTATCAGCTCATGGAGAAACAAAGTTCTTCGCTGACAGGACAGATTGCAAACTTGGAGGATGCTTGGGACAGTGCGCTTAATAGTTTCGGTGAGCAAACCGAGGGTGCGCTTTCCGCTGGCATACAGGGCGCAACATACATTGTTGAACACATGGATGATGTTGTGCGCATACTCAAATCAGTAGCCATTGCTTACGGCTCTGTGAAAGCCGCTACCGTGCTTGCAAGTGTAGCCACCAAAGGTTACACTGGAATAACCGTACTTGACAATGCCGCAAAGACAGCACAGATTGCCTTGATGAAAGCACAATCAGCATTGAGTGGTGAGGTTATCAATCAGAAAAAGGCAATGGCAGCAGCAGAGCAAGCCAATTACGCAGCACTTGAAACTACACTGACAGCCGAGGAAAAGGCAGCAGTGACCAAGCAAATGCGTATAGCAGCCATTCAAAGCCTACTGACAGCGCAACAGCAAGAATATCTCTCCAACCTCAATCTGACAGCCTCAAGTCAAGGTTACGAGGCAGCAGCCGTTGGTGTTATGACAGCAGAGCAACGCTTGGCTTTGTCAAAGCAAGACTTCACAGCCAAAAGCGCAGCATATAGAGCCGCCATAATGCAAGAGGCGCAAGCCAAAGCAGCCAACCAAGCACAAACGGTTGAGGCTATGCGTAGCGATGTAAGAGCAGCAGCACAGAGCGTAGAAGCAGCCAAAGCCAAGGCTATTGCAGCTACACAAGCAACAGAGGCGGCACGGTATGAGGTATATTGGGCGCAACAGTCGGGCAATGCAACAAGCATTGCAACCGCACAAAAGAAACTTGATGCAGCGGTGGATGTGCAAGCAGCCACACGCAAGGCAGCACTTGCCGCACAGACAGATTTCTACACAAAGAAGAAACAACTTGAAACAGCGGCAACACTCCAAGCTCGCACGGCTTCTATTGCTGACACAGGCGCAAAGACAGCACAGACCGTAGCGACAAACATTCTTTCAGTGGCAACCACAAAGTTGTCGGCTGGACTAAAAGCATTGTGGGCAACAATGACTGCAAATCCGCTTGGTGCAATACTTTCCATTGTTGGCTTGCTTATCAGTGCCTTTACGTTATTCGGTAAAAAGACCGAGGAAGAAAAGGATACGATGAATGAGTTTGAGGATAGCACCAAGAAAGTAACGGATAAGTTGGATTTGTACTTTGCCATTCTTTCACGCTCCAATAAAGATAGCAAGACACACAAGGAAATGATGGAGAAAATCAATGAAGTGTGCAAAGAGTATAATTCCACATTGCTTGAAGAAAATGACACGTTGGAACAGCAACGCAAAAAATATTTGGAAGTCAAAGACGCAATCCAAGCCACGACCGCAGAAAAGATAAAGGCAAAGCGTACAGAAGAAGAAATGAATAAGTTGAACGGGAACAGCGATAACAACTATGATTCATTTGATACACGCATGAATAATCTGCAATATGGTACTGGCAAAAAAAGAACGGTAACAAATACAGGTCATGGTGAAACTTATGAAGTCGAAATTACAGAAGCAGCCGAAAATATACAAAACATGGCTCCCGAAATTAGGGAAGCTGTGCGTAGTTTGGTGGAGGCTGGTGCAAAGGAATTGGCTACCCTGTCGGGCGATGATTTCACCAAGAAATACAACGAGATTGTAAACAATGTGGTTGCTGGCACTAAGGCTGGCACACACGCCACTGACAAAGAAATGGAAGCCTTTGCATCCCAACTGAAAATCTACCTTGACAATGAGGTTAGGGATGTGCGCACGTTCAATTCTGCAATTGACTTGGTAAATCAGAACTTAGAGAATTTCCTTGCTCCAAAGGACACTACCAATGTGGATATTACCAAAATGAGCCTTGAAGAATTGCATGAACTCGCCAACAGCCTTAACGGAAAGGAAGTAACGATTGATTGCAAGACCTATGGCTTTGAGAACGCCCTTTCCCTGTTACAGGCTGTGAACAATGAGATAAGCAAGCAACAGAACGACTTGAATACAGAAAGTGGTATCGGTGCGGAAATACAGAACCTCAAAAAACTAAGGGGCGAGGCGCAACTTGGTAGCCAAGCATGGAAAGACTACAACAGCCAGATTACCAAGTTACAGACACGCTTAGACACTGCCACTGGTAAGAACCGCAATAGCGGTAGTTCACGCAAGGGTGCAAATGACACACAGCGCAATGCCGACAATTTGCGCCAAAAGCAACTTGAAGCCGACAAACGACTTGAAGAGGCGAGAATTGCAGTCATGGAAGAAGGATATGAGAAACGCAAGGCACAGCTTGACTTGCAACACAAGCAATCGCTCCAACAGATAGACAAAGAAGAAAAGGAACTTGCCGATGCACGAAAGAAAGCGGGCAAGGGTGGTCTTACTTCTGACGAAAAGGCGAATTTCCAAGAAAGGCGCAACCTTGAAAATACAAGTTACACTCAATCGCAAAACAAGTTGTTTGAGGGTGAGCTTGACTATAAGAAAAAGCAGTATCAGCTCTATTTCCGTTGGGTGCAGAATATGGGCAAAGAGGTAGCCGACAAACAATTTGAAAAGTTGCTTGCTGATGGTAATTCATACAAACAATATGTTGAAAACGAAATATCAAAACTTGAAGAAAAGCGCAAGAATGGCACTCTAACCGAGGGTGAGGGTAATTACCTTATATCGCTTAACACACAGAAAGGCGAGTTGAACGGTGAAACCACGGCTCTTGAAAAGTTCAAGCAACAAGTTAGTGATTCTATCGGTCAGTGTCAAACTCTTGCTGAAAAGATAGAAGCCGTTGCAAAAGCCAAAGAAAAATTGGAGAATGGCGAAAGCGGAATTGTCAGCACAGATGAACGGGCAGAGGCAAGTCTTAGCCTGTCGCAACAGGACGCAGAATTGCAAAAGGAACTGCAAAAGACCGTGCTTGATGATTACCGCACCTTTGAGGAACAAAGGCAGTCTATCACCACACAGTACGCTCTACTTCGCACCCAAGCCGAGAAAATGGGCGATGCGGAGCGTCTGGCACAAATCAACAAAGCGGAACAAGAGGCATTGTCAGCTCTCAATATGTCATTCTTACAACAGTCTGAAAGTTGGAAAAACCTCTTTACAGACATTGACACGCTTACTGTCGCTCAAATACAAAAGCTGATAAGTGACATACAGAAACAACTCAATGCTGGCAACCTCAAACTAAGCCCTGTTGATTACAAGGCTGTCATTGATAGCTTGAACCAAGCCAAGAACCGTATTCAAGAACTTAATCCGTTCAAGGCACTTGGTACATTCTTCAACGACTACACAGCGGCTAAGAAGAAACTAAGGAAAGCCGAGGCAGACCTTGCAAGCGGCAAGGGAACACAAGAAAGTGTTGATGAAGCCAAGAAAGATGTCAAGTCGGCAGCACAAGGCATTACCAACTCCATTCAGAAAGTAACGAGCATAAGCACGGATTGCGCCTCGTCCTTGCAATCAATGTTCGATGCGTTGGGCATGGATGGTGTGGCAGACGGCTTGGGGACTGCAATAGACCTCATGGGGCAGTTGGGCAATGCCGCTGCTTCTGTCGGCAAGTTTATGAGCGGTGACATATTGGGTGGTATAACAGGCATGGTTTCCTCTATTACTTCTGTGGTTGGCATATTTGCTAAGTTGCACGATAAAAAGTACGAAAAGCGAATACAGAACCTACAAAAGCAGATAGACAACTTGCAAACAGCCTACTCACGTTTGGAGCGAGCTTTCAACAATACCTATTGGGTATTCAATGATGAGCAACGCCAAGGCTACGAAAAGAATATACAGGCTATCAAAGACCAAATCGCAGCGTTGGAGAAACAACGTGAGGTAGCAAAGAAAGCGTGGGACTTCGCACAGTATGCCAAGCTGACTACACAGATAAAGCAGCTCAATGCGCAACTTAACAAAGCAAAAGAGGGCGGTGATATGCTTTCTTTGTGGCAATCGCAAAAGGAATCATTGCGAGAGCAACAGGAACTTATGCGCCAACAGATACAGGCAGAAAAGAGCAAGAAGAAAACCGACAACAACAAAATCAAAGAATGGGAAAATCAGATTGAGGAAATAAATCAGCAAATCGAGGATTTAGACCAACAGATGATGGAAACATTCGCTGGCACTGATGTAAAGAGTGCCATTGATGAGTTTGCGGATGCAATAGTGGATGCGTATTGCTCTGGTGAGGATGCGGCAAAGGCTTTGGGAGAAACGACAAAGAAAGTGCTTAAAAACGCTGTCGTAGAAGCTCTCAAGCGAAATTTCCTTGCTAAAGGTATCAATGATGCGGTTGAGTATCTTGGAAAAGCTATGGAAGACGGTGTGCTGTCTGACGAAGAAAAGAAAGAGTTTGAACGCCAAGCAAACGCAGCGGGTGAAAAGTTCAAAGCTGGATTGGAAGCTGTGGGAGATTGGATTAAAGATGTTGATGAAACAGCGAGCGACCCACTTACGGGAGCCGTTACCTCAATGAGTGAAGAAACGGGCGGTGTGATTGCTGGTAGGCTCAACGCTTTCATCATTAACCAAGGTGAACAGACAAGCATAATGCGTGAACAGTTGTTGCAACAGTCGGAGATAGCGAGAAACACGGCTTTGTCGGCTGAACGACTGCAAAACATTGAAAGTACGCTTAAACGCATAGAAACAAAGGACAATTCATTACTATCACAAGGCATTTCGTAAATATGGAACTGGTAGAACAACTTAGAAAGGATGGCACAGAGAAAGGTCTGTGCCGCCTTTGGCAGATGAAATTGAGGGGCAATTTAGACACGGAGGCATTGGTAAAGCTCTACATCAAGGGCATTGACTTTTGCATTTGTGAGGATTACCCCACGCTTGACTTTCTTAGGACGCATTTTAAGGGCAACAGCGAGCCTTACGGTGTCTATATTGATGAAGATATGCCCACACTCGCAAACAAGCCCGATTTGGTGCTTAATGGTGCTTGTAGGGGCATGTTGGAGTATGGCGAGTATAGCGTTTCACGCCTGTATGTGCGCCACACAAGCGAGATAGCCGTAAACGTGTCTGACCATGCCATTTTGACAATAGATTTGTTCGACAACTCCAAGTTACACCTGTCGGTGGTCGGTGATGATGCAAGCGTTATCCTCAATGTGTATGGCAGCAACGCCACAATTGATTTTGTGGACGGTGAAAAGCCTAATTGTGTAATCGTGATCTATAACAATAAAACTACATACTGATATGGTAGATAAGAACTTGATACTTTACTTGCCATTTGACGACCCCGATGGCAATAAGGCTTACGACTATTCGGCAAGCCGTGCTGATGCGACACTTTCAGACGGGGCAACATTCACCAAGAACGCCAAGACAGGCAAGGCACTTGCTTTGAATGGCGGCGAGTGTCTGACCGCAAAAGCCATTCCTTTTAGCGGAAACTTCACGGTGTCTGCCTATGTAATGACAACACAAAGCCGTATCGGTTGGGTGGTAAATTTACTTGGTGTAGATAACTATCGTGAAAAGTGGATTGATGTTGCGCCTAACCAATGGTACTTTATCGCCTTTGTGCGTGACAGCGACATATTCAGAGTGTACATAGATTCGGAGTGTGTCTATACAGCCTCGCTTGGTGGCACACCACAGGGTTTGAGCCTTTGCACTGACGAGCTGCTTACAACGACTGCAATCATTGACGAGCTGAAAGTGTACGATGTGGCAAAAACCGAAAAAGACCTGTTGGAGATACAGGCAGACAACGATGTGGAATACTACATTGACGGTGTGAATTTCAAGGACTATGGCGTGTATGTGTCTGGTTCTACTGGCTTGGTCGGTCGGCTTGCGCAGAAAGACGCATTGCAAGTGGATTGGGACAACTACCACGGCATTGTGCGTGACAGGAACAGAAAACGCTATAAGGAGCGTACCATTACACTTGATTGTTTCCTTGAGGCGAGCGGTCGCAGCGCATTTGTTGAATGGACTAACCGCTTTATGTCATTGTTCGATGGGGACGGAACACACCGTTTGACCGTGGAGTATGACGGAAAGGCAAAGCCATTGGTCTATGAGGTCGGCTTATACGATGAAACCGACATGACAAAGACATGGGGGCAATACAACAATGACCTTATGGTCGGCACGTTCAAAATGAAACTCATAGAAGATGAACCCGTAAAACGTGTGTTGCGCCACATATCGGCAAGCGACAACTCCAAGGCAACAATAAAGGTTACATCCACAAAGTTGCTCAACATCTATTGGGGGGACGGAACGCATACATTCAATGTGAGTGGCAACGAAACAACAGTAGAACACACCTATTCACTTGCTGGCGAGTATGACATCATTGTTGCTGGCGTGATTGAAGATATTGAAAGTTTTGAAACAAACGATATTGTAGTATGGGAATTACTCAAATAACAAAGCGCAATGGCGAAACAATACAGCTCAACACAAACGAGCCGTTTTGTTTCGTCAAAGAGGCTACTCTTACAAGTTCCCTAATGGGCGATGATTACATTTCGCTCAAAATAGTTTCCGCCAATTGGTTGTCATTCGCCAAAGGAGATAAGATAACCGTTGGTGGCAAGGAATATAGTATCAGAGCCACAACGACCCGTGAGGTCGTTTCAGAGGGTTATTACAACTACGAGCCTGTGTTCTATGGCGTGATGTACGACCTTATGAAAACAATCTACCGCAATTGCGACAAGTACGGCAAGAGCGACAAAAGCACGTTTGACTTGACCTATACAATCAAGGAATTTGTGCAAGTTCTTATCTACAACATGGAAAGGGATTATCCGGGGTTGTGGAAGTTCGATGTGGATAACTGCCCCGACACGGAGGCAAGAACTATTCAGTTTTCGGGGGTGAACTGTTTGCAGGCATTGCAGACCCTTTGCAACAGCGAGCAGTTCAACTTGGAGTTTCAGATAACCCAAGACAAAGGTGTGCGCACTATCCATATAGGCAAGTTCGGCAAGCGTATCAATCCTCCAAGCGGTGCTGATTTCTTTGAATGGGGCAAGGGTAACGGATTGTACAACCTCAAAGAACAGAAGATAGACGATAAAGCCATTATAACCCGTCTGTGGGCAGAGGGTGGTACAACCAACATTCGGAGCAATTACAGGGAGTATTCGGAGCGACTGCAATTGCCGTACCCACAGCGAAAGAACCAGTACGAGCATACCCTTTCAGACGGAACGATTGTTAAGGTGGGTACTGAAACAATCGGCATTGCTGATGATGCAAAACGCTATATTGAGGATGCAGAACTTCGTGATAAGATAGGCAGCGAGGAAGATGTAAAGACCTACGATAACATCTACCCCACACGCACGGGAACCGTCACGGCTGTTGTGGCTGATGATATTTGCGCTTTCATTGATGATACAATGGACTTCGACCTTAACAAGAAAGACGATAAAGGCACAGTGTACCTTGTGGACGGAACGAGCGCAAAGATAACATTCACTTCTGGACGGTTGGCTGGGCAACAGTTTGAACTTGAGGCGAAAGGTGGCTACAATCACGAAACAAAGAAATTCCGTATCATACCATTCACGGATAATAGAGGTTTGACCATTCCCTCCGCTGAAACACAGGACGCTTATAGAATTGAGGTCGGCAACACCTATAAGATAACCGACATATATCTGCCCGAAAGCTACGAGCAAAAGGCAGAAGAGGCTTTGTGGTATGCAGCAATGGAAGATTTCAAGACTGCGACACAGGCAAAGGCTCAATACACGCTGACATTGGATAGGCTCTACTTTCTCCAAGAACTTAGCCGTGATACCGATACAAGCGTGTTTGAGGTGGGCGATTATGTGCCTGTAAAGGACACACGTTTTGGCATTGAGAAACAAATGCGCATACAGAAAGTAACACGCAACCTTTTGTTGGAACAGGACTACCAAATTACTTTGGCAGACACAACAACCGTGTCTATACAAACGCAAACCGTGCTTACTGTCATTGAGCATGAAAACATCATAAACAACAACCGCCTCCGTGACCTCAACAAGGCAAGGCGAGGATGGAGAACCACAGAGGATTTGCGTAACATGGTCTATGACACAGACGGATATTTTTACACGGACAACATCAAGCCAAACTCCATTGACACTAATATGCTGACCGTTGGAGCAAAGAGCCAACAGTTTGTTTTGTCTGGGTGTGTGCTGCAAGCCAACTTTGGGGGCAATCCGAATATGTTTGTCGCTACGGCTGGCATACTCTCGCACCTCACCATTGACAACGAAAAAATTAGGAACTGGCAAATGAATGAAGCCTCGTTCCAACTGCAAAGCACAGGCGGTTACTATCTGTTTGCCAAGTGTTCAAAGAGCGGTGAAAATGGCGTGTGGTATCTTACCCAAGAGCAATTGAAGTTTGAGCCTACAAGCGACCCCAACAATTACTATTTCCAAGTTGGCATAGTATCAAGCCTGTATGCAGATGATAATTTCAGAGATTTTCAGACCACATACGGCTTTACTCGCATCAATGGCAATACAATCACGACAGGACGCATCATTACGAGTGATGGCGAGTGCTACTTGGATTTGGACGGCAACAAGTTCCGCATTGGTGACAGTAAAAGTTCTATTGATTGGAATGTGTCGGCAGAAAGCCGTCTTACATTGAAGAATGTAAGTGTGGCAAGTGGCAGCGGTGATGTCGTACCGTTGGGCGTATATCGTGGAGTGTGGAATAAGGATTACATCTACTACACAAGCGATGAAGTGGCTTATACGAGCAATGGTGCAACGTGTACTTACCGCTACATACACCCCACACCCTCCAAGGGTAACTTGCCAACCAATTCTACCTATTGGGAGATTGTAGCACAAGGTGCTGACGGCATAAGTGGAAACAATGGCGATTGGGTGAGCTTCGTCTTTAAGGAAAGCGACACGAAACCCGCAACCCCCACATCTACCGCATCTATCCCCGATGGTTGGAGCGACACACCAAGCGCAACAGGCAAGTGGTGGATGTCAAAGGCTACTATCAATGGTGTAACAGGCAAAGCTGGAAAGTGGAGCGAGCCAGTACAGACCACGGCAGAGGATGGTGTGGATGGTGCTTATACTGATTTCAAGTATGCCAAGAACACATCAAGCACATCATTTCCCGCAATCGTAACAAGCGACCGCAACCCAAGCGGATGGAGTGATGAACCACCAACACTTTCAACAGGTGAATATCTGTGGATGTCGCAAGCCGAAATAAATGCCGATGGAACACTCAAAACAAATTGGAGTACACCTGTAAGAATTTCGGGTGAGAAAGGCAACAGTGGAAACAATGGCTCTGTGTTCTATTTCATCTATACGCTTGCATCCACAACACCAAGCACACCTGCATTCACCACACCCTCTGCCTTGGTAGGGCAAACGGTATGGACTATCAAACCGCAAACACCGACAGATACGCTATTTCTGTATATGTCGCAAGCCATATACAACCCGAACACTGGGAGGTTTGGCTCATGGACTACACCAATACGCATATCTGGCAAGAATGGTGAAAAGGGTGCTGATGGTACGGATATAGAGTTTATCTATTTGCGCAATACAGGCAGTACACCAAGTAAACCAACATCTGTGAATACTGATGATTATGTGCCGAGCGGATGGACTGACAGCCCACAAGGAATAACCGAAACGTACAAATACGAGTGGGTTTGTGTCAGAACTAAGCCAAGTGGTACTGATACTTGGTCGGCTTTCAGTACGCCTGTCATTTGGGCAAAATGGGGTGATAAGGGTACGGATGGAGATGGCACTGAATACATATTCCAGCGCACAGAGGTAGAAAAAGCACCGAGCAAGCCAAATGCCACTTCGTCTGCCGATGGTTTTGTGCCTACGGGTTGGACTGACGAGCCAAGCGGTGTGTCGGCTGACTATCCTTTTGAATGGGTGTCTGTAAGGCACAAGACAAATGGCTCATGGGGTTTTTTCTCTACTCCTACACTTTGGAATAATTATGTTGTATGGAATCCCAATCTGCTTGAACAGACAGAGTTTGAAAGCATAGATAGATTGGATAAGTGGGATGTCGTATCTTGCAATCATGGTGGCAGTGGCATAGATACAAGTATTGCCCACATCAATACAAGCGGTGTGGACGGACATAATTGTTTCTATGATGCAAACACTAAGCGGAATGATGAAAGCGTGTATAAAGAAGTGTTGCGCCAAGTGTTGCAGTCCTCGACCACTAAGAAGTTAAAGCCTTCGACATGGTACACTCTTTCATTCTGGGCAAAGTGTGGAACTAACACATTGACCGTGAACGAAACAAGCAGCGCATACGGCTTTGCACAGCGCACATTGTATCTAAGAAGTGGGCGCAAGTACACATTCTCATTCAATGGACGCATTGATGCGCAAGCTAAATCAGACGGAAAGGAATTAAGGTGCTTTATATGGCAAGACGGATGGAAATGGCAAAAGGAAATTTCTGTCAGCAATACCTATAACACGACAGCCTCCATTTCGTTTGACGATGTACCCGCTGATGGTGTGTATCATTTTGCGGCATACTTGTATGACAGTACAGACCCACGCACAGGCAAAGCAACCCTTAATTGGGTGCGCATACTTGAAACAGGCGGTACAATATTCAGCACCTATGTATTCCCAAGTGCCATTGATACAACCAAGGTGTTTGTGGATGGTGTACAATACAACAATACTATTGGTGCGGATTGTGTTGTTGATTATCCGACATACACGGCATGGAAAAAACATACTATAACATTCAAGACAAAGGCAAGTTTTGCCGATACTGAATATGTGTTGTTCCGCTTGCAACCAATCATAATTGAGGGCAACTCGCAATATCTCTATATCTGTATGCCAAAGTTGGAACTTGGCAAGGTGGCAACTGCCTATGATGCAAATTCAAACGACAATCGCCCCGACTACCAAGAGTACAGGTTTGCCAAGAACGGCTCACGCAACAGTGCGCCCGCTTTGGTTAAGACTGATGCAGAGCCGAGCGGTTGGACAACAACACAGCCGAATGTTGGAACGCTTGAATATCTGTGGATGATTGTAGCCAAGAAGAGCGGTACAGGCGCATTGCTTGAAAATTGGAGCGAGCCTGTGCGTATCACCCCTTATGACGGAAAGGATGGCGAGAATGGCAAAAGTCCAGCTATGGTGTATCGTGGCGTGTATGATAGTAGCAAGACATATTACGGCAATCAGTACCGTGTTGATGCAGTCAAGTACAACGGCATTTACTACGTTGCTCGCATTGATGCGGGCGAGTTTTACAATGTCGCTCCTACAAACACATCAAAGTGGAATAACTTTGGTGCGCAGTTTGATAGTATAGCAACAGGTCTATTGTTGGCTGAAAATGCCAATATTGCGGGGTGGGTGTTTCGCAACAACAGGTTGGAGTCGCAGAATGGTGATATTTTCCTTGATGGCACTAATGGAAAGGTACGCTTGAATGGTACACTGCAACTTTCGACAGGTTGGAGTGGAAATTTCTCTGATGTCAATGTATTCTATTTACCCGAACAAAGTTCTGGTACAACCAAAAGTTTAACGCTTGGTTACGAAGAAGAAGATATTGGTAAGGTATGTCGATTGTATAACTCTGGAAGATTTGGATATGGAAATTATCAGATACAGATGAATACATTTACAATCGAAGAAAACGTGACAACAAGCGAAGGCTCTATTTATGGATTGGTGCGACCGCAAGAAATAGTAGAGTTTACTTGCTTTGAAATGGCTTGTGATACTGGAAGAAAAGCTCAATGGATGATTTCAAGCCGTTTTTCACAAGACGATTTCATTCAGAGCAGTGCAAAAGGGCGTTTTCCACGCCTTGTAGCAATGGGGTATGTGCAATTTAGTGGCGATAGTACAGTTACACTAAGTGGTACTTACTATGATGGTAGTTCTATAAATGTGAAACTTACGGCAACGTACATTGCTAATGGAGTGTGTCTGATAAGTTTTGCATCGGCAGACATACCAAGTGGATATAAAGTGTTTGCATCGGCACGAAGTTATAAATCAAACAATTATGTGCAAAGTGCCTATGCTTGCGTGACAGATATTCAAAGAACATCGTTCTATCTTAAAGTGGATGCAAGCTATCCGCATTTATGTGGTATAGATTTTATGATTTATTCCCCATATTGGGATTATCCAATGCAACATGGAACAAGAGGTTAAAATATAATTTTATGAATTGGATTACAGAAAGTAACAGACAAAAGCACTTTCTTTATGCCATTCCTTGTGCCTTTCTACTCACGGTTTTATTCGTGGGTGGATTGGCTTGTGGTATGGAGTTTAAGGACAGAGCTTATGGTGGTAAATGGGATTGGTTGGACTTGTTAGCCACTATCTTAGGCGGTATCGTGGGGCAAATACTCCAAATATTGCTGATTTACATCTTAAAATGTGTTTGTTAGACACAAATTTACTACCTTTGCAGTAATCATTTACTGGGTAAATTATGGAAGATGTAAGACTGATAGCCAAAGGCAGCATAACCGACCTGTCGAAAGGCTTTGCATTGAAAGGTGGTGTGCCGTTCTCCGTGTATGTCCGTAGCAAGGAAAACACGATGTTGAGCGACACACTGCTTGAATGTAGGCTGATAGGTGACAAAGCGGTTGGAGCTTTGCCTGTGCCGATTGGCGACTGGACGCCCGCAATGATAGCGTACATTTCCCCAAACGCTATTGATTTGGGCAAGTTTGAGATATATTGGGGAGCGAGTGAACAACCTAACAAAATCGTATAAGAGTATGGGACTTATTTTAGGCAGCGGTTCTACTAAACCGCAATATCCTTACGATATGTGGTACGGTGTGCAAGGTGACTTGACAAGCAAGGACTACAAGCTCACAAGAGTTGGCAATCTTGACTTGCACCGCACATTACCAATTCAGAAGAAACTAAGGCGTTTCGTGGAAAATGCGGACGGCTCTGTTAAATACTACTTGCATCAGAATGACAGCCGTAAAAAGGATTCGGGCGCAAAGGCTACCATTGACAGCACGGATGGAAACGTGATGTTGGAGAAACCCAAATACTATTTGCGTGTTGAGTTCGAGGGTACAAAGTGGGTGTATGGCATTTCAGAATATCCTTTGCCCGGCTTTGTGGAAATGACACGCAAAACTTGCTCGCCTTGGTGCGCTACCATTGACCGTGACAATAACATTGCCGTGTCTGGCTGTTGGTTGCAATGGAATGGCGATGAACTATTGCGTGATGATGAGGGCATATTGAAGTTGGCGGACAATGCCGCACGTTTCCGTGGTGGCAACGGCTCTAATTCGGCTTGGGATGGTACATACCATTCTATGCTTGGTATGCCAAGAACATCTATCAGCAAGGCTGGAGCAAGACCTTTGTGCAAGAATGGCACTCACCTTGGCGTGTATCGTGTATATACAGAAATAGCCTGGTTACAGCGCATAGAGTATGCCTCATTGCATTGCCAAGACACTTACAACGAAACGCTGACTGCTGACGGATTCAGACAGGGCGGTTTGGGCAGTGGTCCCGCTGTTGATGGTAGTCAGTGGAATACATGGGGTGGTTACAATCCATTCGTGCCTTGTGGAGTTACTGCAACGCTTGGAAACAATACAGGGCGCATACCTTATGTAATCAAAGGTTGGACGGGTGGCGATAAGACCGTGTATGTAACATCATACCGTGGACTTGAAGCACCATTTGAATATTTGTGGCTGTTGGCTGATGATGTGCTTATACGCCATATTCCCGACACTGAGGGCGGTAGGAGTATAGCCTATCTGTGCCAAGACCCTACAAAGTTCACCTCGCATTCAGACAACGCAACAAACGTACCCTACGGTTATGTTGAAATGAGTGACTTACCCCGTGATAGTGGTTATCTCCTACACTTCGCCATTTCAACGAATGGTATCTGTTTCCCCGATGCAATAGGTGGTAGCAGCAATCAAGGTGCTTGTGATTACTACTGGCATCCGGGCAAAACAGCAAGTGGATGGTGGGGTTGCCTCCTGTCTGCTGATGCGGGTGTTGGTGCGTATGCGGGTTTCGGTTTTCTGGGTGCGAATTTTCGTTCCTCGTACTCGAGTGCGGGCGGTGGCTTCCGCTTGTGCCGTTTTTGACAGACTGCAAAAACGGTTCACGGCGCAACGAAAATCGGGGCAAAGTGAGTGAGAGAATAAACAGGAAATATTAAAACAAAATATTTTAAGTGTCGGTAGTTTGGGGTTGCCTCCTGTCTGCTAATGCGAATAATGGTGCGAATGCGGGTTTCGGTTATCTGAATGCGAATAATCGTTCCTCGAACTCGAATGCGAACAGTGGCTTCCGCTTTTACCGTTTGGTTTCAATTGAGAAATAAGATACTGAAGCTGCCGACACATTACCTCTTGGTAGAAAAATAGTGATTAACACGGTGCGAGTAAGAAAATTGAAAGCTCTGTATTAGACTAACGGCACATATAGTAGATGAACGCAAATACATATTTGTATCAATACTCCGACTTTGAGGATTGCGGTCTTTACATTGGCGATACAGGCAAGCTGGCTTGTTCTCCAAGTAAGAAGTTGAAGAACGTATATCACTTGCTCTACACAAACGAAAACTTGTGTCTGGCTCAATACAACGCACAGCACGGCAAAGGTGAACGCAGCGAGATTAACGATTTCAATGAGCATATTTGCGAAAGGCTTGATGAATTGTATGAAATGTTGGCGTATGAAACGTATGTACCCGGCAAGTATAAGAAAAGAAAGATACATGACCCCAAGGAACGTGTCTTGATGATTGCCCCATTCTTTCCCGACCGCATCATTCACCATTGCGTGATAAACGTGTTGGGCGAGCATTGGACGCATCTATTCATTGAAAACACTTACGCTTGCATCAAAGGGCGTGGTGTACACAAGTGTATGCTTGATGTGCGCAGTGCGCTTATGCGTGATAAGAAAGGAACACGCTATTGTCTGAAAACGGACATCCGCAAGTTCTATGATAACATTGACCATGCCGCATTGAAGATTGTGATAAGGTACACGATAGCGGATATTCAGATGTTGCGCCTGTTAGATAAGATAATTGACAGTAACGGTAAAGACAAGGGGTTGCCGATAGGGAACTACACAAGCCAATACTTAGCCAACTTGTATCTGGCTTTCTTTGACCATTGGGTTAAGGAAGTTCTGGCACCTTACATCCTACGCAGATTTGGAGTGAAACTGTATTATTTCCGCTATATGGATGATATGGTTTTCCTGTGCGAGAGCAAGGAAGCACTGCACTATGTGCTTGACATGACAGGCTTGTATCTCGCTGCCGAGCTGAAAGTGGAGTATAAGGCAAATTGGCAGATATTCCCCGTTGATGATAGAGGCATTGATTATGTCGGCTTTTTGCAGAACCATTACAACGTATTGCTTAGAAAAAGCATATTGTTGAAGTTCTACCGCAAGGCATCCATTATCGCTAAGAAATGTCCTATTAAAGATGAGAGTGATATAAAGCACCTCTTTTCGTCTGAATATGGTTGGATAAGCAGATGTAGCGAGGTACACAAAAAGAATGTCTTTAATAAAATTACAAACTATGGACACAAGCATTTTATCAATGGGTCTTTTGTCAGAACAGCGTCCGCAAATGATAGACCCTTACAACAACGGACAGGGAACATTTCTCTACAATCACAACATAAAAGAAGTGGATGTAGTAGCAGACGAAATGGGCGGTACGCACATAGTCAAGGAGGGGGAAACTCCGACAGGCAAGATGTGGCAGTACGACAGCCTCCGTGTGGAATATCCCAAGACAGCCGATAACATTTTCAGCACGTTAATCACTGCAAAGTACCCGGCTAAGACCGAAAGCAAGTTGGTGAACGAGTATCAGAGTGCTACGCTTGGCTTGATGGATGAATCCGCAAAGAAACCTTATGAGGATTTCTTGAAAGACCGTCTGGCAATCCGCACGATGATAGACAGCGATTGTGAAACCCTTAACATTCCTATGGACTTATGAACGAGATAGAAGATTTCATTGAAGACCCCAACGAGAACAGCGACCTTTTCGATTGTGAGTTTACATCTGTGGATGCGGTTGTCAATCAGATAATGGTGTTCACTGGTTGGCAGAACAGAGCAACCGAAAATGGCGACCGTACACTTGTCGCTTATGGGGAGGGTTACAATCGGTCTGCTTTCTTCACGGACAGCAAGAAACTGAAAGAGGTGTTTTGCAATCCCAAGCGACATTATCCGTTCCGTGCAATCATTAAGGTTGTGAGTTATGGCAATATGTACGGTTTTCGTGTGTTCTCGCCTAAAAGTGAGATAACCAAGGAAGATAGGGAAAACTTTGAGTTTTACAAACGTACCAAGAACAGGAGAAGCCGATGAACACGACAGATGTAACAACCGTTGCGCATGGTATAAGCGATTTCGGTATGATGGCGGTTACGGCTGCTTTCTTCTTGCTGTTGTCGGCTGCAATGATGGTGGCAATATTCAAGTGGTTTAAGGCTATCATAAATCAAATGATGCAAGACAATAAGGAGAGCCTCCAAGAGCTTGCCAAGACCACAAACGCACAGAACGATATGTTACAGGACATTTCCGAGGGGTTGCGTACAGAAACACAGTTAAGAATACGCAACCTCACAGGTTTTGCCTTTGACCTATCCATTGAGCAAGTTTGTAGGCTTATCAAGCGTGTGCGTGAGGAAAACCACATCATAGACCACGAAGCGACAGCTATAAAGATACGCAAATCACTTCAAGTTATCCATAACGACCGCAACAGCCGTTTTGACCCATTCACATACAGAGGTAAGCCAATATCCGAGTATTGCAACACTGATTGGGTTGAAGATGTGGCAAAGGTGGTAGAGGGCGAGATTTACAATGAGGATGGCGCAAACAATGCCCGTGCCTACACTAACGTGAAGCTCGCATACGACAACATCAAAACCGACTTCTACCAACGGCTGAACGCATAAATACAAGTTTTGCGTAAAATTATATGCAGAACTATACAACATTTTAAGCAGATTATATATTATGGTTAAAATTTTAATTGACAATGGGCATGGAGTGAACACCACGGGCAAGCAATCGCCCGATGGTCGTTTGCATGAATACGCTTATGCAAGGGAGATTGCAAAGCGTGTAGAAAAATGCCTCAAGTGTAAAGGCTACGATGTTGAGCGCATAGTGCCAGAAGAATTTGACATTTCGCTTTCCATTCGATGCAAGAGAGTGAACGATATATGCCGCAAGGTTGGCTCAAAGAATGTGCTTGTGGTGAGTATTCACAACAATGCCGTTGGCAGTGATGGCAAGTGGTATAGTGCAAGAGGCTTTACCGCTCATGTCGGACTTAATGCCTCTGCCAACAGCAAACGACTTGCTGCCTGTCTGTGGAACAAGGCTATTGAACTTGGCTTGAAAGGCAACCGTGCTGTGCCAAACGAAAAGTACATCACACAAAACCTTGCCATTTGCCGTGATACGCTCTGTCCCGCAGTTCTGACTGAAAACCTGTTCCAAGACAATAAGGAAGATGTGGACTTCTTGCTTTCAGAAGAGGGCAAGACTGCAATAACCACACTCAACGTTGAGGGTATCATTGACTACATTAACAATGTGGCGAAATGAGAAAGTGGGTAACTATCGCTATGGTTGTGTTGGTCTGTCTGTGTTCGGCTCTGTATCTCCGAAATAGAGCCTTACAGACGGACAACGACAGGCTGACCGCCAACCAAACGGCATTGATGCAGAAAGCCACCTATTATAAAACAGAGGCTGGCAAGTCGGCTGCGAGTGTTCAAAAGTTGGAACTTACCAACTCCGAACTGAAAGCCAACTACAAGCAAGTGTGCCAGACAGCAGAAGAATTGGGGGTAAAGGTTAAGCGGTTGCAATCCGCAATGACCACTGCAACCGAAACAGAGGTAAAGGTGATTACACAAGTCCGTGACAGCATTGTGTATCGTGATGGTGCTGTTGATACCCTCAAGGCTTTCAGTTGGCATGATGCGTGGGTAAATATACTTGGTGAACTCAAAGGGCGTGATGTGTCGCTCAATATGGTATCACAGGACACCCTCATTCAGATAGTCCACCGTGTGCCTAAGAAATTCTTGTTTTTCCGTTGGGGTACAAAAGCCATACGACAGGAAATAACAAGCACCAATCCGCACACCAAAATCACCTATACAGAATACATAGAATTGAAGTAAGTTCTTTTCATAGGTTAAGATTGTTTTTATTAAGTTGGGAAGTGTCGGCTGAGAAGTCGGCACTTTTTCTTGCTCGTTTCCCAAAAAATTGTATTACCTTTGTGGGCGAAATGAACGTAGTAATGAATGATGAAATACAGAAATTCTACAATAATTCTACAAAATCACATACTAATTGTGTAACTCGCTGAAAATCAGATTTGGATTAAGGGTTTCCTAAACTCATGAGTTACTTTCAAGTGTAGAAGTCGGAAAAGTTCGTGTTTCACTTGGTGAATGTCGGACAATAAGGCGCACAAAATATTCGTAAGGTCTTGTAGTTCAATGGATAGAACAATGCTCTCCTAAAGCGTAGATTTGGGTTCGATTCCCAACGGGACTACTGCAAACGCTCAACTTTCTTGTAAGGTTGGGCGTTTTTCTTTCTTATTTTCAGCAAAAAGTGCGTACATTTGCCGAAAATAGTTCTACAAATATTCTACAAAGATATATGGCAACATTCAAGGCAGAAGTGTATGCCCACCAAAAGAAAGCGGATGGCACATACAACATTAAGATAAGAGTTACCCACAAGCAGCGCAAGAAATACCTTGCTACACCTTGGTATGTGGGTAAGGAAGATTTGACACGTTCCCTCAAGCTCAAAAACCAAAGATACATTGACATGGTGGATGATGTTATCAAGCGTTACCGCACGATATGCAACAATGTGGGCGAGGGTCTGGATAACATGACCGTGGAGCAAGTTGTGGAGCTGATAACACGCAAGAAAGAGGAAGAACACTTTGAACTTGACATAGTGGCATACACAAGGTCGTACATTCAGAAACTCTTTGATATGGGACGCACAGGCAATGCCAAAGCCTACCAAGTAGCCATTAACAGCATGGTTAAGTTCGTGGGGCGTGAAAGCGTGGATATAAAGGAAATCACGGTTAAGTTCCTTAATGATTGGATAAAATGGATTGGTGAGCAGCCAGCACGGAAGAACTGCAAGAAAGGCGGTCGGGCGCAAAGCCTGTATCTCGCAGAAGTGAGAGCAATGTATAACAGAGCCAAGAAAGAGTTTAACGATGAAGAGGCGGGCGTGATACTCATTCCTTTCTCGCCTTTCGCAAAGGTGGATATACCGAAAGCACCGCTCACACGCAAACGTGCCTTGACAGTTGAGCAGATGCGAGAGTTTGCACAAGTGCCATACTCCACGATATTGCAACAGGGGTGTAATCGGTTCAACCTCGCAAAAGATGTGTTCCTGTTAAGTTTCTTGCTAATCGGCATGAACGCTGTGGACTTGTACAATGCCACCGACTACAAAGATGGTCGTATAACCTACCAGCGTACAAAGACACGATACAGACGGGCAGATGGTGCGGAAATATCAATCAGAGTTGAGCCAGAAGCACAGGCACTATTCGACAAGTACAAAGACCCGACAGGGCAACGTGTATTCAAGTTCTACAAGCTGTATTCCTCAATGGATAGTTTCAGTGCGGCACTAAACAAGGGATTGAAGAAGATAGGCAATTCACTTGGTATAGACGATTTGGAATTTTACGCAGCACGGCACACTTGGGCGACCATTGCAACCAATGATGCAGAAGTGGATAAGTACACCGTCCACACGGCACTAAACCATGTGGACGAAAATATGCGTGTTACTGACATTTATATCCGCAAGTCGTGGGATAGCATAGACAAAGCCAACCGAAAGGTGCAAGACTTTATGAATTGGGATTTGTCAGATGTTGTAGAGCCTAAGAAATAACGGTTTTGCCTAAGCAAAAATTATACTTGCTTGATATTCAACACTTTAAGTATGCCGT
>ERZ1034739.31-NODE-31-length-56696-cov-117.063293_pt1 | contig 56696 bp, 48 predicted proteins | sample MGYA00520636_ERZ1034739 | MGnify/ENA primary metagenome ERZ1034739 (study PRJEB33766, sample SAMN09781703) | gut metagenome | biome: gut microbiome | host: Homo sapiens | place: Madagascar | study: EMG produced TPA metagenomics assembly of the PRJNA485056 data set... | reverse complement strand
GTACTCAAAAGTTACCTTTTTTAACCGCATTGAACAGCTGATTAATAAGCAAATCACTTACGCCTTGAACAAGAAGTACAATTCATTGCTAAAACGCTCCAAAATCAAGGATTACTTTAGCTTTGATGATCTCAAATACAATCAACAAGAAGATGGCATTACTCCTGATGAAGTTGCCTTCCTCGCAAGCAATAGCTGGGCTACAGACAATATTATGAATGTGATCATTCAAGGAGCTACTGGTGCTGGTAAAACTGCATTGAGCTCCGCTATGGCTATCAATTTGTGTAAAGCTGGTATCACTGTTAGAAACTACCGCTGGTGTGATCTCGTTAATGATATTGTTGTAAGAAGTTATGATCCTAAGGCATTAATGCAACTTCAGAATCAGCTATGTAAATATCCTGTATTGATCATTGATGACTTTGGTTTGCAAGGTAATGTTCCATCAGTCGTAAAGTCTACAGTTTATAACTTTATTGACTCTAGATGGAAGAAAAAATCTACTGTGTTTACAAGTCAGCTTAACAATGAAGGTATTGTCAAGTTGATAGGTGATGGCCCAGAGGGGAATGCTATTATTGATAGGATTTTCAATCCATCCAAGCAGATCATATTGACTGGAGCTTCGAAAAGGTAAGCTTTTTTAGGCTATAAGACCGAAGTTAAACCGCGCTGATAGACCGAAGTTAAAGTGCGCTACTAGACCGATCTTAGGCGCGGTTTCCGTACAGGCATTGGCACCTTCATAAAGTAATGTTTTTAATACAGGGTTACCTTTATCAGAGAGACCTTTTATTCTGTTTTTGCCTCCAGTACCGCTGTGTTCAGGAATTAAACCTGTATAGGCTGCAAAGGCTCTTGGATTTTTAAATCGTTTAAAATCTCCCTGAGTAACGATATGTGAGGTTGCAGCAAGTAACAGACCAGAACCGGGAACAGCCATAAGATATCTGCATTCAGGATGTTTATCCAAATATCTTGAAAAGGCAGCATAGATATTTTGTCTTCTTTTGAGAATTAGAGTGATGATTGCACACTGATCCTGTATGTCGGTAATCAGTGAAAAGTTAACATCAGCATCTTCAGCGTTCAGTTTTACAGTATATTCATTTGCTTTTCTGATGGTCTCTTCTGGAGACATGGAATAACTGTAGCATAGTGTGGCATCCTGCTCTTTTAGAAATGCAATCAGACGTCTTAGATACGTGGTTAAATCTGACTGTATATCACCATAGGATTTAACCATTTCCATATCAGCTCTGCTCTGTCTGTCTCGTATCACACAAGGATGAACAGTTGCCGCTTCAGGACTTGCAATATAGGTAAGCAGTAAGTCTCTTACTCCTCTGGCGTCACCTCTGTCATCCTTACAGCCATGATTGTATGAACGGCACTTTTGTGCAGGAAAGATATAAACGGCTCCACCTTGTTTTGCAATCTTATCAGCCCAGTAATTGGAGTTACCGCAGGCCTCCATGGCATAGATATAATTATCAGAACAGTGTTTTTTAATGAATTCATCAAAATCTTTTATCTTTAATGAAAGATCATAACTTTCCTCATTGGGTCTGGTGACACTTACCTGAATAACTTTGCTTGCCAAATCAATTCCGCAAAAATATTTTTCAGAAAGGATTGAATTTGATGTCTGTGTACTGTTAGTATTCATGTGTTTTCTCTCCTTATACACTTATGAATCTCTATATAAAGTGTAACAGAGAAAACGAAGGCGAAGCTCTGTTTTTCAGATGTCTTCGCCTTTTAATTTGTCCATTCAATGGTGACCTGAACTATATTCAAGATCACATGCGTATATGATGTTTTGTTGCTGAACCTCAAACTGCACTCTCAGGCTGGAGAGAGGGACAATTCATACCATAAAATAAACTCTTTAACTGAGTTTTGAGAAATTTCGGGATCCTCTTATCTCCAGCGTGAGAGTACAGTCAAATTAAGTAAGCTCATAAACAATCACTATATACAGCAGGTGTCCCACAATGGAGGTCTGAGAAGGCGTGGTTTTAACTGCACTCTCAGACTGGAGAAAGGGACAATTCAGCAAGTAAAATAAACTCTTTAATTGAGTTTGAGATCAATGTGGATCCTCTTACCTCCAGTGTGAGAGTACAGTAAGAAACGACCTGCCTTGGAGCATTAACCTCAACGGACGCCCTGAAGTTAAGGTGCTTTTTCACGTTTGATGGAATACTGACTGTTTAAGGCAACTTTACGTTACCTCAGCTTTTTAATCATATTGCATTTGTTTTCATCAAAAGGTTGTCCTGATTTTGCTATTGCATAGGCAATACGGGCAAGTCTGTTCATAATGGCGCATATAATGATTTTTTTAGAACGGTTCTGATTAAGTTTTAGTTTTAGCCATGATGATTCAGTACCATTTTTCATGGCCTGACTTAAATAAACCATTGCGCACATGTAAAGCATCTTTTTAATGCTCTGAATACCAGACTTGCGAATACCAAGGACAGTGGTTTTACCTCCTGTACCTGTAGTTACCGGAGCCACTCCGATGAAAGCTGCAAAAGCTCTTGATGAGGAGAATCTCTCTGGATCACCCATAGCAGAATAAAGTGCTACAGCTGAAAGCTTACCTATACCAGGAACTGTCTGAAGGTTAGAGCAGATTTCATTGTTTGAAGCGTAGGATAAGAGATGAGTGTTAATCTCTTTTATCTTTGTCTGCAGAGACTCAATGTTACTGAGCAGACTTTCACTGATGCAGTTTAAGTGACTGTAACTGCAGTCGTCCTCTGAATGATCTTTTTCAGTTTCAGTATTACCGAGAGCTTTTAAGGCTTCTGTTACCTTGTTTGCTGATTTAACAGAAACTGTACCTGCCACCACACCTGATTCATAAAGAAAGGCATGAGCTGCATTGACCGTCTGAACAAACTGCTTGTTAAGCTGCTCTCGTACGGTTATAAGATTCAGCAGATACTGGTTTTCCTGTGATCTTGCAGGAATATGCTGCATTGATGGTGTGATTAGTGCCTTTAAGATACCTAAGGCATCAATTCTGTCTGTTTTATCAAGATGTAAAAAGGCTTTTACCTTTTGAGCTGGCAGAATATGACACTTATGGTTATGCTCCTCAATGTATCTGCAAAGATAATTGCATGAACCACAGGCTTCAATGCCAATCAGCTTTCTTGGTGTCTGGGTATCATCGATGAATTCAAAGAATTTTACTCTGGAAAGCTGATAGTTTCTGATATGCTTTGCTCCTAAATCGTAGTAGCATACCTGAAAGACTCTTGAGGCTACATCAACTGCAACAGGCAGATATCCTTTTGAGGTAAGATAAGCAACACGCTCAATTTCATCTGCTGTGAATCTGGCTGCCTTCATGGGAATGGCTCCGAAAAGTTTGTTTATGAAAACTCTTCAATGAAAGCTACTGCCTAGGATGATTGAGCTTTGACTGAAGTACCTGGAGATGAGCGAGCGTCCGTGTATCGCTGTTCTCTACATACCATTCAGTAAAATTTTTGAATAAAACTTTAGTCGTAACTGTTTGATTTCAGATCACTTTCTACTAATTTATGGTCATCATAAAATTATATATTTAATTTTCAACGACTTTTTGCTGATTTTGCGATTAAAGGATCAAAACGATCGGTAGTAATTTCATCAGCGTGACTTAAGGATCACCAGATCACATAAAGGCTTTTAATTTTTCTTCAGATGCCTTATAAAGCTTGGGTACAAAAGAATATAAGGCACAGGAATATGGCATCGCTTGACGATTTTGATGATGACAACGAACAGGTAACAGCTGAGCTTGGGGATCTGGGATTAACAGCTGCAGGATTTGATTATTTCAACCTTGATGAGCCTATTGAGTTGTGCATAGGAAAGATAGGTTCCCATGTTAAGTTTAAGAGCTCTGAAATAGTAAAGCTTTTATGCTGTCAGGTCCTAAATGCACCATATCAGTCACTGTATGGAACGCAGGAGTTTTACCGAAACCGACCATTACAGGCACTGATAAATCGTAAAGATGTTACATTTGAGCAGCTGGATAGAAATGTTCTTTCAAGAACTCTGGATGCCATCGCTGAATTTGGACCAGAGAAGCTGTTTTTAAGATGCTCTGCAAAGGTAGCAGAGAAACTGGGGCTCAAGGTAGAGAGTGTCCATTTGGACAGTACCAGCTTCCATTATTCTGGAGAGCCAAGAATTGAAGATGGATGCAATATTGTTCTCGACCAGGGGTACAGTAGAGACAATCATCCAGAGCTGGGACAGATAAATGAGCTGATGCTTTGTGATGAACTGAGTAAACTGCCTATATTTGAAACCTGTGTCAGTGGACATGTATCCGATAAGACCAGTTTCAGAAATGTCATTACTGACTATTGGGACAGTATCAAGGCTCAGTTTAAGGATTTACGTTATCTTACAGGAGACAGTGCCTTATGCACCTCTCCTATTGCCAAAGCTGCTAAAGAACATGGCATTAAAATGGTAACTCGTATTCCTGACAAGAATGACGAGGCTACAGCCTGCAGAAAGATGTTAAAGGCACATCCTGAAGAGCTTGTTTCTGTAGATGAGAACAATCCTGAAGGAACTAAAGCCATGTGGTGTGGTGAAGGTAAACTTGGAGATGAAACCGTAAAGAAACTGCTGGTACAGAATGAGTTACTTTACTCCACCAAGAAGAGGATCATTACCAAAAGAGCAGAAAAGGAGCTTGATAAGGTAAATTCTAAGCTGAAGAAACTCTGGACTCAGCCCTGCAAATGTAAGGCTGATGCAGAACAGGAATTAAAGAAAATCACAGCTAAGCTTAAGCTTGTAAAGCTTACTGATGCTGGTATTGGCTATGAGGAAGTACAGAAATACACTCATAAAGGCAGACATGGTAAGGATGAGCAAAAGGTAACGGTTGCGGTTAAGGTTAGAGCTGAAGTTGAGCTTGATGATACCGCCATAGAGCAGAAGATAAAAGAGGATACCTATTACGTCATCTGCACCAATGATGTTGAAAGAAACAGGACTATGGCAGAGCTCATAGGTGTATATAAGAAGCAGTCTGTAGTAGAGCGTAACTGGAGATGCCTCAAGGATAAGAAACTGCTTATCAACGCAATCTATCTGGAGCTGCCATCAAGAATAAATGCACTGATGTGGATTATGACCACTGCTCTTTTGATATATACCGCAACAGAATACCTGATGCGAAAGAAGATGCAGGAGCAGAAGCTCACTATACCATCTCCGGAGCATAAGGTTCAGCTTGAAAAGCCAAGCCTTATGAGACTGTATCAGTATATAGGCAACAGTGGAATCGTCCTTCAGTGCAACCAAAGTACAGGAAAAGTATCTGTACTTGGACTTCCGACTGAAGTAAAACTGGTCCTGATAGCTATGGGAGATGAATGGTGCCGGTATTACCTTAAGTCGTATTACCAGGACAAAGCGTTTTAACTTGTTGATTAACTGAATAATGATGTTTTATTCGAAAATTTTACCGATCAATGCGAGATATAGAGTATAAAGTGAATTTTTGAAGGCTCGTTATGCTGTACGTTGATCATGAAGTAGAATTACCTAAGGAATTATCTTATTTCGTTAAGAAGATCCATGGGGTGCAATATCTCTACCATTACACTGAATTTAAACGTGTTAATGGTAAGTTTCACCATAAAGAGGTTGCTATTGGCAAAGCTATCGTAGATGACTCTACAGGTGAGCCTATTGCACTAATTCCTAATGATAAGTACTTTGAATTGATGAAGACACCTGCGCCAATAAACTCTGCTGTTAAAAAGAGAGGTAGAGCTCCTTTGAAAGAGAGTAAAGAGCTATCTTATAATGAGTTGGCTGATGGCTCCGTATTAGGCTTTGGTTATGGTATTGCTTGCATAAAAATAGCAAAAGATATTGGTTTGTACCAAATCCTTGTAGATACCTTTGGAGATGAAGTTACCATAAAGCTTCTATCTATTGCAGCTTACTATGCAAAAGATGGTGGTGGTCTTACTGGTATTGAGTACTTTACTACTCGTCAGATGTGTTTTACTAATACCATTATCAATGATTCTCAAGCTTGTGCCTTATTCTCTAGCATTAAAGAGAATGATACAGATGAATTCTTTAGGAAGTGGATTAAACTAACCACTGAGTCTCATTTAGCTTGTTATGACGTAACCTCAATATCCTCCTATGCTACAGGTTTATCTGAGGTATCTAAAGGCTACAATCGAGATAGGGAGAATCTAGATCAGGTAAACTTCGGGTTGTTTGCCACCTTAGATACAGGTATTCCTATCTACTACAACATCTATAATGGTTGTATCAATGATTTCTCAAATCTACCATACGTACTAGCCAATGCTCGTAACTTAGGATTAAGTCAGCAATTAGTGCTAGTAACAGATGGTGGTTTTGCAACTGTGAACACAGTGCACAACTTACAAGAGCATAACCAACCATTCCTAATGGGAGCTCCTATTGCCCACTGCAAAGGTATTACTAAAGAAGTTATCAATTGGCGTAATGAAAACGAAGCAAATATTAGCGACTTTGTAAATGAATTTGATTCTCCTCTAGAAGCACGAGTCGTACCTTATACACTTGGTGATGTTCAAGGTTCTCTTATCATGTATCTAGATCCTACTAAAGAAGCTTTACAAAAAGAAACTTTAAAAAAGAAAATCCTAAATGCTCAATATGATGTTGAAAACAACCAAGAGTACTCAGATGCTTTAGCCCATAAAGTAAAAGGCTTCTATACAGTTACCCAAAAGGACGATAACTCTTTTACTTATACCCGTAATGATGAGACTATTAGGAATGACTTAATGTTATGCGGCTGCATGGCTCTGTTCACCACTTATCCTAACTTTACAGCAAGTACCGCTCTTAGAACCTATAACAATAAGGATGTAGTTGAAAAGTGCTTTGCTGAACTTAAAAACGATATTCTAGGTGAGAGGTTGTACGTTCACAGTGATGAGGCTTTAACAGGAAAGATGTTTGTTACCTTTCTATCTTTAATTCTGCACAAATCCTTACAGAATAAGCTAAGACCTTGGATTAGAAAAAATCGCTCATCATTAGATGTCGCTTTTTCAATTCTGAGCGATATTGAATGCAAGAAATGTGGCAATCAGTGGTTGCTAACTAAAGTATTTACTAGTCATCAGAAGGAGCTAATTAAGATCCTTCAATTACCAGTCAACTTCATTGATCATAAATAACTAGTTGGTCTTACGCCTCCCATTTATGATCTATCCCCGTGTATACTCTACATTATGCACGGGGATTTAGGTATTAAGAAATTTAAATATGTTTAAAGCTTTTGAGGAGCTGAAGTCTGATTATTTAACATTAGACAAAAGTTAGACTACGTAGTTTTGGTAAATAGAAAGAACGAAAAGTTTGTTTTATCTGTAATAAAGGTGTTTAACATTAGAGACAAAGCTAATTGTTATTGAGCTAGTAGTATAGATAACTTTCATGCACTTTTATAGAATACTTAAAACTCTACACCGTTGAAAAAGCTTGTTCTTTGTGATTTTTTTTCGATTGGAATATTAAGTAAATCAAATCCATTATAAATAATAAGGGGTAAATAATCTTGAAAAAGGTTTTAGTAAGACACTGGTCTTGTTTTAATGAAAATGAATTATCTATTTACTCTAAATGTAAAGAGCATTTTGGAAACTCAGGAAATTGCGTATTTGTTTATGGATTAGAAAAATGTCTTAGAGATCATGGTGTTGATTATGAATGCAATCCTTATTATGAAAATGAATATATTAATGATCATTTTTCTTGCGTAATTGAAATTCCTGCTAATATTTTTGGCCCCAATTCTGAAACTGTAAATCAATTTTTAAGGGGAAGATTGGATAATTTAAGAGTGCCTGTTATTTTTATGTCACCTGGAATACAAGCAAAAAATTTGGCAGAGTATCAGTCACTACCAAAAGTAATTGGAGAATCTACAAAAAAACTTTTAGATGCGGTGTATAAAACTGGAGGCGAATTCGGTGTTAGAGGCGCTTATACAAAAGAGTTTCTTGATATCGTGTGTCCTTCAAATACTTCAAAAGTTATCGGTTGTATATCAACTTATCAATTCGGTCGAGATATCCAAATTTCTAATAATAAATTATCCTTGTCTGAATTCAATCCAATAATTAATGGGCATACAGACGAACTTAAATTAAATAATTATGAAAATTTATTTAATACATACAAAAATGCTGAATACATGGATCAAGATGAATTTGGAAATGCTTTGTATGATAGCAAAAAAACAGATTATATTTCTCTAGTTCGCCATTGTTCTCGATTTGGTGTAGATTTATTAAAACAACAACGAGTTAACCTGTTTTTTTCAATTCCAGAGTGGAAACAATTTTTAAATGATAAAAAATTTAATTTTTCTTTTGGAACTAGAATTCATGGTTCTTTAATGTCGTTATCGCAAAACATTCCTGCATTGGTTTGGGCGCGTGACTTGCGCGTAAAAGAGCTTTGTGATTTTTACTCTATACCCAATATAGATAATTTTTCGTCTGATTTGTATAATCTTTATTTGGGGACTGATTATTCTAGTTTTAACAAATTGTTCTCTTCAAAATTTACTATTTTATTAGATTTTTTAGTGAAAAATAAAATTATTGATTCAACTAATTTGAAAAATTGTGAAAATATGACTGAGTTCAATATTTCTCAAGCACATATTGATAAGATTTGTAGAAACATAAAAACTCCATCAAAAAGAATGCTCGCTATAAAATTATTTAATACATATATTAAATACATTATTTATAAAGGTGTTGGGGGGGGGCAAGATCAATTCTTAGATATAAGAACTATAAAATATTTATTAGGTATTCTTAAAGTATAAAATCTTAAGGATGGTGCATAATGAAAACTGTAATACTTGCAGGTGGTCTTGGAACTAGAATTAGTGAAGAATCTGAGTTTCGTCCAAAGCCTATGGTAGAAATTGGTGGATATCCAATTTTATGGCACATAATGAAGATTTACTCCTATTATGGATTTAATGAATTTATAGTATGTGCTGGTTATAAACAGCATATGATAAAAGAATTTTTTGCTAACTACGTCCTAAAAAATAGTGATGTTACTTTTGATTTCCAAGGGAACGAAAAAATTAAAGTTCATTCAAACCATTCTGAAAATTGGAAAGTAACAGTGGTTGATACTGGATTAAATTCTCTTACAGGTCTTCGTTTGCTTAAAGTTCAAGATTATCTAAAAGATGATGAGTCTTTTATGTTAACTTACGGTGATGGTGTATCAAATGTTAATCTAAAAGAGCTAGTTAAATTTCACGAAAATCATAGAAAAATTTGTACTGTTACAGCAACAAAACCTGAAAGTAGATTTGGTTTCTTAGATTTAGACGGAAATCAAGTTAATGCTTTTAGAGAAAAAAGTGATTCAGATGTTGGATATATTAACAGTGGTTTCATGGTATTAAATACAAATGTGTTTAATTATATCCATGGTGATGAGTATTTTGAAGCAGAACCACTGCAAAGATTAACCTCAAATAAACAGGTAATGGCGTTTAAACATGATGGTTTTTGGCATTGTATGGACACATTAAGAGATAAGAATAGATTAGAATCTCTTTGGAATACAAATAAAGCTCCTTGGAAATTATGGAAAGACAATGAAATCTAATTTTGATTTTTACAAAGGAAAAACAGTACTTGTAACAGGCCTTACAGGTTTTAAAGGATCTTGGTTTGGTTTTATTCTGTCTAATTTAGGCGCAGATGTTATCGGATATAGTCTTGAGCCAATTGAAAAAACGAGTTTGTATTCTATTCTTAAATTAGAAAAAAAAGTAAATTCTATAATTTCTGATATTAGGGACAGAGAAAAGCTAAATGAAGTTATAAAAAAATATAAACCAGAAATTGTATTTCATCTAGCAGCTCAACCTCTAGTTAGAGAGTCATATTTAGATCCTTATTATACTTACGACGTTAATTTTAACGGAACGTTAAATATTTTAGACTCAGTTTTGAAGAGCAATTCTGTTAAATCCTTTGTTAATGTAACAACAGATAAAGTTTATAGAAATAATGAAACAAACATTGCATTTAAAGAAGATTTTTCTTTAGATGGATATGATCCTTATTCAAATTCAAAAAGTTGTTCTGATTTAGTTACACAATGTTATAAACGTTGTTTTTTTGAAAAAAATGATGTTGCTATTAGTACAGTAAGGGCTGGAAATGTTATTGGTGGAGGGGATTTTTCAAAAGATAGAATTATTCCAGATTGTGTACGAGCTGCAAAAGAATCTAAAGATATAGTAATAAGAAATCCAAATTCAATTAGGCCATACCAACATGTATTAGAGCCATTGTTTGCTTACTTACTTATTGCAAAAGAGCAATATAACAATATTCAACTTTCTGGTTCATATAATATTGGACCTAATTCTGAAGATTGTGTTACAACAAGAGAATTAGTTGAGCTGTTTTGTAAAGAGTGGGGAAATGGCTTGAAATGGATTTGTAATACTGAGTTAAATGCCCCTCACGAAGCTAATTTTTTAAAATTAGACTGCGAAAAAATAAAATCCACTTTTGATTGGCGACCTCTATTAAACATATCAGAAGCTGTAAATCTAGTATGCTCTTGGTCAAAGTCTTATCTTAATAAGGATAATGTAGAAAATATTACTTTAGATCAAATTAATGCATATTTAGATATGATTAAATAGATATATGTGTATAACTAAGACGATGATTAAGGACAAATGATGAATAAAAAATACTGTAGATTTTGTGGAAAAGAAATAAAGCATAATTTCATTGATCTTGGTTTATCTCCTTTATCTAATTCATATATTAAAAAAGAAATGTTTGGCTGTTCTCAAAGATTCTTTCCATTAAATGTTGGTGTTTGTGAAAACTGCTTCTTAGTTCAGACAACAGGTGAATATGATACACCTGAAGAAATTTTTTCTGATTATGCTTATTTTAGTTCATTTTCAACTAGTTGGTTAAAGCATGCAAAGGATTACGTCGATTTTGTGTCTGAAAAATATAATCTTTCTACAAAATCATTTGTTGTTGAAATTGCTAGTAATGATGGATATTTGTTGCAGTATTTTAAAGAGAAAAATATTCCTGTCTTAGGTATAGAACCTGCACATAATGTTGCAAACGTTGCAGAAAAAGAAAAAGGTATTCCTACAATTTCTGAGTTTTTTACATCTAATTTAGCTCATGACTTAGTTACAAAAAAGAAAAAAGCAGATCTTATCATTGGTAACAATGTACTAGCGCATGTGCCTAATATAAATGATTTTGTTGAAGGAATTAAAATTCTATTGTCAGAAGATGGCTTTGTAACAATGGAATTTCCTCATTTACTTCAACTTATTAACAATAATCAATTTGATACGATATATCATGAACATTTTTCATATTTATCGTTTAGTGTAGTTCAGCGTGTTTTTAAAGCACATAATTTAAAGTTATTTGATGTACAAGAATTACCAACACATGGTGGCTCTTTACGAATTTTTGCCTGTCATGAAGATTGTCAAAGCTTTGGAATAAGCGATTCTGTTTCAAAAATGCTAATAAAAGAGGAAAAAGCTAATTTTAATTCAATTGAAGGGTATTTGTCTTTTGATAAAAGTGCTAAAAAAGTAAAAAGAGATCTTTTATCTAAGCTAATTTCAATTAAAGAGTCAGGAAAAACTATTATTGGATATGGTGCAGCAGCAAAGGGAAATACACTACTTAACTATTGTGGCATTAGACAGGATTTTCTTGATTACGTTGTAGATAAAAGCCCATACAAGCAAGATACATATTTGCCTGGTTCTTGTATACCAGTTTATAGCCCTGAAAAGATAAAAGAAACTAAACCAGATTATATTCTTATCCTTCCTTGGAATCTTCGTAATGAAATTTCTAAAGAATTATCTTATGTAAAAGAGTGGAAATGTAAGTTTATTGTAGCAATTCCCACTATTGAAATCTTCTAAGCTAGGAATTCCATGATTTTTACAAATACAAATTTAAAAGGACTTGTTGTAATTGAACCTGAATATCATTTTGATGAGAGAGGGTTCTTTTCTAGAATTGTTTGTCAAGATGAATTCAAACAACACGGTTTGGAAAATACGTGGTTACAACAAAATATTTCTTTTAATAAAGATAAAGGAACCTTAAGAGGCATGCACCTTCAAAAAGGAGAAGCTGCTGAAATTAAGATTGTAAGATGTACTCAAGGCTCTGTTTTTGATGTAGCCGTAGATCTAAGAGAAAATTCAGAAACATACCTTAAATATTTTGGAATTGAGTTAAACTCAAAAAATCATAAACAATTATATATACCAAAAGGTTTTGCTCATGGCTTTATTACGTTGTGTGATAACTGTGAATTGACTTATTTAATGTCACAAAAGTATATGCCAGGTTACAGTTGCGGATTTAGATATGATGATCCTAAGTTTAATATTGATTGGCCTATAACTGTAAATTGTATATCTGAAAAAGATAAAAATTGGTCTTTGCTATAAGGATTGGTATGTCAAAAATTCTTATTTCAGGTGGAACAGGATTTATTGGAAAACATTTACTTTCGATTCTTGAAGAAAAAGGACATTCGTGTTTTGTAATATCAAGAAAAGAAAATTCATCTCCATGTACGTCAACCAATTTTATAAATTTTGATTTCTTATTTGGTTCTTCATTCTCTAATATCTTGCAAAAGATTTCTCCAGACATTTTCATTCATCTTGCATGGGATGTTAAATCTCAAGACTTTGTTTCAAATACCGTTAATAAATTGTGGTATCAAAGATCTATAAATTTGTGTAAGCAGTTTTTAGATAATGGCGGTAAAAAAATCATAGTTGCGGGAACTTGTTTTGAATATGATTTATCTTCAAATGATGTTTTAAATGAAGATTCAAAATGTATTCCTTCCTCGCTTTATGGAAAATGTAAAAATAATTTACATGATGATTTATTATCTTTTCTCGATGAATATAACTATGACCTAATATGGGCAAGAATATTTTATCCATATGGTCTTGGCGAAGAAAAAAGAAAGTTTATTAGCTATATTATCGATAGTATTAAGAATGATAAAAAGTTGTTTATAAAGCAACCAAATGATGTTTTAGATTATATTCATGTATCAGACATTGCTGAAGCTTTATCTTTATTAACAAATTCAAATGTAAGTGGCACATTTAATGTTTGTTCAGGAAATCAAGTTAAAGTAGAAAATATTATCCATTATATAAGAAGCAAATTTTCTAAAAGTGTTGATATAGAGTATAGTCAAAATTCTGTTTCAAAATATATAGTCGGAAATGCTAGCAAAATCACTAAGTTAGGTTTTAATTGTAAGTATGATATTTATAAAGGAATAGATACATACTTTTGTAAAGATTGAGGAATTACGATGATTGAAGTAAAAGAAGATCCTATTACAAAATTTAAAAATGAGTGTGAACAAGAGATTGCAATTCAAGGTGATGATAAAGAATTCCAAGATCTTTCAAAAAAGTGGGCAACAGCAGCTGTTAAGCATAAGTATTCATATCATTTTTCATGGTTCGGAAGACCTATCATTCAATTACCAACAGATATAGTTGCGATGCAACAAATTATATGGGAATCTCAACCTGATGTAATTATTGAGACTGGTATTGCACATGGTGGTGGATTAATTTTTTACGCATCATTGTTAGAAATGATGAAAAAAGATGGTCTTGTCATTGGCGTTGATATTGATATCAGAGAGCACAATAAAAAAGCAATAGAGGATCATCCAATATATAAATTAGGGAAAATAAAGATGTTTGAAGGGTCTTCTGTTAGTGAAGATACTCTTTCAAAAATAAAAGCTTTAATAAAACCTAATAGTAAGGTTCTTGTTTCTTTAGATTCTTGCCATACCCATGAACATGTTCTAAAAGAACTAGAATTATATTCTAAGCTAGTAACAAAGGGATCATATTTAGTTGTGATGGATACAATTGTGGAAACAATTGATTGTTCTCCTCAAGGTCAAAGACCATGGCATAAAGGAGCTAATCCTTATACAGCTCTTCAAGAGTGGTTATCAAATCCTAAAAATGCTAAAAGATTTGAAATTAGAAAAGATATTGATAATCAAATCATTTTCTCTTCAAATCCTAGTGGTTATTTATATTGTAAGGAATAGCATTTTGAAAAAAATCTGACTCAATCAAAAAGATATGAAAGTTTCCATTGGAGTTCCTGTTTGTAATGAAGCAAACTACCTTCGAGATACATTGGATAGTTTAATAGAAAACTATGAAGATATTTATGAAATTATTATCTCAGATAATTTTTCTGATGATAGTACTGAGATAATTTGTAAAGAATACGAAAAAAAATATAGTAAAATCAAATATATTAGACAAGAAAAAAGAATCAATTCAATTGAAAATTTTAATTCAGTTTTGAGTACGGCTACTGGCGATTACTTTTTTTTTATGAGAGGAAAAAATCGCATTAGTAAGGACTACGTGGCAAATTGCAAAAATTTATTAGATTCAAATTTAGATGTATCTCTTGTTTTACCTATTTTCTATAAATTTAATGAAGAAATTCCAATAAATACAGTGATATTTTATGACCCAAGAGATTATGATTTAACTTCGGAAGACGCAAAAACAAGATTTTTGTCTGCTATAAAATTTCCAATAAATTGCATGGCAATTTATGGTTTCTTTCGTTTAAAAACACTAAAAAAAATATTTAACAAACTAGATTATGAAGAAAGTGCTTGTGACAACGTTCTTTTATATAGATATGTTTTAAGCGAGAAATGTTTAATACAAGAAAAAGCAATCTCTAATCACTATTATCGAGTGAGTGAAAGTTATGATTTAATTGTTTCTAGATATCAGAAAATGGGGTTTTCTGTAGATAAAAATAATTTATTCTGGTATTTACCATTTGAAGCAATACGTTTGTGCAGATTACACAACCCAAAAGTTTATGATGAAATTAAAGATAATTTTAGAGCTTGCTTTAATATATCATTACAAACACCGTATCTCGAGGAAGATTATAGGCTTACAAGGGGTAAAGGAAATTACGTAAAGAATATATTAGAAAAATCTTATAAAAAAAAGATAGCTTTTTTTGGCACAAGCTCATGTGCTGAAAAGATTAATAAACTTTTGGATAATAGATTGGTTCCAGATATATACCTAGATAATAATAAATCAAAACAAGGTACTTTATTTTATGGAAAAAAAGTATATCCACCAAGTTATATAAAGAACAAAGATTATGTATGTGTCGTGAATGTTGACGAAAGTAGATTTGTCTGGCAAATATATGAGCAAATGACTGGGCTAGGATTTGTTTATATGGAAAATTTATTTTTTTTAGCAAGAGAAGTAAGAGATAATTTTGTATAGATCATATGGAGTGCTTTTTTATGAGTGAAAAAGAAATATATTATTCATGTTCTTCAATACGAAATGGTTTTGTATTTTCTCGATCCAATGAAATTTGTTGTTGTTGCAAAAACTACGATGATGAAACTGTGATAACAAAAATACCTAACGAAGTGAATGAAAAATCATATGATGAAGTTTATTCGAAAATCATTAAATTTCAGAAAGATATGATTCAATCTCATAAAAGTGGAAAATATTTAAAAATCTGTAAAAACTGCCCTGAGTTGGAAAAAAAGAAATGGAATGATGAGTTTTCTCTAAATTCAATTTTGTTTGCACACTATAAAAATTGTAATCTAAAATGCCCTCATTGCACTTTTCTTAACTCCGATAAAAATAAAGATAATACTCTAGATGAAACTGTATATAACTTTCTACATTATATTTATGAGAAAATTATTACCAAGTGTAAATTAAATTTTATAGTTGGGGGGGGGGAACCATCTGTTAATTCAAAATTAGAAAAGCTATATGATTTTGCAATAGAAAGAGATATTCCTACGCTTATTTTATCAAATGGAGCTAGATATATTCCTAAAATTGCAGAAGGTATTCAAAAAGGATTATTTTCAATTTGTCTTTCTCCTGATGCAGGCTCAAAAGAAACCTTTATAAAAGTAAAAGGTGTAGATTATTTTGACAAAACTTGGGCAAATATTGAAAAGTATTGTTCCTTGGATTCTAAAAATGTATCTGTTAAGTTTATTTTAGAAAAAGCTAACCTTGATGATGTTGATAACATGATTAAGAAATGTGTTGATAATCATGTTAAAAAAGTAACTTTATCTTTTGACTGTTATTTGCTTAATAATTGTGATTTAGATGATTTTAAAATTGCTGCTAGAAGATTTGCTCAGCTTTGCTTTGAAAATAATATAGATTTAAGTGTGCCTTCAGGATATGTTCCAAAAGAACTTATTGCTGAGACCTTAAAAAGGTTTGATAATTCTTTTAAATTAGCATTAGATAGTATAAATAGTGACATATATTTATATGGTGCAAGTGATTTCTTAAAAAGCTTTTTATCCAGAAATGATATTGATTGTAATAAGGTAAAAGGAATTATTGATTCTAATGCTCAACTAGAAAATTCAAAAATGTGTGGAATAAAAATCTTTTCAAAGGAGATCCTTTCCAATTTAGAAAAGACGTCATCTATCATAATAACAGTAACTCATCATCAAAAAGAAATAAAAAATGAAATTTTGAAAGTTACTGATAATCGCATAAAAATATTAACTTTTTGTGAATGATATTAAATGTAGTTTGGATGAATTTTTTGTAAATGGTCAGATTTAAATTTCTGACCTAATGTTTCTGAGCCATGTTCCATGGCATCAAACTATCTAAAACCTCATCAGAAATTGAGTTAGAAAGGATGAGCAACAAAGACTGATAGATAGCGGAGATATTGAATCTGCTAAGATGCTTAAAGGCTCTAAATATATTCTGATGTCTAGTAAGTCAACTTTAGAACAAAAAGATCAAGATGCCTATGAGGGTAAGGTTGTATCTAAAGGCTCAGAATTATTTAAGAAACAAGAAGTAAAACAAAAAGGTAACCAATTAGCTAGGTATCAAAAATTGATATCAGAGAACAAGTTGTTGTTCACTTGTGATTACATTAAGGAAACACTTAATACAGCTTATTGTTTATCCTCTCGAAGTGCTATGAACATCGTTATTCAAGACATTATTAAGCAATGCCTTGCTACTGAAAATAAGCACTTTATATGGTTTGCTAAACTACTAGAAAATCATTTACAGGGGATATTGAATCACGCTGATTACAAGATATCTAATGGTAAGGTTGAAGGTATTAACCAGAAGATCAAAACTATTAGAAGGAATAGCTATGGATTACCTGATGATGATGAGTACTTCTTTTTGAAGTTATTTGATCTAAGCAGAAATTCTGCTTACAGTTAGGTCAACCCACAATTTTTTGGATTGACCCACAAAAATCACAGTAGTAATTTAATGAGTAATCACTAGATAGGTAGTCATCAGCAATTTTGAAATATGGGTAGAATTAACTATTTAAGTTCATGATGATTGCTCCAGCGTAATTGATTGTCAACGGGAGCAATTATGTGTGAAATTTATAAAGTTCTCATTAGGGTGATAGGGAGCTTACAAAGAAGTTTTTGCTGTATCGATAGCAATAATATTTTCAAAATCTTTAGCAATTGAGTTTATAATCATTTAAGGACCTTCTTAGTTATCGGTTATTTTGTCATCTGCTACTATATCTTACTTTGTAAGAAAGTGGCAATTTAACTAAGTGGGTCCATACCATTAAAATTTTGCAGTCTCTTAAACTGTCGTCTATATATCAAATTTTTAAAGATCTTTTCGATGCGATTAGTATGCATTGTCAAAGGACAACGCCATCTAATCGCGATCGAGTTTTATTAAAAGATCTTCCACTATTATTGTGGCTGGAAATGGCTCAAATTTGGCTTTTTTCATGCGTAACTGCTATTATAGTGTTACAGAACTTAAAAATAGTGTCTATGTAATCTATAATTAGATCAAGTAATGTTGAATTTTATAAAAATAAGAATCGAATTAAATGACAAAACAATATTTTTATGCCGTAAGAAAAGGTCTTAAAGTTGGTATTTATAATTCTTGGGCAGAGTGTGAAAATCAAGTAAAAGGAATTTCTGGTTCTGAATTCAAAAGATTTTCGACTTTAGATGAAGCTAATCAATATTTGGAAAATTTAGACTTCAGAACAACAACTTCTTCATCAAGTATTGAAAACCGAAATGTTTATGTGGATTTTCAAATTTTAGCTTATACAGATGGAAGTTTTGATAATAGGATTAATAAATACTCATATGGTGCAGTTATTGTTTCACAAGATGGCGAAGTAATTGAAAAACTATATGGATGTAACTCTAATCCAAAGTTTTTGTCATCTAGAAATGTTGCAGGAGAGGTTTTCGGAGCATTAGCGGCATTAAATTGGGCTGTATCTAATGGTTACCAAAGTCTATGTATATGCCATGATTACATTGGTATAGAAAAGTGGATTACAGCGGAATGGAAAGCAGATTCCCCTATAGCAAGCGTTTATAAACACCTTTTTGATACTAGGTTTAGAGACATTTTAGATGTAGCTTTTAAAAAGGTTAAAAGTCATAGTGGAGATAAGTTTAATGGTTTAGCTGATGCACTTGCTAAAGATGCCTTGTTTGGTAATAAAGTAAAAAAATCAGGCAATAGTTGGACTTCTTTTTCATCAATAGATGATAGTTCAATTATAGATATTAATAAAAATCTAAAAAGTGAGTTGCCAAGTTTGTCTATCTCAGAAAAACTTACTGATAGATGCAAATCTTGGATATACATCTATGGTGAAGAGAAAGTTCATGCAAGTTTGTATGCTTCAAATAAACTTGTTCTTCAAGGAAAAATTAGATTTCTATTTTCATTAATTTGCTCTGAAGTTAATTCAATTTTAAAGCCAGTTAAATCAATCAATTCTGAATTAGAGCAGATTTATAGTAGTTTTTTTGAGACAAATGTTGATACAGCTTCAGTTGCTAATGAATACAATGAGATAATTTCAAAACTTCCAACAGGTTATCCTGAAACTATTAAGATCATGATAAGGGCTGCGATAATTTGCAAAAATTCATTATTAAAAGTAGATATGGAAGATTATAGTGTTTGCGTATTTAATATTTTAAAGGCACTAGATTGTCATATTAAACACTTGTTTTCTAGTATTGATGCAGAATTAGGAAAAAGCGGTAATTATAGTTTATTTATTAAGTCTTCAAACAACAGCTATGCATTAAATAATAGATTTCTTAAAAAATATTCAAATAATGATGATGTTTGTCAGAGAATTGTTGATTGCTACAATTATTACAAAAGTCAGCGAGATTCTATTTTTCATTCAGGATCTTTCATTAACGGATCAGATGATACAAGACTGCTAACTGATAAAGATGAAGTTTTAGAGATTTTTAACAATACATTAAAGCTTATTACTAGTTAGTAATAAGGAGCTTTTTATGAAATATTTTGATATATGTTTATTGCAAAAAAGTAATGAAATCCTCCTTCTTGGTTTAACAATCAAGTCATTTCCTTTGTATATTAGTTCTGTTGAGAAAAGTGACTTGCTAAAGAAGGAAAAGAATGGATCTATCATAGTTGATCGTTTGTTATCTACAGGTAACAATGCAAAGCGATATGTTTCATTTGATTTTAAAGATGGCAAAATTGTTTTAAAGTCTATAAAAGTTGTTAATCCAACTGAATCTCTAAAACAGAAGTCTCTATCTTTACTAAAAAAGAACTTTAAATTTTTAGCTCATTCCATCTTAACGGATACTCAAAAGAACAATATTGAGAATAATATTGCCTTTTAGTAACTTGGTAAATGGTCTGAATTAATGGAAAATAATCTAAATCTAAGCCATTTTTGATCTAATTCTGAGCAATAAATTCTTGTAAATAAGCTCCACCAATTCTTCCTAACCTGAGCCACGTTTTTTATTCTCAACCTATACTTAACCGTGAGTGATCAAAACTTTTTCACATTTTCTTAAATCTGACATTGAGCAGTAAAAAATAGGAATATATTCTGATTTATTTAAGTATTTGATTTTCGATCACTTTTTAAAATAGCATACTTAATGTAACAATTATTTTAAATAAATCAATCAGATAATGTTGATTATGTGAGTTTTAGATCACTTTACAATATTCACATTATCAGTATGTGATACAAAGATCACGCTTAGTACTATAAGCTTGAGAATGTAGTCAACATAGGTTAAAAGATAGCCATCAAAGAGATATTACAGGATCACGATGATGGCAGTACAGTTTGATAACACAGGTGATTTACTTTCAACAGAGCTTGGAAACATAGGACTTACAGCAGCAGGTTTTGATTACTTTGGTTTAGCACCAGTAATTGAATCCTGTATTGGAAAGATAGGTTCACATGTAAAGGTAACTCAAAGTGAGTTAGTGAAGCTACTGTGTTGTCAGGTATTAAATGTACCATACCAGTCATTGTACGGAACCTCAGAGTTTTACCGTGGGTAACTGGTAAATATTTCTCCCTCTTTTTAACTCATTGAAAAAGATAATATTTGTGGTGTCCGTTAAAAAGGAGAAATTTTATGGCACCATCAAACAATGCAGTTCACACAGAGCAGATCGTTCGAGATATCACCGGAAGTATTTTGTGTTCTTATCAGATTGCACATAAATATGGTTTAACCAAGATGACTGTAGACAGAATAGCAAGAATTCATCTTGGGGAAGAGATTTACCAGAAGAAAGAGCATCTGGCTTTAGAACATCTTAAGGAAGAATTTTTAAAGTTAAAGTCACAGGGATTGAGTATTCATAACATTGGGATCAAACTTGGACTTAGCAAAGCAAGTTCTTTTAACCTTGCCAGGAGATTTGAAGGTGAAGGCTGCGACAGTTGTGATGATGACGTGATCCAGATTGAGTCTATACCACAGTTTTGTGATACTCAGATAGAGGTAAAATCTCAGATGACAGTATCAGCTCCTGCAGTAACACCTGAAGCAAGAGCTCACAGTAGCTGTAAAGAGACTTCTGAAGATGCAGTCTCTGTAGTTTCATACAAGCCAAAAGAAAAGAAACCTTACCCAAGAAAGAGTACTCGGTTATCAGACTTAAGGGGCTTCAAATCAGTTTTGATGCCAGTCTTGAAGGTATGGATATAACCATATCAAAAGTTCTTAAGGCACTGCAGTAGAAGGAGTCTCTATCATGTCAATATTATCTCAGACAGGAAAGATCATCCTTGTAAGACAGCCTGTAAACGGCAGATTTGGTATTCACCGCCTGATGGCAATGTTAAGTTCCAATCAGTTCGGAGTCTGCTGGAACGGAACAGATGAAATCACTATTGTAACCTTTAACGCCAAAAGGACCATCTGTAAGATCCTGCATGTTGACACCTATGGAACAGACTGTACCACCAGAATACTGAACTATGGTAAATTCAAAACCATACTTCAGGAGGATTTACTTCCTATTCATTTAAAAAGAGATGAACTTGAAATCTTACTAACAGGAGGAGATTTACCTGACAGTAAGAAAACAGAAGTTCTTTTAATGGCAGGATGACAGATTTTTTTAATTTCTTTAAAAATATTTTTAGGGAGCAGTTTTTCAGTAATAAAGAGAAACTTAGCTTTAAAAGCCATTCCTATTAATCTCCCATTAATGTCCTTTCCTTAAAAAACAGGCTATTAATTCACAAAACAATAATGTATTATGAGGCCTGTTTAAAGTTATTGTTTCACGCATTATAAGTTTCAGGAGGATTAAAGATGTCAAAAGAAAAAGATGACAAGACTGATTTATCCTCCATGTCTAAAGAAGAGCTTATCACCTATCTCTTATCCCTTGAAGGTCAGCTTAAACAGCAGAAAGAGGAAGCTCAAAAGAAAGAACAGGCAAATGCTCAAAGCACCTCTGCCATTGTTTCCAATTTAAGAGCAGAGCTGTCACGCAAAGAGTCCAGCCTTCAAAGTGCTCTTAAAGAAAAGCAGCAACTTTCTGCCAACATCAAACTCCTGTCAGATGAAAAACAGGAGCTTGAGGCAACTGTAGTAAAACTGAAGAAGTTCAGACAGTCTGTAAGAGACTTGCTGAGTAATCTTTTGGACAGTATCACCAACTACTATTTTGTCTTTAAAGACATGCGTTCTAAAGATGAGGTTCCTGAATATGACGAGAACAATCTTTTAGAACTTAACATGTTCATGGATCAAAAGCTGGACTTTCTCTTATCTACAGCTCAAACCTTTTTAGAACATCAGAAGGTAGCCTTAAACCTGTCAAGAACCGAGCAGACAGGACACAGTTCCCATGTATCAGAACCGCAGAACTGCTCAGCTGACATTACTGCTGCAGCAGATGGTGAGAGTGAATATAGAAATGCAGTCACCGTTGAAACAGATGATCATGACCTAAAGGACTTTGATGAGGCAGCCTCATCAGTTACCATCAGCTCCAATCTTAACAGTGAAGTTAAAACAGACAGCTCTGCTTCTAATAACAGTAACTCTGTAGGTAATGAGCTTACAGATGCTGAAGTAAAAGAAATTGTCATCAAAGGCTGTTCTCAGGAGCATAAAGATTCAGTAGCACAGAGTTTAAGTGCAGGCACCAAGGTTCTGTCAGAGCATATCAGAAATGACATAACAAGTGTCAGCGACAGTAACCGCAAACGTAAATTCGAAAGATTTACCAGTATCAACGACTGTAACGAAGTTGACGGCACTATTACCAACAGTATAGGCGCACACTTTCATATGTACTGCAACGAGTGTGGTGGTACAAGAGAATTTATTCTTAAAAACAAGAGTAAGAGAATTAACTCTGTACTTACCCCTTCAGGGAGTCTTGGTAACCTTAGGAACATTCTGAGTAAGGTACAGATTGCTGTCTGCTCAGAATGCAAAACAGAGACTGAAGTAAATCCTGCCACCTTATCTGACTTTACCTTTACAAAGAGTGGTAAAGACGAGCGTCATACACTCGATGAACAGAAGAAAAACGTAAAAGAGAAAGTGGAAAAGGCTTTTAACAGCGTTTTATCTGATGTTTGTACTGAAGAGATAAAAGAGAGTAATACAGACGATAAACGTGCGATATACCAGAAAGAGAACAGATTAAGACAGGATGAACGTAAAGCAGTCTTTAACAGCATGGAAAACTCAGATACAGCTGACAGAGTATCATTCAGTCTTACAGATGATTTAATTGAAGCTGGTGACGGACTTACTCATATTATCAATCCGTTAAGCTTTGATGCTCAAACCTTTGGTATGATGCCTCTTTTCTTAAAATCAGTAATGTCAGGAACCCTATTAGGATCATGCGGAACTCTATTTACTCAGTTAGGTGTTCCTAAGAACAGGATATCCTGTTTCTACGAAGGTAACGGTCTTCCTTTAACCAGAGAACAGTTAACTGGTGGCATCAATGCCTTTGCCAGAGCTTTTCTGCATAATGTGGCTACAAATATTCATAATGATATTCTCAACCATTCAAAAGCTGTGGTCTGTGATGAATCGACATTACTGTGCAGAGAGCTTGCCAATAAAAAGAAAGCTAAAGATGGCAGTAGAAAATCTCAAATCTGGGTTATGACCAGCAGCTTTACCTCTCCTGTAAGGGCTGCCTGGTATACAGTATCTCAAAGCCGTAATGCTGAAAATGTCGTAGACATTCTAAAGAGCGGTGTTAGAAAAGACGGTCTGTTAACTCATGTTATCTCAGATGGCTATGCAGGATATGACAGTGGCATTAAGACTTTAGAAGAGCTTACAGGATGCAGGCTTAAAAGTGCCCGCTGCTGGACTCACGGCAGACGTGGATTATTTAAACTGCTTCAAAATACCTGGTTACTGAGAATTTACGAGAATGAGCTGTTACCAAAAGGTGAAAGTTTCTGTAACTTTGAAGAGAACCTGAAGAAATTCCGAGCCTCTAAAGCAGGTAAAAAGATGACTGACAGTGATGCATCCTTACTTGCCATTTTCTATCTAATCAATGCTCTGTTTGTAATTGATTCAGCTGTCATTAAGGCTCATCAGTTTGTCTGTGATACTGAGGAATTCAAACAGGATTTATTAAAGGCAAGACAGAACAAATCTGCAAAGATTGTTACGCTCATCTTTGACAGTATCAGACTGTATATAGCTGATAACCCTAAAGTCATGACCGTAAAAAAGACTAAGAATGGTGAGGTTAAGTTCTTAAGAAACCGTAAATATCCTGAATCAGGAGCTCTAATCTATCTGTTAAAGTTTGAACAGGCTTTAAGAGAGTTTACCTTATCTCCTGATGTTGAACTAAGCTCATCAGCTGCTGAAAGAGCGCTAAAGCTTGGTATATGTACCCGTCATGCCTGCATGTTTATACAGTCTGAAGATGGAGCTCATGCCTTTGCTGATTACCAGACTATTGTTAATACCTGTAATCTCAATAAGGTTCCGGTACAGCCTTATCTGATGTGGCTCTGTGCAAACATTAAACTGCGTTTAACCGAAAGACTGAATGATGGTCACAGTGATCCAACCTACTTTACTATGCCACATAAACAGGCTGTTAAAGACAAAGATGGCAAAGTAACCGGATATATCGGTATGTACGATGAAAGTAACAGACTCTGTTACGATAAAATCGATACCAGAGGTCTTGCCCCTTACGATTACCGCAGATATCTGCAGATGCAGCCCTAAAATTCCTAATTTACAAGACCTGCTGTGCGCTCTGCAGGCTACGTTCTACACTATAAGTTAGCTAAACTTTATAACAAATCCTCTTAAAATAGCCTCATCAGCATGCATTCTGAGGTTTTACTGCCTAAACGCCACCATCATTTATCCAAGATCACTTAATTATAGCCGGCTTGATCTGCAACAAAATCAGGATCTCACTCCTCTTTTGAGCTTGTCATAATTCTAGGAAGACTTCTTTTATTTTTAAAGGGCGAAATATTTAGGAGTTACCTCCATTGGTGTGAAATAGGAACTGGTATTAAACATGAAGGTCGTGTATTTGTTGCTGCTTTTAAATACTCTGGTCTTATCTATGCACAGGTATTTGAAAATGAGACTTTAAACTCCTGGCAAGAAGGCACCATTAAAGCTTTTGAACATTATGGTGTACCAAGAGCATTATCAATGGATAATGCCAAAGCCTTAGTAAGTAGACCAGACAAATATGTAGCAGAGCTAAGTGTTGGTATGAAGCAACTATGTACACACTATGATGTAATACCACATGTTTGTAAGGTGAGAACTCCTAAAGAAAAGAATGTTACAGAATATTCAGCCAACCTTATTGAGAAAAATGCCATAGTAGAGCTTGAAGGTGCAATGGGCTGTTTAGTGGCAAAAGATCTTACTGAAGTAAATTTAAAGCTTAAACAAAAAGTTGCAGAGCTAAACGCTAAAGCCTTTACCAACAAAGGTAGAGGCTCACGTCAAAGTGTGTTTGATACTTATGAGAAACATGAGCTTAGAGCTGCACCTGCTATACCATTTGAAATCAGTGAGTGGAAAATACTTCACGTGGATTGTAATGGTTGGGCTAAGGTTGATGGCAACAAAAGATACTTAGTTGATTATCACCAACGAGATAAGAATGTCATTTGTAGATTAACCACTACAAAAGTCTATTTTTACTCTAAGCAAAGACATGAGCCTTGTGGTGAATATGTAAGGAGCTTCAGCCCTGAGTATCAAAGTTTCAAGCAAGAAGCTTTAATGCATCCAACAGAAAGGGCGTTAACCCGCGGACTTGATGACACTATAAAGTCATTTCAAGAACAGGGGTACGCCCTAGAAGGAATTGTTAAATACTTGAGTGCAGTTTTTAACAAATATCCAACAATGTCTAATTATAGACGAGTTATGGGCGTTTGGGGATTATGTAAGAAGTATGGTGCAAAAATAGTTAGTGAAGCCTGTACTGTAGCTGCTGATTTTGAACGTGCAACTGATTACGACTATATCAAAGATATTATTCACACTTCCATTCAGAGAATTAACTCTCTTAAGCAAGAAAATGCTAATGCTACAGTAGCTACTGCTGTTGCAAGTTCTGGTACTAAATCGAAACACACCAAGCAAAAAGATCGTAGTTCAAATGAAGGTAAAAACTTACGTGGTGTAGAAGCTTTTGTGGGTAAATAATTATGGAACAAATTGAATTAAGTAAAAATTTAGCTCGTGTACAAGAGCTTGCTAAAGCATTGAGAATTACACCTCTGTTTGAGCGTTTAGTAGATCTGAAAAATGATGGATTGTTAGTTAATCCAAAGTTCTCTTTTGAAGAGCTTGTAATTGATTTGCTTGAGAATGTTAAATCTAGCCGAGAGAACAAGAAGGTGAACACTCTCTTAAAGACGATGGATATCCACCATCCTAACGCTTGTATTAACAGTATTAGATGGGATGTTGGCAGAACAGGCATCACCTCAAGGGAAGTTACAGAATACAACACTTGTGATTGGATTAGAGCTAAGCAGTCTATGATATTCGTTGGACCTACTGGTGCTGGTAAGACTTACTTAGCAGATTGTTTAGCAGTTAGTGCTATAACAGCTGGCTTTAAAGTATTTTACCGCAGAGCACCCTACTTTTTGGCTGAAATCAAAGACATTACAAGTGCAGCTCAAATGAGGGATTTCTTTAAAAGCATGCAAAGCTACGATCTCATCTACTTAGATGACTTTGGCACAGGTGCTTTAACAGAGCAAAATCAAGCCATACTTGCTGAGCTTGCAGATAAATGCTTTGGAAAGGTATCCTTTCTGTTAACCTCTCAAAACGATGTGCAAAGTTGGCTTAATAATTACTTTATAGATGCAGATATTGGTGAAGCTTTTTGTGATCGTATATATAAACCTGCAATAAAGTTCCATATCAATGGTCCATCTTTAAGAGAAGCTCAAGTAAAAATCACAACTCAACCTACAGTCCCTCAGTCTTTACCATCAGATTTACCATCGGTAAATGAGCAAAGCCCCATTTCACCGTCAGAAGTTACCAAAGTTACCATAAAAAAGAAGAGAGGTAGACCTCGTAAATCAGAGCTAACTAGCGAAAATATCGAGACTTTATCAGACTCTGGTAACAATGGTAAAAATGGTAACAATGGTAACTTACCATTGAGCGGTAACAACGGTAATTTACCAAAGTTACCAAAGGAAGATTCTTAATATGGTAGACATAAATTCACTTACACCTGTCGTCAGAGAACTTTATGAGTACATCTGCAAGTTAAATGCTCAAGGTAAAAATTGCACCTTTAAGTCTTTAAAGGAGCAGATGCCTAACCATTCTCATCGAGACTACACCTTAGCTCTAGATCTGTTTAAAGATCAGCAGGCTTTTATCGAAAGCAATGCAATGCCAATGCCTCCTGAGCTTAAGTCTCAAGTTGATTCAATGGTTACCTTACAATGGGCTACTCTGTGTCAGCACTTTAACGAGCAGAAGAAAAAGCTTGAAAAAGAGTTTGAGGAACGCCTAAAGGAAGCCCGTAGTGCTAGAGATGATGCTTTAGACAATAACGAGTTGCTCAAGCGTACTAATCAAGAATTAAGCTCTAGGTTGCAAGAAGCTTCTGAGAAAAACAATGAGCTTCATGTTGCTAATGAGAATTTCAAAGAGGAGCTTAACAAGAAAAATTTCGAGATTGGTATGTTACAAGAACGTGTTAAGGCTCAAGAGACTTCAATAAAAGATCTGAAAGGTGCCTTTGACACAATAGCAAATAAGTAAGGGGGAAATTTAAAAAATTGGGGCAGGCTCGGTCCTGCTCCAACCTTTGGACTTTACTTGCTCCAATGATCCTAGACAGTGCTCCAATAGTTCGTAATATTCAACAGTCAAGCAAGACTATTAGCTGATTTAGATACCATTATGCTTACAAGTTTTAAAGATGGCTACTACTTCGATGAAATTCAAGGTAAATACAAGACTTTGTATAAAGCACTTGGTGTTGAGGTTCCTGAAGCTAATTGCAAGTACAACAAAGAAGATATCACTGCAGATGACAAAGATAATTCAGAAGATTACGCCGCAGATGATCCTGCGCTACAGGCTATAGGTGGAGAGCTAGAGTAACCACTAGGAAACACAAAGCCCCACTCTGTGGGGCTTTGATCTCAGACTTTCTCATATGACATAAAAAATGTGAAAATCCGAGTAATACGGGGCTATTGCAAAACTATTAAATTAAAACACGTGAACAGATTTTCTGACTATAACTTAATAATTTTGTGTTTTACTCTTTTTATATCAATTTCTTCTTTTTCAGGATCTAATTTTATAAGTTCATTTTTTGATAGAGCTGGTCCCTTTAATAATTCAAACAGATCTCTTTTTAAAGATTGTTTATAGGAATCTAGCATAACATTCAAATCAGAGCAAAAGAAAAGGTGAGAGTTTCCTAAACACTTTTGTTTTAGCTTTCCTTCGGCAATTAAAGGCTCAAAAATAATACGTTTTAGCTCTTGAACATTTCTTAATGTATTGTCACAGAATCTTCTGCAGTAATAATAAACGTCAGACTGATTTTTGATACCATTCAGTCTGATTATCCCTGAGAATTTTTTCATAAATCTGTTGTAAGTTTGAAGCTGCTGTTCACAAGCATGCCAAAGGGTAAAAAATATCTGATCTCCAATCATCAGATATTTAGCTTTCCTGAAGGACAGGTATCCTGCCATACCATTATCAAAATCAAAGCAAACATTAGAAAAGCTCTGCTCTTTAGATCTTGGATTGACTAGTACATACGAAAAAAGAGGATCCTGTGTTCTGTATCCTATGTGATTTCTGATACAGCTGTTTGCAAGCTCACTTACAGAAGACATATCTTCTAAAGGAGAAAATTCTTTTTTATTACAGTAACTATATGTAAATGCAGGTAAAACCAGTTCCCCTTTCTCCCCTATAATATCTAAAATGATATCCAGATAGTATTTACCCAAATCAAAAACGTCCTCTTCAGGAAGTCCTACTTTTAACAACTGGCTGTGAACTAGAACAGTGTCACCTTTACGTAGCCCTATTTTTACTAACTGTTCTTTTATGTAATTTCTGTCTAGTTTCATTCTTTAGTCCTTTTTATAGTAAGAGCCTCAAAAACCTGCAGAGTAAGAGCTTTTCTATCAAGTTTTCCATTGTAGTTAACAGGGAAATCACTTATAAACACAATGTCCTGAACCTGCATATAAAAAGGCAGATATTGTTTCAGTTCTGAAACAATATTCTCACAGATTTTATCATCTCTGGAACCTTCAACAGCAGCAACCAAATTGGTTATCTGGTTTAATTCATTTCTGACAGGAATAGACATAGCCCTTCTTTTAGAGGCCATCCTTAGTCTTTCATCTATTTCTAAAAGATCTACTCTAAAGCCGTTGATTTTGACCTGATCATCACGTCTTCCTTTAAAAATGAAATTTCCTTCTTGATTGATATAGCCATTGTCACCAGTCTTATACCATAAGGTTCCATTAAGATGAATAAATGCCTGATTTGTTTTTTCCTTACTGTTTAAATAGCCTAAACCTACCTGATCTCCTGACAGGTAAATCTGTCCGATTTCATTTTCTTTCGCTTCAACATTGTTGTCATCAAAGATGGCTGCTTTTGCTCTTGGGAAAGTAGTTCCTAAAGGTACTACTCCTTCAAGATCCTGGAGGTTATCTATGGTCATTGTTTTTGGATCGTAAACTTTGTAGTGCATTATGATCACAGTAGTCTCAGTAGGTCCGTATGTATTGTAGACAACAGATCCTTTGCAGCAATTTACCCAATCTCTTACCTGTTCATACCAGAGAGGTTCTCCTACAAAAATACTGATCCTGACTGAGTTCATTGATTCTGGATCGAGCATTTCCATTTTTTTTAGCATACTGATAACGTATGGAACAGCATGGAAAACGGTTATTTTGTATTTTTCAATAACAGGTGCAGGGCAGAAAAGATATTCTTTTGGAATTGGGACTAATGTTCCACCCGATAATACTGAAGAACATAGATCCTGCAGACTTAAATCAAATGTGATTTCAGACATTTGAGAAAAGACATCATTTTCGTTGTAGTTGTAATAGTTAAGGATCTTCTCTAGGTAACTTAGAAAATGAAAGTATGAAACTATAACGCCTTTTGCTTTACCGGTAGTTCCTGATGTGTAAATGACATAAATAGGTTTATTCTCATCAAATGCACATGGCGTTAACAATATTTTTTCTGTAGTCTCCGTTTTGTTGAAATTGAGACTTGTTATATTTTCAGACTGATCTTCTGGTAACTGCACAGAAAAATCGTCTGATGACTCAACAATTATATCTTTGTCTATCTTTGATGCTTTTAGCAATTTATTGAGATAAGTTGCACATTCCCTGCATACTATGACTGCATCTACGTCAGAATCCAAAATCATTTCTATAGTTCTGTTAACTGGAAATCTCGGATTAAGGGGAACGTAAGTCTGATTTGTAAAAATTGATGCAAGTATTACTGCATAAACATTTACTGATCTGTAACCTAGAATAGCGACCTTCTGGTACTTTTTTTTAGAAATATGATTGGCAATTATGCAACTTCTTTTATAGAGAGTGCTGTAGGAAATATCTTCCTTGTCAGTTCTGATTGCAGCTTTTTCTTTGTATTTATTAAAAGCTGTAAGAAGTGCTTCTTTTAAATTTGTTTGTAAATTTACAGGATCGTTCATTTTAATGTTACATATCAATTTTTATGCTACCGTTAATGGAGAAACCACCATCAATTATTATACTTTCTCCTATTACTTTTGAGGCTTTGTCTGACAGTAGAAAATCAACGGTACCAACAATGTCTTCTGGAGTAAGCGAACCAAATGGATAATTTTTTGAATATGCCTCTATAAGAGAGCTGTTTTCATAAATTTCTTCTGTAAGTGGTGTTCTGGTTAATCCTACTTTTACGCTGTTTATTCTGACCTTAGGAGCAAATTCAATAGTAAGACATCTGCCCAATTCCTCAAGACCTGCTTTTGCAGCATGGTTGTATGACATACCTTTTACGGCTCTAGCACTGTTATGGCTTGATATAAAAACAACGCTATTTAATTCTCTTTTATTAGCTCTTCCAGCTAAAGCTTTTATGATCATCGCTGCACTTACTGTATAGACATTGTACATTGAAATGAAATCTTCACTTGTTATCATATGTAAGTGCTTCATTCTTGCAGTACCAGCACAGTGCACAAATTTCTGTACAGTAATGTTCTCTTTGGCAAGATAATTACCAAGATCTGATGATAAGTTGTCTACTTTAGTTAAGTCATAAGGAAATAGTCTTACCTCTGATTGCTTGTTGCATAAACATGCTGTTTCCTTTAATTTGTCCTCATTTCTGGAGCAAAGGATTAAATTGTATTTTTCTGACAATTCAACAGCAATTTCTCTGCCTATTCCTGAATTTGCACCGGTAACAAATAAAGTTTGCATACAACCTCACCTAACTATTTCATATTGCACTTTGATTTCAGATCTGCAATCGTCTCAGCAGTCATGATATCCTTTAAGCTCAGCTTTACTCCAAAATTACTCTGTAACGATTGCTGTAATGTCATCAGAGTAATTGAATCCCATTTGTCTAACTGCTTAAAGTGTGTATCGTCAGTAACTTTATCTTCATCAAAAATGTTTGCCAGTTCATCATAAAAATTCATTTTAGTATCTCCTTTATTTGTTAACGATATCTAATAGCTTGTTTTGTAAAAGTTTGTCCTTTATTTCAATTAAATTGTATGCTGGAACACCGATTATCTCACTAATATCCAGTAAGTCATTCGTACCGTCGGCATAAGCAATGAAGTCACGTAGTGCAAAAATAGTTTTGTATGATCCTTTCTGACTTACAGTAGGGTACATTCCTCTTTTACCTAATTGAGGTTCACATAACACTTTAATCTTATACTTAAAGTTATTCTCAAGCACATCAAGACATTTTGTCATAACTTCATATGCACCAGTAAAACCTTCAGGGCTTATTAAAGTTAAATCGTCTTTTGAGGTGTGATACTCAGGATATGCTCCATATTTAGTTCTAGATACAGAGCATACAGGTAAATCTACACCTGGAGCATTAAACTGTCTTTCATCAGATCCTCGATGATAGAAAGAATAATCCTTATGAGAAGGTACCAAATGCTTTAAGGTATTTTCAAGTAATTTATCAGTAATGGTATTGCCATAACGAGTTTTTACATATGAGTAATCTCGATTATCACCAACACATGACAGTACAAAGCCTGCTACGGTATTTTTCTTTAGAACCTCAAGGTTTCTTGATAGGTAAGTAATAGAACCTATGGTCTCAGGTATGTAGATAAATCTGTAGGTATAGTAGCGAGGCTTTTCTTTAATGAACTTTGCTAGAGCTACGGATAAAGCAGGTCCTGAACACTCGTTATTTGCCATAGAAGGATGGCAAAGATAAGTTGAGATTAAAATCTCTTTATCTGATTTACCTTTGATAATGCACTCACCATAAGTTAAAGATCCATGCTCATCTAAAGTACTTTTAATTACAGCATGGTATTTTTGATCTTCATGTTTTGCTAATTCATCAAATTGATTCTGAGACATGCAAAAGCCTGATCTTTCCTTATAGTATGAGGTTACATAAGGAATGACATCTTTTTGATTTTTTTGCGTGTAGATGTAGTTTTTAAGTTCAGAAAATGGAAGTACCTTATCAAAGGGGGCAGAGTAACCTAAAACATGCAGATTGTTCTCTTTAAAATCAATGATCCTTTTGTGGTTTTCATCTTCGATATAGGCTTCTGTACAGTTCCACTCTTTAGGTACAGTCCAATCAAAGACTTCTGTGCCTGATGGAACTTCAAAGACATTTATCTCAGGCAACTCTTCTTTTAAGATAGCTAAGGATTGTCTAAATCCGTTACCTGTAATACTTCTGCAAATAGGAAATAGCTTTTTTGCTATTTCATAACAGTAAGCTCCGACTGCATTACTGTTATTGCTATTGTTATTATTGTCTTCCATTGGCATTTTCTACTAAATCCTTTTTACAAAACCAGGTGTATTTCTATAGTTGTCGGCACTAAATGAGTTTTATTTAGCAATGATATGATTGCCTTTTGTTAGAGTAGAAATGGAGTCTGATTAAGGTTGTAAATAACTCAAATTGTGAAGGATCAAACTACAATATATAACTCTTAATTACATTATTTTTTTTGAAATAATAAAGCATTGTTTATTGAAAAAAGCAATTCCCATGTACTTTTCAACAAACGCTTTATCTTTCGTGATCTCCATATCATTAAAGATTTTCTCTTGAAATGATGTATCTGAAGGATTTAAATAATTTAAACGAAAGAAATCGGCAAACATGTCCATAAGTAAGGTTTTGCCAAATCTACGAGGTCTTGTAAATAAAAGTACAGAGCTACCATCTTCGGTAAAGACAGATCTTAGATATGAAGTCTTATCGACATAATATTTATTTTTGGAGATGATTTCAGAAAAGGTATCACCACCAGTTGGTAATAACTTGAACTCTTTTTGATCTGCCATGATGAGCCTTTATTTTTTGAAACTGCATCCTTCTTAATTTTATCAGACTTTTAGGTTATCAATACTAGATATAAGTAACGTTTTATCTAGGTTCAAATTTATTCTTTTAATATAAATTTCAAGAGAAGATCTACTCTTAGAATTTTACTTTTGATAGTGATTTAGTATATAGATAAGCTCAAACTCAACATAATCAGATATCTTTATAAGATCATCTAGCTGTTGAGCGTTCAAGAGTTCTTTGACAATAGAGTTGACAACAACAGGGTAGTCACTGTTCATAAGAGGTGACAGAGAGATGACATCCTCTAGTAGTGATGCCATCTTCTCATAGGTTGCAGCAGGACAGCCATCTTTAGCAGTATCTGCTACAAGATGGCACTCCTTTACAACCTCTTGAACGTTTTTAACGTTGCTCATGAAAGTTAAGTTTATTTAGCTAACTTTGAGAGAATTGTTTCTACAGCAGAATCTAGCTTTAAGTTTTCCTTATCACCGGTTCTTCTGTACTTGTACTCTACATTGCCGTCTTTTAAGCTCTTCTCACCTACGGTGATGATGTGAGGTATACCGATTAACTCAGCATCAGCAAACATTACACCAGGACGCTCATCACGATCATCATACAGAACTTCTACGCCACGAGCGGTAAGTTCGTTGTAGATTTTTTCAGCTGCGTCTTTAACTTCCTGTGACTTAGATGGCTTAATTGCAATAATTGAAACTTTAAAAGGAGCAATTTCTTCAGGCCAGATAATACCTCTGTCATCATGGTGCTGTTCAATTACAGCAGCAATAGCACGAGTAACACCGATACCATAGCAGCCCATAATCATAGGAATGTCTTTACCGTTCTCATCTTTAACAGTAGCTTTCATTGCTTCTGAGTACTTAGTGCCAAGCATGAATACCTGACCTACCTCAATACCTTTACGCAGGTGTAAGGTACCCTTGCCATCAGGGCTAGGATCACCATCTTCAACATTACGTAAATCAAATACTTCGTATTTAGGTACATCTCTGTCCCAGTTTACGTTGATTAAGTGGTAGCCAGTCTTGTTAGCGCCACAAGCAAAGTTAGACATCTTATCTGCAGTTCTGTCTACTAGGATTCTGCCCTTAAAGCCTACAGGACCCAATGAACCAGTGTGAGAACCTGTAAACTCATTGATTTCTTCTTCTGAAGCCATCTCTAAAGGATCGTTTATACCATCAATCTTGATGGCTTTAACTTCATTTAGTTCCTGATTGCCACAAAGACAGAGCATAACCAACTCATACTTACCGTCTTCTTTCTTATTGCCATGAACGATAAGGCTCTTTAATACTTTCTTTGAATCTAAGCCCAAAGCTTTAGCTGCATCATCAACTGAATGACAGCCAGGTGTTGCAACCTCAGAGTAAGCAGCTCCTGGTGCTTCTCTATCATAAGTAGGAGCTAGAGCTTCAGCCATTTCAATATTAGCAGCATATGATGAACCATCAGACCAAGCAATAGTATCTTCACCAGCATCAGCTAATGCCTGGAACTCATGTGAGTGGTTTCCACCAATAGATCCTGTATCAGCTTCTACTGGGCGGAACTCAAGACCCATACGGGTGAATACTCTTGAATATGCATCATACATATCCTGATAAGTCTTCTCTAAAGAGGCCTTTTCAATATGGAATGAATAAGCATCTTTCATTAAGAACTCACGACCACGCATTACACCGAAACGAGGACGGATTTCATCACGGAATTTGTTCTGGATCTGGTATAAGCATAATGGTAACTGTCTTGCTGATTTAATTTCACGACGAGCAATATCAGTTACAACTTCCTCATGGGTAGGACCTAAGGCAAACTCGTTTTGCTTTCTATCCTTAAAACGGCATAACTCAGGACCGTACTTTACATATCGACCTGACTCTTTCCACAGTTCAGCAGGCTGGACCATTGGCATGGCAATCTCTAAAGCACCAGTCTTGTCCATTTCTTCACGGACAATCTTGTTAACTTTAGATAACACTCTCATTCCGGTTGGTAACCAGGTGTAAACACCTGAAGCGATCTGACGGATCATGCCAGCTCTTAACATTAAACGATGGCTCTCTACAGCAGCCTCTTTAGGATCTTCTTTTAAGGTAGATAGTAAATATTGACTTGTACGCATTGTAAGTCCTGATAAAAAAATTTAGCCTGCTAATCTTAAAGACAGGGGGTGAAAAATAATTGCGCTAATTCTAGCACAAAAGCGCTTTGTTAAGGAAAACTAATGAAGCTTTAAAGCCTGTAATACAGTAACTTTTATGTGGAGTTTATTGATTTTAGTCGCTAAAGGAAGATGACTGTATAATTCAGTCATCATCCTTTAAAAGAAGAGCTAGAAAAAGCGCTTGTTCTATGCTGTTTACGAGCAATTTTATCGCAAAGTAAAACTAGCCAAAGACGCATAAAATTAGCTTTTATGCTAAAATTAGGCTGTTTTAGTCAATTATAGGGGACAGACATGGTATTTGTAGCAAGTTTCATCGTATTTTTACTGTTTGTTCTAGCTTTATCAATGAGTATGCTTATTAAAAGACGTCCAATGATGACAGAAGAAGAGGCTACAGCCTCAATCATGGATGGTGGTGCATGTACTACCTGTCAGCAGTTGTGCTCTATGGCTGGTAAAAAGGTAGAAAAGCGCAAAGATGATTGCGCTATTAAGAATATGGAAATTCCTCACCAGAGCGTATAAAGAACAATAAAATTTCTAAGCTTGCCTGTCATTAGGCAGGCTTTTTTTCGTTTTTAGGTTTCAAAAATGTTAAAAAAATCAGTTTTAGCTAATGTTGTTTCACGCGCTTTTCTCCTTGCTGTAGTTTCAACCTCATTAGTTGCGGTTACAACTCTTACAGCTTGTGACAAAGACAATCAACGCACTGTTGCTGCACAGGCACAGACATCAACAATCATTCAGGGCAAAACCATGGGTACTTTCTATGCTGTAAATGTTGTTGGTGGTTATAAAGGAGGAGAAGCAGGTTTAAAAGCTTTAGCTGAAGGTGCGTTTAAGCAGATCTGCGATGAGATTTCAACTTTTGATAAGAACGCTGAGTTATATAAATTCAATGATTATAAATCTACAGAACCTTTTGAGATTTCAAATGAGCTAGGCAGGATCATTCAAGATACTGTTTATCAGGGCAGACGTATTGAAGGAGCTACTGATATTACTGTAGGTCCATTGGTAAATCTGTGGGGCTTTGGTAAAGATAAAAAGAAAGATGAAGCTCCATCTCAAGATGAGATTAATCAGGCTTTAGAGTTGGTTGGTCTTGATAAGTTTGAGGTTAGAACAGAAAACAATAAGAGCTATTTAGTAAAGCACAATAAAGACATCAAACTTGATCTTGCAACTGTAGGTGAAGGCTTAGGAGCTGATGCAGTGGCTGCAAAACTGGTAAAGGAAGGCTATAAGAACTTTATGGTAAATGTAGCTGGTGCTTCACGCTCATATGGTGTTAACGCTAAAGGCAAAAAGTGGCGTTTGGGAATTGAAGATCCTACCTCACCTGAAAGACGAGTATTCGTACCAATCTGTGCTTTAGACAAAGCTGTAACTACAGCAGGTTCTTACAGAAACTACTTTAAAGATGAGACTACAGGCAAAATCTTTTCACACGCAATCGATCCTAAAACTGGTTACCCTGTAACTCACAAGACTTTATCAGTAACTGTGATTTCAGACTCAGCTTTTGAGTCAGATGCCTTAGATACCGGTCTTTTAGTACTGGGTGCTCAAAAGGCTCTAGACTGGGGTAAAGAGCATGGCTATGCTATTGCAACTATCGAGTATGACAAAGGCAAACCTCTATTTAGATATACAGATAACTTCAAGCAGTATTTAGACTGTGCAAAACAGCAGTAAGTTAAAACATCAGATTTAGTCATTCAATAAAATTGAAACCTAAAGCTTGAGAGAATACTAGAAAGAAGATTAGGACAAATTCATGCATATTCATATTTTAGGTATCTGCGGTACCTTTATGGGCGGTATTGCCATGATTGCAAAACAAGCTGGTTTTACCGTTACAGGATCAGATAAGAACGTTTATCCTCCAATGTCAGATGAGTTATCAAACGCAGGTATTAAGTTACATACAGGCTTTGATGCTGAGCAGTTAGATGAAAAGCCTGATTTAATTGTAGTAGGTAACGTAATGCGTCGAGGCATGGATGTTGTAGAGCGCATGCTAAATGACAGATGCCGTTATGTTTCAGGACCGCAGTGGTTAGAAGAGCATTACCTTTTAAATAAGACTGTTCTGGCTGTAGCTGGTACTCACGGTAAGACTACCACCTCATCAATGCTGACCTGGATCTTAGAAGATAATGGTAAAAATCCAGGCTTTTTAATTGGTGGTATTCCTGAGAACTTTGGAATTTCAGCACGCAGTACTGACAGTGAGTACTTTGTAATTGAAGCTGATGAGTATGACTGTGCTTTCTTTGATAAGCGCTCAAAGTTTGTTCATTATCATCCTACAGTTCTAATCATGAACAACTTAGAGTATGACCATGCTGATATCTTTGATTCAGTAAAAGATATTCAAAAGCAGTTCCATCATTTAGTAAGAACCGTACCTGGTAAAGGTCTTGTTGTTATGCCAAATAACGACAAGAATCTTGATGGGGTAATAGAAATGGGCTGCTGGACTCCTGTTGTACGAATCGGTGATGAGAACGACCTGAATGCAGTCTTAAAATCAAAAGATGGTTCATCTTTTGATATTTATGATGGTAAGGAATTTATCTGTACTGTAAATTACAACTGCACTGGTACCTACAACGTACACAACGCTCTAATGGCAATTAGAGCTGCCATGTATACAGGTATCTCTATTAAAGATGCTGCTAAATCCTTAGAGACATTTAAACTTCCAAAGAGACGAATGGAGTTAAAAGGTATTGTCGATGATGTCAGAGTTTATGACGATTTTGCCCACCACCCAACAGCAATTAAGTTAACCACAGAGGGCTTAAGAGCAAAGATAGGTCAGGATAAACGTTTAGTAGCTGTATTTGAGCCTCGCTCAAATTCCATGAAGATGGGCGCTAACCATGAATTTCTAGCTCAGTCTTTTGAAAGTGCTGATGAAATTTTTGTCTATGCTAACACTTCTGTTAAATGGGATGTGAAGTCGCTTGAAAAACAGTGCAAAAAGCCTCTACATGTTATTGACGATTTTGATAAATTACTCACCGAAATAGTAAACGCAAGCCCTAAAGGAACAGCAATCCTTGTAATGAGCAATGGTGGCTTTAACGGCATTCATCAAAAGCTGTTAGACAAACTGCATGACAGAAAACATGATAAAAAATAGTCTGCAAGCAGTAAGGCTACGAATAAAAATAATCAATATTTTTGAGAGAGAATATGGCTGATAACTGGAATCTTCGTGGTAAAACTCAGATGCTAGATGATCTTAATACTCCATCACTTCAGTGCAGAGTTTATGATCGTATTGCAGTTCAAGATAGTAAGGGTAAAACTCATTTTTACTGTCTGGAGCTTTCAGCGGGTAATACCTTTGATTTTGGTTTCTGCAGAAAAGAGAATGTCCCATCATTACTGCGTGATGTAATGACCATGGGCAGTATCAGAGTTTTAAGTGGTATCTGCGATGATCTGATGGTGCCTACTGTACCTACAGTGCTGTGGATAAAACAGGCTCGTAAGTATGATCCTAAACATGTCATTATGTGGCTTGAAAACTCCATTGAACTTACAGAAGAATATAAAGATACCATTTTACGTTTACGTAAAATGGGTATGCGTTTTGCTGTTAGAGTTGATGCCATGGGTGAGATTGCATCAAATGACGAAATCCTTGCATGTATCGATTATCTAATGGTGGATTTTGAAAGAAGCGCAGAGTTTATGACTGTAATTCAGTCATTACGCAACAAGAATCCTCTTTTAAAAACAATTGCTTTTAAACACCATATTTCTATTTTCTCCTTTAATAAAGAAGAAACCAGAAACTTTGACTACGTTCTAGGAACAGTTAATAACTTCTTATTAACCTATGAAAACGAGCGTCCTAAGTGGCAGCATGAAATGTTGCGTACTTTCGCTCAGCTCTACTCTTCAATTTATGATGTCAAAGAGATTGGCGTGATTGTAGCTAACTATCCTTTAATGGCTTTAGCCATGAAAGGTATGGTAGCTTCAAAACATTTAACCAATTTAACTATTCGCAAAAACAGCTCGACCTTAGGTGAAAGTCAGACTCTAACTCAGTTTGATTTAAGAAATTTCCTTGCTATCTCTGTAGGTTACAATCTCTTTACACTTACAGAAAAGCAGACCTATGAGCAAAAGAAGATCCCATTCTCATCAGAGTTTATAAACTATGAGCCATTTATACAGGCATTGAACTTTGCCAAAATTGTAGATTTGATGGCTCAGGATATCTGTGATGATATTACCGCTCCTCAGGCCTTTATCGCAGGCTTCTTACGCTTTGCGCATGTCTTTTTACATGATACAGAGGAAGCTACCTTTGCAGAGTTTCCTTTAGATGCAGTAGCTTCTTGCTATACTAATGGCGGTGGTCAGTTAGGCAGTATTATCAGAATTTTAATGCTACTGTTTGAACACAGAATTAACGATGCTATGGATGTAGCTAATAACGCAGGTTTAGTTTTAGTAAAAGATCGTTTATATGGTTACATCTCTCATGCTATGGCATGGACGGATGCTGTGTGCTGTGCTTTAAATATCATTAAAGGTCAGCAAGAAGAGTAACAACACTCTTTCAAAGCTCTTTTTTTTGAAGCTCCTTTTTAACTTTGCTTTTCAAAATCTGTCTTATAAAAATAAAAGCTCAAGACGAAAGTCGATGAGCTTTTATTTTTGTGAGAGAGTCTGTACTGATTAAATCAGTACAGAGTAAGCAAGGCTTGAGAGAACTACTTAGTGAGTAGTCTTTTTAATGATGAGATTACCTATAAACTGGAAGATACTTATCATAATTAAAATTACAATTACGGTAAGCCAAATCATATCTCTGTATCCCATCTGATAACCGTAGCGTACTGCAAAGTCACCAATACCACCAGCACCGATGGCACCTGCAATAGCGGTAATACCGATAAAGCTTACAAAGGTGATCATGGTTACTCTGGTAATTCCAGGGATACTTTCTTTTAAATATACTGAAAAGATGATCTCTAGTTTTGAAAAGCCCATAGCGTCAGCAGCTTCAATAAGACCTTTATCCACATCAGAGAGTACTGATTCAATTTGTCTAGCAAAGAATGGTACTGTACCGAACACTAAAGCTACAAATGATCCCTGAAGACCAGAACCTGTGCCTACAATGAATCTTGAGAGGGGAATTAGAAGCACCATCAGGATAATAAAAGGAATTGAACGTAAGATATCAATGACTTTATTTGCTATAGTAAAGACAATCTTATTATCTAAAATACCGTTCTTTTTAGTGGTAACTAAAATAATGCCTAAAATTACACCTAAGAACCAGGCAATCGTACCTGAAACTCCAATCATGACGAAAGTGTCATGCAGGCAGTGCAAGAACTCACCTGAGAGTCGTTTAAAATTAGGCATTAAAGTCATAACTAAATTCTCAATCATTTTAATACCTCCAGTTGCACACCTGAGTTTTTAATATACTCTACAGCTTCTTCAATTTTGTCCTTATCACCTGTAAGGTTTACAGCTAATTTTCCTAAAGGCTTACCTTTTATGTAATCAATATTACCGTAGAGAATGTTAGATTCAACGGTAAATTTCTTGTAGATCTCACTCATTAAAGCCTTACCTGCAACATCACCAGTATAGGTTAAAAGGTAAATATGAGTGCCATCTGAAACATCTGCTAAAGAGCCTTTCTCATCTAGAATGTCAAAGAATGAGCCAAAGTTATTGGCTGTGTCCATAAAGGACTTGGTAAGCTTAGTCTTTGGATTTGAGAACAGATCATAAACATAGCCTTGTTCGATAACTTCACCTTGCTCCATGACAGCTGCTCTATCACAGATATCTTTTACCACAGACATCTGATGAGTAATGATGACAATGGTAAGTTTAAGCTCCTGATTGAGTTTCTTTAATAATGCTAAGATCTGTGAAGTAGTTTTAGGATCCAATGCTGAGGTTGCCTCATCACAGAGTAAAACTTTAGGATCTCCTGCTAAGGCTCTTGCAATTGCTACACGCTGCTTCTGACCTCCTGATAATTGAGATGGGTAGTTGTTACCCTTGTCAGAGAGTTCTACTAAAGAGAGTAGCTCTTCAATTCTCTGTTTTCTCTTATCCTTTGGGTAACCATTATGTTTTAAAGGTAACTCAATATTCTCATAAACTGTTCTTGAAGGCATGAGGTTGAAACTCTGAAAGATCATGCCAATTTTTTGTCTTGCTTCTCTTAACTTTTTATAAGGCAGAGCTGTAAGCTCTGTGTCTTCTAAAAAGACCTTACCAGAGGTTGGTCTTTCTAGTAAGTTAATACAACGCACTAAGGTAGATTTACCTGCTCCTGAGAAACCTATAATTCCAAAGATCTGTCCTTTATCAATTTCAATGGTTACATCTTTTACAGCATGTACAGTCTTTCCATCAACGACAAAATCTTTACTGATATTTTCAAGTCTTATCATGTTGTTCCTAAGTTATGCCTATAAATAAGGCTCTAAACCAAGTTTACTTATCTAATCAATTGAATTTAGATAAGTAAATTTATGGTGATTAATGTTTTGAATTTTCTTTTTTACAATTCTACCATTTTATCAATGCTTATGACATATAGTTAATTTTTATAACTGGTTATAACTTAATGAAATATAAAGAAAAAATATTAAATATTAGTTGACAGCGTGTATAAAAATAGTAATTTATGTAAGTAGACAGATGTATGAAATGACATACAAAATAAATGAACAAAAAAACGTACAGAATTTTATAAACAAGAGGTAATTTTATGAAGATCTTTTCAAAGTTTTTAAAGACATCAGCATTAGTTTTAGCAACAGCTGCTACTGTAGCTCACGCAGGCTGGTTTGAGTCAAATGATGTACCTGAAGGTTTTAAAGAGGTTAAAGTAGGTGTTGTAGGTGATTACAATGCTCACTGGGATACAGTAAATGAGCTTTTAAAGCAGGATAAAATTCACGTAACCTTAGTTAAGTACTCAGACTATGCAACTCCTAACCGTGCTTTAAATGATGGTGAGATTGATTTAAACGCATTCGAGCATGAAGCATATCTAAACAATGATATTGATAAAAATGGCTACAAGATTGTGCCATTGTGCAAGACCTTTATCGCTCCTATCCGTCTTTATAACAACAAAGACAAGATTAAATCAGTAAAAGATATCAAAGATGGTGACATTATTGGTATTCCTTCAGATTTAACTAACGGTGGTCGTGCTCTAAAACTTTTAGAGTCAGTTGGTTTAATAGAGGTTGATCCTGCTAAAGGTTATGTTCCAACCAAAGCCGATATTACCAAGTACAACGTAAAGATTGAAATCCGTGAAGCTGAATCAGGTGTGCTCTTTAACATCTTACCTGATATTGCAGCTGCTGCCATCAATGGCGGTAACGCATTCTCAGCAGGTCTAAAGCCATCTGATGCTATCTTTAATGAGAATGTTCAGGATAAAGACAATCCATACATCAACGTTATCGTAGCTCGTCAACAGGATAAGGATAATCCTGTATATCAGACTATCGTTAAGAGATTCTTAACCCCTGAGGTTAAAAAGGCAATTCTAGATGCTTACGATGGTGGTTATATCCCTGTTTTCTAGTCTTAAACTAAAGTGTCACTTGATGATGTAAAACAGTAAGTAAAAAAGGCAACGTCAGTTGCCTTTTTTGGAGGAACTTATGAAGATTGAATCAGTTACTTTAAGACGTATCAAGATACCTTTAAATGAGCCTTTTACTCCAAGCTTTGGCTCCATTACAGATAAAGATCTGTTAATTGTAGAGGTTCATACCAATTCTGCTACAGGTTATGGAGATGATCCTGCTTTATCTCTGCCAATCTACAACGAAGAGACTGTAGCTTCAGGTGAATTAGTTTTAAAAGAGTTTTTATTACCTCTTTTAAAACGGAACTTAAAGACAGTAGATGATCCTTTTGATGTAGCTAAGGTCTTTAAAAGTGTTCGTAGAAATTACTTTGCCCGCTCTGCCATAGAAACTGCTATATTTGATGCTTATGCAAAGTCTGTTCATAAGCCTCTGTATCAGTTATTAGGTGGCAATAAGGACAGAATTGAAGGCGGTATCAGTATTGGTATTAAAAAGACACCTCAAGAGTTAATCGATACCATTAAGAGCTATCAGAAAAATGGCTACCGCCGAATCAAGGTTAAGATAAAGCCTGGCTTCGATCTTGAATACATAAAAGCTGTACGTAATGAATTTCCTGAGATTGAGTTGCAGGTTGATGCAAACTCAGCTTATACCCTTGATGATATCGATCTCTTTGAAAAGTTAGATAACTACGATTTAGCTTTAATTGAGCAACCTCTAGGTTGTGAAGACATCATTGATCATGCTGCGTTGCAAAAGAAACTGAAAACTCCTATCTGCCTTGATGAGAGTATTGATTCATTAGATGACGCAAGACAGGCAATAGACATCGGTGCTTTAAAGATTATTAACATTAAGGTCTCCCGTGTAGGTGGTTTAGCTAACGCTAAAGCAATTCATGATTATGCTAAAGAGCATGGAGTAGGTGTATGGTGTGGCTCTATGTTAGAGTCTGGTATCGGTCAGGCTCATAACCTTGCAATAGCATCGCTTGAGAACTACCGCTACTCAAATGACATCATGTCATCGACCTGCTATCTTTCAGATGACATTATCAAGCCTCAGATTGAAATTGGTAAAGACTCCTTTATCACAATCCCTGAGCGCGAGGGTATAGGCTATGATATTGATGAAGAGAAACTTCAAAAATACACTTTTAAACTAGAGCATTTTGATTTTTAAGAAGGTTTTATGAGCAAGAGCTTAGTAAATGCAATTGAAAATCTTGAGGATTATGTAAAGAAACTTGAAACTGTTGTGAATATTGATTCAGGTACTACAGATACACAAGGTGTAACCAAAGTTGCCAAGCAGTTTGTTCAGTGGTTTTCTGATATAGGCTTTTATGCAGAGGAAGTTTCCTTTGATGATGTAGTAGGACATGGTGTTTTTGCAACAAATGATAAAAACGCAGAGCATTATGATCTGCTACTCTCAGGTCACATTGATACGGTATTTGCTCATGGCACTGCAGAAGAAAGACCATTTAAACGAGAGGTTAATTTAGCCTATGGCCCTGGTGTAGCCGACATGAAAGATGGTGATCTTATCATTTTGTGGGGACTTACTAAGGCTCTTGTAAATGGTACTTTAGAAGGTAAAACGGTAGCTGTAGTCTTAAACCCTGATGAGGAGACAGGCTCTACCCATTCATCAGAGTTTATAGACAGCATTGCTAAAAAGTCTGACTATGCTCTTATCTTTGAAGGCAGTGAGGAGATTGATAACTTTACGGAAGCTCGTAAGGGTATTTCTCATATTGATATCTTTTTAAATGGCAGGGGAGCTCATGCAGGCTTCTGTCCTGAGAAAGGTCGTTCTGCTATTAACGCTATGGCAAACTGTATTCAAAGAATTAATGCTCTAGCTAACGAGAATGTCACTGTAAACTTTGGTGTATTAAAAGGCGGTACCATTGCTAATGCTATCGCTGAAGACTGCTATGCCAGAATCGATGTCCGATTCTGGAATAATGATCAGTGGGAAGACTTCTTAGCTAAATTTAAGCATGAATTTGAAATACCTTTTGGTCAGGATATTCAAGCAAGCTTTAAGATTTTGCTTGTAAATCCAGCCATGGTGGTAACAGAAAAGACTGCTAAATTAAAAGAAATCGTAACTAAAGCATTAACAAAATTCAGCATCACCCCAAAATTTATAAGATCTGGGGGTGTGTCTGATGGTAATCACATCAGTAACACAGGTACTCCTGTTCTGGATACTTTTGGTGGACGCGGAGGTGAATGTCACACCACTCGTGAATGGCTTGATTTAACCTCAGTTGAACCTAGAGCAGAGCTTTTAGTTGAAATTCTAAAACAGTTGTAACTGTATAATTTAATTATCACAAAATAAGAACTCTCTTTACTAAACTAAAGGGAGTTGTTTTATGTCCAAAAGTTGGTCAATATTCTTATAGCCTAAGGCTATCGTTTAACATCATTATATAGTATATGTTTTTTGTTGATATCTCATTTTCGGACGATTAGTATTTAAAACATAGAAAGTCGATAGGAATTATAAACAACGACTTCTTCAAGTTTTTTATTAGTTTTAAAGCTAGATAAAGATAAAAATCTAGTTCTAGCACTTCAAGTTTTAGTAAATAAAAAGAGGAACAAAATGTCATACAAGTTTGAAACTTTACAGTTACACGTAGGCCAGGAACAGGCAGATCCAGCAACTGATTCAAGAGCAGTACCTATTTACCAGACTACTTCATTCGTATTCCACAACTCACAGCATGCAGCTGATCGTTTCGGTTTACGTGATGCTGGTAACATCTACGGTCGTTTAACCAATTCAACTCAGGATGTTTTAGAAAAGAGAATCGCAGCTCTAGAAGGTGGTGTTGCAGCTTTAGCAGTAGCATCTGGTGCAGCAGCAATTTCATACACAATTGAAGCTTTAGCTGCAAACGGTGGCCATATCGTAGCTCAGAAGACCATTTACGGTGGTAGTGCTAACTTATTAGAGCACACTCTACCTGGTTTAGGTATCACCACTACTTTCGTTGATGCTCATGACTTAAGCTCTGTTGAAGGTGCAATTCAGGAAAACACTAGAGCTATCTACATCGAGACCTTAGGAAACCCAAACAGTGATATTCCAGATATCGATGCAATCGCAGCTATCGCTCACAAGCACAACTTACCATTAGTTGTAGATAATACTTTCGGAACCCCATACTTAATTCGTCCAATTGAACATGGTGCTGATATCGTAGTTCACTCAGCAACCAAGTTTATTGGCGGTCACGGTACAACCTTAGGCGGCATCATCGTTGATTCAGGTAAATATGATTGGAAGAAGAGCGGTAAATTCCCTAGTATTGCAGCTCCAAACCAAAGCTATCATGGTATTTCATTTGCTGATGCTGTAGGTCCTGCTGCTTTTGTAACCTACATTAGAGCAATCCTGTTAAGAGATACTGGTGCTACTATTTCTCCATTCAACGCTTTCTTACTGTTACAAGGTGTTGAGACCTTATCTTTAAGATTAGACCGTCACATCTACAATACCAAGAAAGTTATTGAGTACTTATCAAAGCATCCTAAGGTTGAGAAGGTAAATCATCCATCATTAAAGGATCATCCAGATCATGCTTTATATGAGAGGTATTTCCCTAACGGTGGAGCTTCAATCTTTACCTTTGAGATAAAAGGTGGCGTGAAAGAAGCCTTCAAGTTCATTGATAACTTAAAGATCTTCTCATTACTAGCTAACGTTGCTGATGTTAAGAGCTTGGTAATTCACCCAGCTACAACAACACACTCACAGTTGACTGAAGAAGAGTTATTGGCAGCAGGTATTAAGAACAACACCATCAGATTATCAATCGGTACTGAGCACGTTGATGACCTGATTGCTGATCTTGATCAGGCATTCAATGCTTAGTTTGAAAAGATAGTTTAGATAATCAAAAAATAATCCTCTCAAGCAAAAGTTTAGGAGGATTTGTTATTTTTAGGACCTGACTAAAAAGTAAGGCCCTAAAGGTAAACTAATCTTTTAGATTAGTTCTGCTCGAACATTGCTGAGATTGACTCTTCGTTGTTAATACGACGAATTGCTTCAGCTAACATAGGAGCTAGAGTTAACTGACGGAAGCTCTTTAACTTCTTGAAGTTGTCACGAGCTGGAACTGAGTCAGATACTACTAAATGATCTAATGCAGACTCTGATACGTTCTTATAAGCATCTCCTGACAGTACAGCGTGAGTGCCATAAGCGGTAACAGTTTTAGCACCACGCTCTTTTAGAGCTGCTGCTGCCTTGCATAAGGTTCCACCAGTATCGATGATGTCATCAACGATAATACAATCTCTGTCCTTTACCTCACCGATTAGGTTCATAACCTCAGATACGTTAGGACGTGGACGACGCTTATCAATGATTGCAATGTCTGCGTTATTTAATAACTTAGCAATTGCACGTGCACGAACCACACCTCCCATATCTGGTGATACAACGCAAGGATTCTTTAAGTTTAAAGTTAACATGTCTTCAACGAAGATCTGGCTTGAGAAACAGTTATCTACAGGTACATCAAAGAAACCCTGGATCTGTTCAGCATGAAGATCAACTGTTAATACACGGTCAACACCAACTGATGATAAGAAGTCAGCTACTACCTTAGCAGTGATAGGTACACGAGCTGAACGAAGACGTCTGTCCTGACGAGCATAACCGAAGTAAGGAATTACAGCGGTAATACGACCTGCAGATGCACGACGTAGAGCATCGATCATAACGATAAGCTCCATTAAGTTGTCATTTGTAGGTGCACAGGTAGACTGGATGACGAAGATATCGCAACCACGTACGTTCTCATTGATCTGTACGTGAACTTCTCCATCAGAAAAACGGTCAACAGTTGCATTGCCAAGTCTAGTGTATAGACGGTCAGCGATTTTTTTAGCTAAGTCCGGTGTTGCATTTCCGGCAAACAGCTTCATATCAGCCATAAGATGAGTGATCCTGATTGATTTGACATAAAAAGAAATTGAGCTTTAAGAGCATCTTAAAGCTAGGCGTATTTTAAAACTTTTAATCACATCGATAAAGGGATAATTTAGCTTTTTACGGATATGTTGCAATGAAGAAACAGTAAAACTTGCATAGTAAAGACTACGCAAGTCTTAAGTATTTATAAGCTTTCAAGCTTTGAAAGAACAGGAGATTTACTTACAGATTTGGCAATAAAACTTTTTATATTCAGCTTATCAATTTTCATTTGTGCACACTTTGCGTGATCATAACTGTCAAAAGCGACAAAACAGGATGAACCGCTACCTGACATTGAAGCTGTACCAAACTCTGATAAGGTGTCTAATAACTCTTTAACCTTAGGATATTCGTTTACAACAACAGGTGTAAAGCAGTTATCAAATTTGGTTTGCATCAGCACGTCAAATGATCTTGATGGTGAATCTTTTTTTAATTTGTCAGATGCAAATAAAACTTTAGTAGGTACAGAGCAATCAGGAGTTGCAACTAAATAGTACTTATTCTCTATATCAACAGGCTCTAGAATTTCACCAATACCTTTGGCAAAGCAGGTTGTGCCTTTAATAAAGATAGGAACATCAGCACCTAAGGATGTTCCTAGTTTTATTAACTTGTCTTCAGGTAAGTTTAAATTCCATAACTTGTTTAAGACAGAGAGGGTAGTAGCTGCATTGCCAGAGCCCCCACCTAAACCACCACCTTGAGGCAGTACTTTATCAATGGAAATGTTAACTCCTTTCTTACAGTTGGTTTCCTTTTTCAAAAGCATAGCTGCTTTATAGATCAGGTTCTTTTCAACAGGAAATCCAAAGTCTGTAAGCAGATTAACCTCATCTTTTGTGTCACTAGTTTCAAAAGTCATTTGATCTCCATGATCTAAGATCACAAACAGTGTTTCTAAATTATGGTAACCGTCAGATCTTTTACCTGTAATGTATAAAAACAGATTTAACTTACAAGGACTAGTGACTTCAAATTTCATAGTTAGTTGAGCCTTAAGACGTTATTGATGTTTACTTTTACCTGAGTAAATGGAGTTAGGATTTCAAAGTTGGTAGGCAGTGGTAAACCTCTTCTTTGTGCCTGATACTGCTTGTAAGTTACAAGGTATTCTTCACCCTGTTTAGCAGTTTTTACAAAGCCTTGCTCATCATAGGTAAGCTCACCTTTAGGAGCACCTACCATGATAGCAGGTAGATCCTCAACAGGAATATCAAGTCCAAACTGAGTCTTTAACAGATCTCTTGCACTGTCACCTTTGTTAACTTTACCTTGAGCTTTTAAGAAGGTAGTGCCGTTATCATAAACCTCTAACATGGCATACTGCATACCCATGGGACCAGTAAACTCTAATGAGAAGTAATTCTTTTTGTAGTGATAGGTGCAGTTAACGGCAAATCTTGCTTTTTTATAACGAGAGATTAAAGCAATCTTACCGTTCTCTTCTAGCTCACTGATATTGTTTAATTGAGCTAATTGCTCTTGTCTTGAGAGTTTTGCAAACTCCTCATTTGAGCTAGTAGTAGAACATGCATTTAAAAGAGTTAACATTGTGGCTGTAGTTACGACTGTAAACAGCTTCATTAAATTATGTTTTTTCACGGTTAACTCCTTTATTCTTCAACGTTATCTTTAGCGTCTTTGTTTTCTAAAGGAACATCATTTTTAAGATCCTTTTCCTGAGCATCTTTAATGATGTTATAGATCCTGATTAACTCCTGATGAGATTTAAATCCTTTTAGATTTAAATCTGAAGCTGTAAGCCCATTAAAGCGAGCATTACCATTTACATGATCTAAGACATTCTGAAGAGTCTTTTTACCATATAAGAGCTCAAAGCCTTCTAGGTAATCCTCTTCATTTAAAGAACCTTCAGTCTTGCACTGTAAAACTTTAATCAAGCATTGATAAAAAGATAACTTATCTAGTGAAAAGTCATTTTGATTGTATCTTACAGTCCAAATTGCGTAGGTTAAAGCTGAAGGGTAAACCTTTGCTGCAAGTGCGATTAAGCATCTTAATTCACCCATTCTTAAACTTGCCCACTTTGATTTAGGATCAGGCAGAATACCTAACAGCTGGCAAACTAAGACATCGTTATCGATATCTTCACTTTCAAGTTCATCAAGATAGTCTGCATAAGTCTCAACGGTCTCTTCAGAACCTGGTAAGGAGAGAAGAGCATCCTGAAAATCAATACCACTGTTGGTATTGTTGTATACAAGATCATCAACAGGGTAGATTTCAGACATACCTGGAACGATGGTTCTGTAGACGCATACACCTAGTTCATTGTATGAGCGTACATAAATATCAAAACCTAATTTTGCAATCATGTAGCGCAGAGCTTTGTACTGTTCTTGAGTGTTACCTGAAAAATCCCAGGCTACAAACTTATAGTCAGGGATCTTTCTGAACATCTGCATTGGCAGAATACCTGTTGAATCTACAAAGTGACTCTCTAGATTTACGATGTCAGATGTTCTCTCTAAATCAAAATCAGGCTCATCAAAGTTGTCTAAATCACTGAAGGTGCGACCCTGCATTAACTCTGTAATGGTTCGGTCTAGCGCAACCTCAAAAATAGGATGGGCACCAAATGAGGCAAAGCAAGTACCGTTACTCTGATTGAATAAAACCACACAGACTACAGGAAACTTACCACCTAAAGAGGCATCATAAGCAATAACTTTTAAGTTGTCGCCTTGTAAGGTCTTTAATGAGTTATATGACTTTTCATATTTTTGTAAGATCTCATCAGGAATTACAGGAAGAGCTAAACCTCTTTTAATAATTTCCTTTTTTACATAACGCTCTATAATTTCAGAAAGTCCCTGAACAAGTGCTTCATATTCAGTATTGCCCTCTGACATACCATTAGAACCGTACAAGTTATCTAAGAGGTTTACAGGAAAGTAAACTACTTCACCGTTTCTGGCATTTGTAAATGGAATTGAGCAGACACCACGTGAGAATGCTGATGACTGTAAGTCCACCAAATCCTCAAGATTTAAATCAGTACCTTCTGAGTAGAACTTACGTAAGGATGAGTTTAAAACATCACTAGGAATTTGCGGAGCATTCGGATCGATGACAGTCCATTTTTCGTCTTTAAAATGAACATAAGGAGCATTTGAGTTATCTAAACCTAAATAATAGTCTGAAAATGACATATGAGTTGACAGTCTTTCAAAGAGCTCGCCATAGGCTGAAGCCTGAGCTGCTAGTCGAGAAGATCCTTTTCCGTTTGAATAGATTGATGGACATGACTCAATGTCTAAATGTACAGAGTAAACATCATTTAAAGGGTTAAGCCAGTTACTTTCTCTAACAACGATTTTTAACTTTTTTAATATTTCCTGAAAGTGAGCAATACTCTGTTCTAAAGGTGCATCCTTACCAACAATAGTAGTCATATCAAATCCCAAAATTATGTAAAAGACTGAATTTTATTAACGGATAATGATAACACAATGACCATAACTTCAAGACAAGTAATGGCATTATTCACAAGATTTAATAAACCTCTTAGAAAAAAGATTTACAAACATAAATATTGCCATAAATAGCGTTAAAAACTTCAATAAATGTAATTGAATTAAAAGTGACTTAAAAAAGGTAATGTATAATTAGATATGACATTGAAAACAGGATTTAAACATGAGAAAAAAAACATTCTTAGCCTTACCAGTAACAGGTGAAACCTTTGCTGATGTTAGAGAAAAGAACCGTTACTACGTAGATAAGACTCCATACTTAAAGCAGGTATTCTCAGATGATGAAGCAGTAGATGAGAAGTCTTTAATCGATGGCACTACTGTTCTGCTCTTAACAAGACCTAGACGTTTTGGTAAGACCATGCTCATGAATATGTTTGAGTCTTTCTTAAAGATTAATCCTAAAGAGCCAGGAAACATAACTAAACATCTAAACTACTTTAAAGATACCAGGATATTTGATGATAAAAATTTCTGTGACAAGTACATGGGACAATTCCCAGTTATTGCCATTACTTTAAAAGGAGTTAAAGGTCCTAATTTTAAACAGGCCTATTTTAAACTTGCTGAATTAATTGTTGAAAAAGCAAAAGAATTTAAATTTTTAGAAAACAGTCCTGCTCTAGATGAAGATGATAAAGCTACTTATGCTAAGTTAGCTAGTAAAGACTATCTAAAAAGAGCAGATGATGAAGCTCAGTCTTATGCAACCTCAGCAATGGCATCTTTAGCATCAATGCTCTATAAGCACTTTAATAAACAGGTTTATATCTTAATTGATGAATATGATGTACCTTTAGCTAAAGCTCAAGAGCATGGGTACCATAAAGATATGGTTACCTTAATGTCATCTTTTTTGGACTTTTTAAAAGATCCTCAAAAAGATCCTGAAAAGGATACCGCAATAATAAGTAAAGTCGTAATCACAGGATGCTTAAAAGTAGCTAAGAACAGTATCTTTACAGGTGTAAATAACCTTTACGTAAATACAGTAGCGGATCAAGAAACTGAATATACAGGCATCATTGGTTTTACCAAAGATGAAACACAAAAAATCTTAAAAGACTATGAGTTTGATGTCTTTTCACAAACTGTAAAAAATTACTACGACGGTTACAAGTTCTATGACAAAGAGATGTTCTGTCCATGGGATGTGGTTAACTTTATTAGAAAGAACTTTAACCTAAAACAAACAGGTAACACAGATGATATTAAACCTGGCAACTACTGGGATAACAGCTCATCTGACAGTGCACTAGGAGAGTATTTAGGATATCTTACCGACAGTGACAACCAAAAGATGCAGGATTTAGTTGATGGTAAATCTATTAGTTTTCAACTAAACGATTCCATGAACTATGACTCTTTATCAGAACATAACTCAGATGATTTCTGGTCACTGCTTTTACATACTGGCTATTTAACTTTAGATTGGGAACAGACCAAAAAAGAAGAGTTATCTAAAGGCGGTAAAACCAATAAAGAGGTCTTTGCAAGAATTCCAAACCTTGAAATCTTAGATTGCTTTGATACAAACATTAAAGCAAGATTTGCTGATGTAGTAAAGAAAGATAACCTTGCCTTAAATATAGCTAACGCTTTATTAGAAGGTAATGTCGATTTTGTACAGGATAAGCTAGGACCATTATTACGTTCATTTGTATCTGTAAGGGATACAGCAACTAGAGCACCTCACGAGAATTACTACCACGGTTTCTTAAACGGTATCTTTACTAACTGTAAAGATAGCCTTGGTGAGTATCACTCAAACTACGAATCAGGTGATGGTTATGCTGATATTACCTTTAATAATCTAGGTGGCACCAAAGCTTGTGTTATTGAAATTAAAGTCTGCAAAGAAAAAGAAAGCAGAGCTAAAAAGGCTAATGAAGCTATAGAACAAATTCTTGAAAAGCACTATGCAGATGCTATTTTTGAAGATGAGAACATAACATCTGTTAATGCCATAGGTATAGCTTTTTCAGGAAAGAACTGTGCACTTGCCAGCAAGTGGTTAAAAGCTAAACAGTAATAATCTCTTATTTTTGCTTATAGCTTTTCAATAAAAAAATGTTGTCAAGTTTGTCTTGAGACAGTGTTTGAAAATTTGCTCAAATATGTTTTCGATAGACGTCGATACTTGTTTACGTTAAAGAATTGCCTGTTTGAGCTCTTAGATCAAGATACATTTAGAACAAAGAGCTCTCTCCTAAAATAGACTTACCATTGTAATCATTGTTATCTATTGTAAGGTATTGAAAATACTGCCAGTATTTAAATAAAGTCATGAAAATAAAAAGACAACTTAACCAAGATGAACAAAAAGATCTTATAAAGGATTTTGTTCAGAATAATAACTCTGATTTACATAGTACTTATATAGATTCTTTATCTTCAAAAGATACCTTAAAAGATAGTGATGCTTTAGTAGATGATGATTCAAATAAAGAGCAGTATAAAAAAGAAAATCCTTATGAGAATCTAGCAGGTCCATCTTTAATTTATGAGGCTTTAGATCATGTAAGACGTCTTAATGGCACAAAAACAATATCAAAACCTTTAAAAGTTAGATTTCTACCAGATGATGTCAAAGAGAGACTAAAAGATCTTGAAGAAGAGTTTGAAAAAGAAAGAATGTCAGAGAATAAAAAGCCATCAGATGATAATTCAAACTCACAAGATGAGATTAACAAGAACTCTATATCTTATATGGAGAAAGAAGAAATTCATAATATAGATCTTCAAAAATACAAATCATTTAAAGATATTCACATAGGCAACAAAGCAGGTAATAAAGTTGATGAGAGCCTCTTTTATAAAAAGGCTATGCAACACGTAAATCGTATGAATAATGAAAAAAAAGCAGTATTAGCAAAAATTAGTAAAAACTTTAAGCTATTTCTTATTATAATAGTAGCATTCGCAGGTTACTATGCTTACAACGTGTATACTCGCAGTGACGAAGAACTTTCTGTTTCTGCACTTCAAGCAAAACTACCCATAAAGCTTGATTCTTACACCACCTTACAAAAGGTGTCCTTAGACGACAATTCTTTAAATCTTGAAGTAATAAAGTCAAAAGAATCATTTCAGGAAATAAAAGATCTTGATAGTGCACTTAATGTGTACATTCAGAGTGCATCTTCAAATTTCTGTAAAATTCCGCTTTTTTCCGATATGATTAAAAAAGGCAGAAGAATATCAGTGCTTTTAAAGGCTGATGACAATTCTTTTAATAAAGAGTTTGTAGTTTCGAACTGCGATAATAAGATTGATTAAGAAATGTAATTTTTAAAAATTTTGCAAATTTTTGTGAGGATATAATGCAAAAAGTTGGTTTAATCGGCTGGCGTGGAATGGTTGGCTCTGTTTTAATGGAGCGTATGCAGCAGGAGAATGATTTTGCTCTGATTGATGCTGTGTTCTTCTCAACATCACAGGCAGGTCAGAAAGCTCCATCATTCAACGGTAAAGATTATGGTGTGCTACAGGATGCATACAATTTAGATGCATTGAAAGCAATGGACATCATCATTACTGCTCAGGGTGGCGATTATACAACTAAGATGTATAAAGCCTTACGTCAGTCAGGTTGGAATGGTTACTGGATCGATGCAGCATCAACACTGCGTATGGAAAATGATACTAAGATCATCTTAGATCCTGTAAACCACGATGTTTTAGATAAAGCATTAAATGATGGCATCAAGTCATATATTGGCGGTAACTGCACAGTAAGCTTACTGTTAATTGCTTTAGCAGGTTTAATTAAGACCGGTAACGTAGAGTGGATTTCTACTCAGACTTATCAGGCAGCTTCAGGTGCCGGTGCTAAGAACATGCGAGAGCTGTTATGTCAGATGGGCGCATTATATGATTGCGTAAATTCTGAACTTGCAGATCCTCACAGCTCAATTTTAGACATCGAAAGAAAAGTTCGTGCAAAGATGAACGATAACTCTTTCCCAACACAGAATTTCGGAGCTCCTTTAGCAGGTTCTGCTCTACCATGGATTGATAAAGAGTTAGATAATGGTCAGAGCCGTGAAGAGTGGAAGAGCCAGGCAGAAGCCAACAAGATCCTAGGTTATGCTCCAGGTACACTACCTATCGATGGTAACTGTGTACGTATCAGCTCAATGCGCTGTCATAGCCAGGCTTTAACCATTAAGTTAAAGCAGAATATGTCAATTGCTGACATCGAAAAAGAGATTGCATCTCAGAATGAGTGGGTTCGTGTAATTCCTAACCACAAGGAAGTAACCTTAAAGGAATTAACACCAGCTAAGGTATCAGGTTCTTTATATGTACCTATCGGACGTCTTCGCAAGATGAACATGGGTGAGAACTTCGTATCAGCTTTCACCGTAGGTGATCAGTTGTTATGGGGCGCTGCAGAGCCTTTACGCTGCATGTTACGCCAGATCATCGGCTAATTTAATATCTCAATTCAACTGCGCTGTGTTCTCAGCGCAGTATTCAATCTCCTTTTATAATCCTGTACAGTCTCTTAAATCTTTAAAATTAAAACAACATCTTTCCTAACTTCAAAAAATTTAGATATTAAATCTCTATAATTCAGTAAGATACTTAATATTTCAAGAAAAGTGTAAAAAAGTCCTCAAGAGAAATTACATATAGACGTTAAATAAGTATCCGGGCAGGAAAGCCCATTTAAAGATTTTCCGCAGGAGGAAAACAAAATGTCAATTTATGTAAATACAAACGTTA